>Ga0233450_10001869_pt1 | contig 21325 bp, 16 predicted proteins | sample 011ome_30_FD_189956 | JGI IMG/M metagenome (GOLD analysis project Ga0233450, IMG submission 189956) | Coastal salt marsh microbial communities from the Groves Creek Marsh, Skidaway Island, Georgia - 011501CT (spades assembly) | ecosystem: Environmental > Aquatic > Marine > Intertidal zone >... | reverse complement strand
TGCTTTTGCAATTGTCAAGATATCGGGAACAACATTAAAATGCTCAAACGCAAAAAACTTACCTGTTCTACCAAATCCCGTCTGAATTTCATCAAAAATTAACAATGTACCTGTTTCATCGCATTTGCTTCTCAAAGCATTCATAAATCGCTTCGTCGGTATACGAACTCCAGCATCTCCTTGAATGGGTTCAACAATTACACAAGCCGTTTTTTGTGTAATATTTTGTAAGTCCAATAAATTATCAAAATGGATAAATCTTACATCCGGCAACAAAGGTCTGAATGCATTTTTTTTTATCTCATTACCCGATACACTTAACGATCCATGCGTACTTCCATGGTAAGACTTGTAGAATGCTATAATCTCTGTTCTTCCAGTATATCTTTTTGCTAATTTAAGTGCAGCCTCATTGGCTTCTGTACCAGAATTCACAAAGTAACTAGTAGTAAGCTCATCCGGTAACAACTCATTTAATTTATTGGCTAATTCAATTTGTGGAGTTTGACTGTATTCTCCAAAAACCATTACATGTAAGTATTTATCAACCTGCTGTTTTATGGCAGTATTTATGGCTTTATTTCCATGGCCCAAATTACTGACAGCAATACCCGAAATTAAATCGAAATACTTTTTCCCTTTCTTATCATACAAATAAACACCCTCTGCTTTATCTACATCAATATTGAAGGGTGTATTGGTTGTTTTGGCTAAAAAATCCCGCTGTAACTTCATCTTCTTTGCTATCTAAACCCATAGACATGACTGCCAGGATAAAATTGTTTATTTAAAATAAGTATAGTCATAAACAAACTGATAAATTGGTTCATCTATTTTATTGTAATTCACTTCTTTCGTTATGAGGCCTTTCTCACTATACACAGTAACCTTCCTTTTTACTTGTTTATTCCTATTATCAAAAACAGTTAATTCGGTTTCTTGCCCATTTTCGTTGTATGTAACTTCGTCTTTCCCTAAAAAGCCAACCTCTCCTTCATATATCTCAAACAATACTTTATTCCCATTCTTATCTATTGTGGTATTTGACTGTCTAATTACCTGACCAATACCATTAAAGATAACATTCTTCGTCTCTTCACCCTGTGAATTATATTCATATTTATAAAATGCATATAGACTATCGAAAGCGTCATATTTTTCAATCAATTTGCAATTTCCATTTTCATACGCTTTCAATAATGTTTTACCCTGCAGATCTCCAAGCGAATTATAATTAGAAATACTCGTCTTGTTACCATCGCTATCGTAGGTATAACTTATTTTTGACAAAACATCACCACTATGATTTAATTCTGTTTGCGATAATAATTTCCCTTTTTCATTGTAAGCATATTCAGAAACTAATTTGGAAATTCCTTCATTCACTCCACTTGCATCGAATTCAGTTAGCCTAATTAATTCGTCTTTCTCATTGTATTCTCTTTGTTGCTGATAATAAATACTATCCCGATGATACATCACAAATCCACTTTCTAACCCTTTATTGTTGAGCAACCTCTCCGACTTCTGAACTTCAACTCCCAAACTATCTATTAGCACACGTATTATCAACTCATTCTTTTCATTGTAAGTATATTTTTCATGAAAAGAAACCTTATTTGCGCTATAGACTATAGAATCCAAAATATTTCCTTTACGATCATAGTTTGTTTCATATACCAGAATACCTTGTTCGATTGGCTCACCAAATTTGAATTGAAAAGCCGAGGCTTTTTTGTTTTGTATCCTATTTTTGAGAACAAACTTTCGATAAGTATCTTCCTTATCAAGTTCAATTTCCGCTTCCTCGACTTTGGCTTGCATATCGTTATCAATATTTTCGTCTATCGAATTGCAGCCATGCAGTATCATCAATGCAATAAATCCAACTAATATATTTTTCATGCTAAATAAAAAAAAAGCCATTCGCGAAATCAACGAATGGCTCTTGTAAATATTATTTTCTAATTAAGATTCTTTTTCGTCATCAGGAGTTTCAATGGTAATTTCTGGAGATTCACCTTCAATTTCAATGTCAATATCTATAGATTCTCGTTCTTCAGCTGTTTCACTCACCAGCTCTGAAACTTCAGATTCAATAGCAGGTGCAGCCGTTACCGGCGCTGGTGGACCCAATACAATTTCGGAAGGACCTCCATTCTCATAAATTACTTTCAATCTGTTTAAAACTACTTTCTGCTCCGTTCCTAAACGAAACTTCCGCGCAATTTTATTTGCCATATAAAGCCTGGCTGGATCGTGGGTTTTGAAAAATTCTTTCAGCTCGTGGTAAAATGTCATCGTCAAAATGTTTTAATTCGTCAATAAATATAAACATTTTGCATTTAATTGAGTTAACTATCAATAAAGGATTTATAATTTCATGAAAAAAGAATGCAACATTGGATTAATCGTACAGGGAGGATCACTACGTTCTGTTTTTTCTGCTGGCGTGCTAGATGCTTTTAATATATTGAAATTCAATCCATTTGATTACTATGCGGGTGTGTCTGGAGGAGCTATGAGTCTTTCCTATTTTTTGAGCGGACAAGACCGCACGCTACTAACTATTTTAAAAGAGCTCTCGGAAGATGATCAATTTATAAATATAAAAAATGTGTTTTCTGAAGAGGGGTTTGTCAATTTAGAATATTTAGAGAAGTTTACTCAGGATAAATACCCCCTAGATATTAAAGCTGCAATGCATAATTTAAAAGGTAAAACTTTTGAAATTGTGGCCACAGATATGGCAAACGGTGATCCGGTTTATTTAAAACCCACATTGAAAAAGTGGCTGTTATATCTTCGTGCCTCTGCAACGTTGCCTTTTTTTTCTAGAGGTGTTTGTAATGTGAATGGCCTTCAATTAATGGACGGAGGATGGAGCGATGCTATTCCAGTAAAACGAGGAATAAAAAAAGGAGCAAAAAAACTCGTAGTGATTCGAACGCTTCCGAAAGATCACAAAGAAGATTGGAGTTATTTTGGTGTTTTTGGAGGATTTTGGCATCGAAACAATCCAAAATTAAGCAAACGTTTTTCTGAAGACTATCTATATTATAACAACGTAGTCGAATTTTTAGATAAAAAGCATAAGGGTATAGATATTTATCAACTAGCTCCTGAAAAGTATTTAAAAACCACTAGTTATGCGAGTACCTTGGAAAAAATTGAAGATGACTACAGATTAGGTTTGGAAACGGGAATGAATTTCGTTTCAGAGAATAGAGAGCTATTTGAGTGATAAAGTCTCAACATTAGAGCAAAAAAAAGCACCGATAAATCGGTGCTTTTCTTGTGATAAGTTGAGATTATTTTAAGCTCTTTTTGTAACCAGCAGTTTTAACCCACCAAATTATAAATAAAACCAAATTAGCTAAACCAACAAGGGTACCTATTACAGGAATAGGCAATATACTAACAGCACCTGTAACTGCTAATGCTAAGCCGATGTTTTTGCCTCCGTCTCCTTTAGAAGTATCACCTCTTGATTCAAATTCTTTCTTTACAGAGCTTGATATTTTTGGATATAAAATAAATGCATAAACTATGCTAAATAATGGAATAAGCATTAACCATACGTTTCCCGGATTAACATCTCTATTTTCATCTTTAATTTCCTTTAAAAGATTTTGCAAATTCAATAAATAAAATATTGCAACTATTATTGCAATAATTGCAACAATAAATATAAAAACACCTAAAGCAGCAAATACTGCCATCATTCCTTCTTGTTCACTCATAATTTTTAGTTTTAAATTTTGTTTAAATTTTTCGTTTATCGAAGATGCTACTAAAATTTCGTTTTAACAAATTTTAGCAAATAAATGATATTAACAATCCATCGTACAAATAACTAAATATATCGAAATTTTGACTGAATTAAACGAATAAAATAAAGATACCTCAATGATAAAAACCACCTATTCAATGATAAACATCATAAATTGAAAGACAACAGTATAATTAAAATTCTAATGTTATTTGATATCCTGAATGAGATCTCAAGTTAATAACTGACCCATCATAAAAAATGAGATACTGACCTTTAATTCCAACCAATTTTTTCTCAATTATGGGGAGCTTGTCTAGTTTTATACTTTTAACCTTAGTTGGATATTCAAGAACTGGAAAATTAATATGTGTAATATCACCGTCATATTCTATGAAATCCTCATACTCCTCGGGTATTACCTCAATCAACTCTTCTTTTTTATTCAACAAAGAAGCTGAACTAACATCATTGGTCAGCATTTTACGCCAATTGGTTTTATCAGCTATATAATCCTTTAAAGCAACTTCTATTATCCCTGCAGCGCCTCTGTATGGAGTCTCAGCAATTATTACAGCTTCCACGGCACCCTGATCAATCCAACGGGTGGGTATTTGTGTTGCCCTAGTAACTCCTACTTTTAATCCCGAGGTTTTAGATAGATAAACATAATGCGGCGTTAAATGGTGCTTTCGCTCCCATTCCTCATCCCGTAAAGCAATCCCCTCGTGTATTCTGCTTAACTCGGGACGAATGATACTTGGAGTTGCCATGGGTGAAGACATAAACGCATCATAGCTCATTCCTTCTCCATAGGGTTTTCTGATTTTTTTACCCGTAACTACACAATTAATTACATGTTCAAATCGAATAGAGATATCTTGCCCGATTAGCTGGTTCATTGGCACAACCTCTCCTTGCTCTAACACATTATACAAAGGTAATTCGTATTGAACTTGCTCTTCTAATGTAGAGCGCATTTTGCGTATGTTGCCAGTATAAATCATGTTTTAAATTTAAACAAAAAAAAGGCTATCAACTTACATCAATAGCCTTTTTATTAATTGAAATAACCGTTTATTGACCTAAAGCTTTTAACTTGTCATTTGCCTCTTTAAACTTTGCTGTATCGTCTATTTGAATATAGATATTTTTTAAAATTTTCAGTGTAGTTATATCTTCAGGAGCTAATTCGTGCGCTTTTGCTAATTGCGGAACAGCAGCTTTGAACATTTCATCAGCTTTTGCTTTTTCCGCTTCGTATAATGCAGCGTCTTCAATCTTGTTTGCAATATTATTTAATTCCGCAGCTTCATTATAATATAATGCTCCTAAGTTAAAGTAAGCATCCATATAACTAGCGTCTAACTCTATTGCTTTTTTATAAGCATCTGCAGATTTTGATACGAATTTTGCTGCGTCTTCATGCTTCCCTTCCTTGTGCGCAGCTGTTGACATTTCATCAAATGTAGCACCAATATTAAAGTGTAAAATTGGATTTTCAGGGTCCGCTTTTACCGCTTCTTGCAAGCTATTTTGAGCTGCCACCGCATCACCTGTTTTATAGTAATAGTTAAACTCTTCCAAAATAAGGTTTAAATCACCTGGATACAATGCTCTTCCTTCTTGAATAATTTTAAATGACTCTTCACCTGGAGTATCTCCATTTTTTCGAGTAGCAACTTTGACCATTAATTGGTGCGTTCTAGAGTCACCTCCGTATTTCAATGCTGCAGCCATTCCGTAGTATTTTAATGCATTGTCGTATTCATCCAAATTATCCGCCGACAATCCAGCATAATACATTGCAACTGTATCTTGTTTTCCTAAAACACCATAAGCTTCTACAGAAGATGTAAAAGCTAAATAAGCATTTACGAAATCCTTATCTTGAAATAATTGAACACCACCATTAATTGCCATAGCTCTCATTTGCCCCATCATTCCCGTAATTTCTTCTTTGTAATAGTCACTTGCAGCTAAACTCGCTTTAAATGATTCCGGTCCTAACTTAGCATATGCCTCCTCATTTGCCTCAACATCTTTTTTAATAGTTTCATCTCCTTCTGCAAACATTGGATAAGACATATATATAAGACCTGTGTAATAGTGCATCTTGCCAAGATCTTTTGCTTTTGTTAACGCTCCAGATTCCTTTTGTTTTGACTGACAAAGATCTATTTGCTCTTTTGCTTTAACGACTTTCTTCTTCATATCATCAACGCCATCAGCTTTCTGAGCAATAGACATAGCCAATCGCAACGGGTCTATACCTTTCATTTCGATAGCAGCGTTAATTAATTCATTTTTCTGAGCACTTCCAGTCATTGCAATAAACAACATGGATAATATAATTACTGATTTTTTCATTTTTGTTTGTTTTTTCAATGATGCAATATTACTAATAATTTCATAATGCGTTTACCAAAATCTTTGCCATTGTTACAATATTCAAAAAAAATCCCTCAAACCGATTAAAGAATGAGGGATTACTATTTAAAGATTTGAATAATTTATTCTTCTGAACTTTCCTCGGCAGAAGAATCTTCACTTGAACTATTCTCATCAGTTGAAGGACTTTCTCCCTCTCCAGACTCGTTCAAGTTTTCTACATCTTCTTCCGACAGTTGTACGGAATCATCTTCGCTATCATCTTTTTCAACTTTAGCTACAGCTGCTATAGTGTCTTTCCCTCTAAGGTCAATTAACTTAACTCCTTGAGTTGCTCTACCCATTGTGCGCAAAGAATCCACATGCATACGAATCATAACACCAGATTTATTAATAATCATTAAGTCATCTTCGTCTGTTACAACTTTAATCGCAACAAGGTCTCCTGTTTTATCGGTAACGTTTAATGTTTTAACACCTTTACCACCACGGTTCGTTACTCTATAAATAGCCTCGCCTGTTTCTGGATCATTTAATAAGGTACGTTTACCATATCCTTTTTCAGAAACAACTAAAATTGTTTTTGTGAAATCTTCTACAGTAACCATTCCTACAACCTCGTCAGAATCACTAGAAAGCGTTATTCCTCTTACACCAGAGGCTGTTCTTCCCATAGGCCGAACCTTCTCCTCATTAAAACGAATTGCCCTACCCGATTTTAAAGCCATTAATACTTCATGTTTACCTCCGGTTAATTTCACTTCAAGTAATTCATCTCCTTCTCGAATACCAATTGCATTGATTCCATTCGTACGAGGTCTAGAATAAGCTTCTAATTTAGTTTTCTTGATTACACCTTTTTTGGTACACATTATAATGTAATGTCTATCAACTAAATCGCCAATGTTTTCCGCTAATTCATTATCAACATCTTCTTGTGTAGCAGGTCGTTTAATATACTCTTCAGATTTAACATCTCCTACATTGATATAGGCTTTCACCTTATCATCTTGCTCAATATTAATTAAGTTTTGGATAGCCCTTCCTTTTGTTGCCTTGGCTCCTTCTGGAACTTCAAAAACACGCATCCAGAAACATTTGCCTTTTTCGGTAAATACCAATAAATAATTATGATTCGTCGCCACAAATAAGTGCTCCAAGAAATCTTTATCTCTCGTAGTTGACCCTTTTGAACCAACTCCTCCTCTATTCTGAACTTTATATTCATCTAGGTTGGTACGTTTAATATAACCCGCGTGACTAATTGTAATAACAACTTCGTTGTCTGGAATTAAATCCTCTATGCGCATTTCATTTGCAGAGTATTCAATAATAGATCTTCTTTCGTCACCGTACTTCTCTTTGATAACTATCATCTCATCTTTGATGATCTGCATCCTTCTAGATTCATTGTCTAGAATATCTTTTAAATCAGTTATCAATTTCATAATATCATCATACTCACCTCTTAACTTATCTTGTTCCAGACCAGTTAATTGTCTCAATCGCATTTCAACGATTGCTTTCGATTGTATTTCAGATAATTTGAAACGATTGATTAAATTCTCTCTTGCTTCATCCGCATTTTTAGAAGCTCTAATAATTTTAATTACTTCATCAATATTATCCGATGCAATAATTAACCCCTCTAAAATATGCGCGCGTTCTTCTGCTTTTTTTAATTCGTATTTTGTTCTTCTAACGATTACTTCATGTCTGTGGTCAACAAAGTGGTGAATCATATCTTTTAAATTCAACACTTCTGGACGACCTTTTACTAAAGCAATGTTATTGATAGAGAAAGATGTTTGTAACGCAGTGTATTTGAATAATTTATTCAATACAACATTTGGAATAGCATCTCTTTTCAATTCATAAACGATACGCATACCGTTTCTATCCGATTCGTCCCTTAATTCAGAAATCCCCGAAATTTTGCCTTCATGAACCAATCCAGCAGTTTTTTGAATCATATCTGCCTTATTCACTTGGTAAGGGATCTCTGTAACAATAATTGCTTCTCTACCTTCTCGAATTTCTTCAATTGTAGCTTTAGCTCTCATTACAATTCTACCTTTACCAGTATGGAATGCATCCCTCACGCCTTCGTAGCCATATATCGTTCCTCCCGTCGGAAAATCAGGAGCTTTTACATGCTCCATCAAACCATCTACATCAATATCCCTATTATCGATATATGCTATAATTCCATTTACAACCTCAGCAAGGTTATGTGGCGCCATATTAGTTGCCATTCCAACTGCAATACCAGATGCTCCATTTACCAATAAGGCAGGTATTCTGGTTGGCATTACTGATGGCTCCATCAATGAATCATCAAAATTTGGAGTAAAGTCTACCGTATCTTTATCTAAATCAGATAAAATTTCCTCAGCAACCTTTTGAAGTTTTGCCTCCGTATAACGCATTGCCGCAGGGCTATCCCCATCGACAGAACCAAAGTTACCTTGTCCATCAACCAAAGGGTATCGTAAAGACCATTCTTGAGCCATTCGAACCATGGCGTCGTAAACAGATGAATCACCGTGTGGGTGATACTTTCCTAAAACCTCACCTACAATACGTGCAGATTTCTTATGACTCCCGCTCGCTCTTACTCCTAGATCTAACATTCCGTAAAGGACCCTTCGATGAACAGGTTTTAAACCATCTCTAACATCAGGTAGTGCACGCGAAACAATAACTGACATCGAATAATCGATGTAGGCTGTCTTCATTTCTTCCTCAATACTAACGGGAATAATTTTTTCTCCTTTTTCTTCTTCTGACATATATCTTCTTTAATCTAACTATTCATTTTTTTTAACGCAAAAGCATCTTAACAAAATAAAAAAACGTCTTAAAAATAGACAGCACTTTATTCAGTTTATTACGGTTCGAAAATAATCAATCCTTAATTCATAGAGGCATAAAAACAATCGCTACTTGCTAACAAAATTCTGTGAAAAATGAGCTAATTGTTGACAATTATTTCCCAATTGATTTTTTTATCTTTGAAATGTTGTTTTTTGAATAATTCATTGTAAAAAAAGACGAATGTTTGGTGTTATTTTTGTAACTCTGCATTCACTGAAGTTATTCAGTGAAATTTTAATTTAAGAATAGATAGATATGGAAGCGAAGTTTTCTCCAAGAGTAAAAGATGTAATAAGTTTCAGCAGAGAGGAAGCCTTGAGACTTGGGCATGATTATATTGGTGTTGAACATTTGCTTCTTGGCATAATAAGAGAAGGTGAAGGTGTTGCTGTTAAAATTATTCAAAATTCCAATATTGACTTGAAAGAACTTAGGAAAGTTTTAGAAAGTAATTTAGAAAGTGGGAGTAGCAAACAAACGGACACTAACAATATACCATTAATCAAGCAAGCAGAGAAAGTACTAAAAATCACATACTTAGAAGCAAAGTTATTTAAAAGCAATATGATAGGCACTGAACATCTTTTACTTTCCATTCTAAAAGAAGAAGATAATGTTGCAGCCCAAACATTAAATAAATTTAAAATAGACTACACACTTGTAAAAGACGAATTGGAAATAATGATGGAACAAGGATATCAAAACCCAAAAGCTGAACTACCAGGAAACCCTGCTGATGATGAACGTGAAGAAAATTTTTCATCAGGAGGATCTTCGAGAAAGCCTTCTGACTCAAAATCTAAGACGCCCGTTTTAGATAATTTCGGAAGGGATTTAACAAAGTTTGCAGAAGAAGGAAAATTGGACCCAATAGTTGGTCGCCAGGCAGAAATAGAAAGAGTATCGCAAATTTTAAGTAGGAGAAAGAAAAACAACCCTATACTTATTGGTGAGCCCGGAGTCGGCAAATCGGCTATAGCTGAGGGACTGGCACTTAGAATTGTCCAAAGAAAAGTATCACGTGTTTTATTTAATAAAAGAATTGTCTCTCTCGACTTAGCATCTCTAGTGGCTGGAACAAAATACAGAGGACAGTTTGAAGAGAGAATGAAAGCGGTAATGAATGAATTAGAGAAATCTCCAGAAATTGTTCTTTTCATTGATGAAATCCACACTATTATTGGCGCAGGAGGAGCCTCTGGAAGCTTAGATGCCTCTAACATGTTTAAACCAGCTTTGGCAAGAGGAGAACTGCAATGCATTGGAGCTACTACCCTCGATGAATATAGACAATACGTTGAAAAAGATGGAGCGTTAGAAAGAAGATTTCAAAAAGTATTAGTTGAACCAACAAATATTGAAGAAACTATTACAATATTAAATAACATTAAAGACAAATACGAAGAGCACCACAATGTTGATTACACGGATGAGGCAATAGAAGCTTGTGTTAAGCTAACATCTCGCTATCTTACTGACAGACACTTACCAGACAAGGCTATAGATGCTTTAGATGAAGTCGGATCGAGAGTTCATATTACCAATCTCAATGTACCGAAGGAGATTATTGAAATTGAGAGCAAGCTAGACGCTATCAAAGAAGAGAAAAATCAAGTTGTTAGAAGCCAACAATACGAAGAAGCTGCCCGATTAAGAGATACGGAAAGAAAATTAAACAATGAATTAGATGCGGCTAAGCAAAAATGGGAAGAGCATAGCAAGTCTCATAAAGAAACTGTAACTGAAGAGCATGTAGCCGAAGTTGTAGCAATGATGACAGGTATTCCTGTTCAGAGAGTTGCCGAGAAAGAAAGTGGACGCTTAATCAAAATGGGAGAGGCAATACAAGGTTCGGTTATTGGTCAAGACGAGGCAATTAAAAAAGTAGTCAAGGCTATTCAACGTAACAGAGCAGGACTGAAAGACCCAAATAAACCAATTGGTACATTCATTTTTTTGGGTCCAACCGGTGTAGGAAAAACCCAACTATGTAAAGTATTAGCCAAAAATATGTTTGATACTGAAGAAGCACTGCTCAGAATTGACATGAGCGAATACATGGAGAAGTTTGCTGTATCTCGATTAATTGGAGCACCTCCCGGATATGTTGGATATGAGGAAGGTGGTCAACTGACTGAAAAAGTAAGAAGAAAACCCTATTCCATTGTGCTATTAGATGAAATTGAAAAAGCACACCCAGATGTATTTAACCTTCTATTGCAAGCACTAGACGATGGACAACTAACGGATAGCTTGGGTAGGAAAATTGATTTCCGTAATACGATTATAATCATGACTTCCAATATTGGCTCAAGACAATTGCAGGACTTTGGAACAGGTGTTGGGTTTGGAACAAAAGCGCAGGAAGAAAGTAAAGATGAAAATCAAAAGTTTGTTATTCAAAATGCCTTAAAAAAAGCATTTGCCCCTGAATTTTTGAATCGAATTGACGATGTTGTTTTGTTTAATTCATTAACAAGAGAAGATATTCATGAAATAATTGATATAGAACTCAAAAAACTATTTACAAGGGTTGAAGAGCTTGGGTTTTCTATTGATCTATCTGAAAAAGCAAAGGACTATATTGCCGACAAAGGTTTTGATGCTAAGTATGGAGCAAGACCTCTAAAACGAGCGATTCAAAAATACCTTGAAGATCCTTTGGCAGAGGAGATAATACAATCAAACTTAAGCGAGGGAGATATTATACATGTTGACTTAGATGCAAAAACTAGTGAGATCCTAATCAAAACAGGTAAAAAAAAGAAAGTAACTAAGAAAAAAAAGGAAGATGAGTCTACCTCTTCGGAGGAGCAGTAAATACTATTCTTATATTTAAAGAACGCCTTTCTTCCAATAATTATGGGAATTGATGGGCGTTTTTTATTTTCTATATCATCGCACCACTTAATATTGAAAACCAATTAGCAATACATCATCCATTTGAGATATATTACCTTTCCAATTTTCAAAAAAGGAATCAATCTCTTTAGATTGTTGAGATATCTCTAATTGAGAAACTTGATCCAAGAGTTCGTTTAAACCAAATACTTTCATTTTCCTTTTGTTAGGTCCTCCAAATTGATCCGCATATCCATCACTAAACATATAAACCAAATCACCTTTCATCAAATCATATTCTCGCGTATTAAATATCTTGTCTTTCACAAGGGTTCCCCCTAAGGAAAAACGATCTCCTTTTATAATATGCTGCACACCCTTCCTGTAAACATAGACTGGACGCATTGCACCAGCAGTATACATCTTATTAGAATCTGTATCAACCAAACATAAAGATATATCCATGCCATCTTTATTCGATTCAAAATCATCATTTTGTTGAAGAATTTCAATCAAGCTATTATCTATATCCTTCAGTATTTTTGCGGGATCTAGTATGTTTTTTAAAACACATGCTTCATTCAATAGCATCATCCCAATCATACTCATAAAAGCTCCGGGAACACCATGTCCTGTGCAATCAGCACAAACTATTAAATGAAGGTTGCCAAACTTTTTCGCCCAATAAAAATCACCACTAACAATATCCTTTGGTTTGTAAATCACAAAGTTTTTCGGAAACATCTTATCAAACTCATCTTCTTCCGGCAAGATTGCTGTTTGAATTCGTTTAGCATAATTAATACTATCTGTTAAATCTTTATTTATTTCCTCAATCTCTTCTTTTTGATGAACCACCTCTTTTGTTCTTAAAGCCAACTGATGCTCCAATTCTTTTTGATAGCGTAAATGACTGCGCTCTCTCATTTTCACAATAAACACCACAATTAAGACTATTACTAAACCTAACATAACAATAAACCACCACTCTTTCCAGAATGGTTTTGCTACACTAATATTAACTGTAATAGTATCTCCAACTATTCCATCTGCATTATACGATTTAGCCTTAAAAGTATATTCTCCATCATAAACTTTGTGGTATTTAGCTAAATTAATAACTGAATTCTCCGACCATTTACTTTGGTGTCCCTCCAACATAAATTGATAGGTAACCATTTCGGGTTTTTTCAAACTAACACCTTTAAAATCTATAAATAAATCATACTCTCCATACGGTAATATTATATCCTGATCTAAATCATACTCTTTGTCATTTATTCTAATTTCAGAAAAACTTGTTATTGGGGGGATTATGTTTTGCTTGTCTTCAGACGCATTATAAAGTACTGCTCCATTTTCTGAACCAAACCACAATTGATCTTTACACTTAACTATTGAATTCCGCAAAAACTTTTTGCTCAACCCATGTTTAGCACCATAAAGTTCTATCCTAAAATCTTGTATAATTGAATCAAAAACAATTCTACTAAGTCCTCCATTGTGCATAACCCAAAATCTTCCTTTAGAATCTTGTTCGATCCCATAACAGTAATTAGATGCTAAGCCATCAAGTACAGATATGTTAATGATATTTTCTCCAACCCTAAACACACCATTATCAGAGGTACTTATCCATATGGCACCATCGCTCGATTCAATTAATTTATTTACTGTTACAATGTCATATTCCGGTGTTAACCTAATTTTTTCAAAAATACCATCATTAAACTTGTTTAAAAATGCACTTCTGGCACCAATAAACACATCACCGCTTTTTGTTATTAAAACATCGCCTACAGAATTGTGAGAAAGACCCGAAGAAACATCATAACTGACAATACCCTCTGTTCCTACATTCATTTTATAAACACCATTTAAAGTACCAATCCAAAGCTGATTTCCAAGTGATTTTAGACTTGTTATTGTTAATGACAAGTCATCTCCTGAAAGTAAAATTTCTTTAAACGAATTAGTCGCAGAATTATATCTATAGAGGCCACTATGTTCTGTCCCTATAAAAAAAGTTGAGTCTTCAGTAAAATGCATCGCTGATATTCCATCATTAGGTAAACCATTTTCTTCATTAAAATATTTTCGTTCTTTTAATGTGTGTTTATCCCGAACAGATATTACCGCATTGTTCGCAACCCAAACTTCATGCTCGTTTGCTAGAATACTCTTTACCTTATAAAGTCCCTTAGAATTAGCGAAATAAAAAGTAAATAAATTATCTCCTTTTGATGCAAGTCCCTCCCCAAAAGTACCTATCCACAGGGTACCTTCACGATCAATAAACATTGTATTAACCGCATCTGTTCTTAATCCACTTTTTGAATGATAGCTTTCCACCACCAAAAATTCCTTTTTATTCCATTTACATTTTAGCAACCCTGATCGCAGAGTACTAATCCAAATAGCATCTCCAAACACTTTAACATCTCTGATTAATATGTCGTCTTGAAAATTTGAATATTCAATTTTAGAAGTTAAAAAAACATCATTCTTCTTCTCTACCAAATACAAACCTGAAGTAAAAGTCGATACAACAATCTTCCCAGTTTCGACTTCAATAATTCCAGCTACTTGATCTCTTGGAATGCTACTAACACCCTGAACTTTACTGAGAATTTTCTCTTCCTCATAGTACTTGTAAACGTCGACTCCCGCAGCTGTTCCTACGAAAAAATAACCATCCTTAGTAATCATGAATGAGTGCAAATATTGCCCTTCAAATTGGTTATTAAAAAACTCACATTTACCTTTTTCATCGACATTAAAAAGCCCAAAATCTTTTGCCGCAAACCAAATCAATCCATTTTCATCTTGATCAATGTCATTTATTACACTATTGATACCTCCTCCCGGATGCACCAAATCAAAACTAACTCCATCAAAAATACTCACTCCACCTGCTTGATGTCCGAACCAAATATTACCCTCATCATCTTTAAAACTTGAAGAGATATAATTTTCAGCTAAGTGATCATCCGTGTAATACATTTCGAAATTTTTGCCATCAAACACCCCAACACCTTCACCAGTACCAACAATCAAATTTCCATTATCCGCTTGGTTTATTGTATTAATAAAAGGATTATTCAAACCAACATTTTGATCCAATTGATCCAATTTATACTCTTGTGATTTTAGCAAGAATTCATAGTCTTGCGCTTGAGAAAACAAGGTCGTTGTGAATAATAATATAAGTAGTACTAATCTTTGCATTCTATAATTGATATTCAGCTTCACTTTAACACAGACATCCTAGATTATTCGAAATATAGCAAATCGGCAACAATAAACAGACTGTTTTCAGAATTATTTTAAACATCTGAATAAACTAGAAATTTGACAAAAAAAATAGGGTAAAGAATGACTAAAACACATCCACTGAAATAAGCCTAAATGGCATGTCAATCATATTTGCATAATCTTTTCCAACTTCCTCCATTTCAACATCATCACTTTCATAATACCAATCTACCTTAGCCCCTGTTACTTTGGATAATATTTTGAACATATCAAGCAAAACAACTGAGGTGCTTGTATTGAAATACTCTAACTTCAGAACCAATATTGTTTCTGGCAAAGGGTTTAATGCATATTCATTTATCCAATAAATAAGGGTACGATAAAAATCAACCGTATCTTCTGGGATTGAAATCCCCTCCAAATGCAAAAACCCCGTTTGCGAATTAAAATCAACTTTAGGTGTTTTAGATGTTTGCTCTATAAATATACTATCCATTCCTTGAATCACAAGTTCCCCCAATTAAACTATAAGCATAAAATTTAATTTCGAATATAAGTTATATTTTTATAAATTCAAGAATTGAACAATCTTTGTTCCTATTTTTGTAGAAGATTTACTAGTTGTGCGCATGTCAAAAATTACAATTCAAAACATAAAAGAACTTGTTGGAATATCCCATTCTGGCGTTTTATTGAAAAAAGGATCAGAAATGAACCACCTTTCCACTATTCAAAATGCTTTTATAATTATTGAAAATGGTGTGATTAAATCATTTGGAGAAATGACAGATTTATCGTTAACAGAAAATGAAAATTCTACTGTTATTGACGCCAAAAACAAACTAGTATTTCCAAGTTGGTGTGACTCACATACACATCTTGTATTTGCAACTCCGAGAGACGAGGAATTTGTTGATCGAATCAATGGACTAACCTACGAAGAAATTGCTTTAAAAGGGGGAGGTATTTTAAATTCTGCTAAAAAGCTTCAGGAAACTTCAGAGGACGATTTATACGAATCTGCAATGGATAGAATCCGTGAAATTATAAAACTAGGAACAGGAGCCGTTGAAATAAAAAGTGGATATGGTTTAACAGTTGAAGCAGAACTAAAAATGCTCCGCGTTATCAAAAGATTGAAACAAAATTCGCCCCTAACAATAAAAGCAAATTTCCTTGGAGCGCATGCAATACCAAAAAATTACAAAGAAAATAGAGAAGATTATATAAACTTGATAATCAATGAAATGATTCCGATCATTAAAAGTGAAGGATTAGCTGAATATATAGATGTGTTTTGCGAAACCAATTATTACACAACCCAAGAGACGGACCGTATATTAAAGGCTGGCATAGCTATCGGATTGACACCAAAAATTCACGTAAATCAATTTACAACGATAGGGGGTATTCAGACTGGAATTGATAACCATGCACTTTCTGTTGACCACTTGGAAGTTATTAACGAAGAAGATATTGAAGCTTTAAAAAAATCCGAAACAATGCCAACTTTACTTCCTTCTTGTTCCTTTTTTTTAGGAATACCTTATGCCCCAGCAAAGGAATTAATAGAAAATAATTTACCTATAGCTTTGGCAAGTGATTACAATCCTGGATCTACTCCATCTGGAAACATGAATTTTGTCATTTCTTTAGCATGCATTAAAATGAAATTAACGCCAGAACAAGCAATTAATGCAGCAACAATAAATTCTGCTTACGCAATGGGAATTAGCGACAAATTAGGCAGTATAGAAGTTGGTAAAAAAGCAAATGTTTTCATCTCTAAAGAAATTAACTCTTATGCATTTTTGCCCTATAGCTTTGGCAGTAATCTGATTGAGACAGTAATTTTAAATGGAGAAGTTCAATAAAAAAAGCTTAGTTCAAACAATTAAACTATGCTTTTTAATTAAAATTCCTTAAGAATAATACTCATTTAAAAATGCAGAAACATTAGTATTAATTCTCTCCGTGATGTTTTCACTATCGGATTTGTTAAACTCTTTCCCTGATACTTTCTCGTACAACTCAATGTATCTTTCAGTCACCGAAGCAACAAAGTCAGGAGTCATTTCAGGAATTTGCTGCCCTTCTTTTCCTTGAAAACCTCCAGCCATTAACCATTCTCGGACAAATTCCTTCGAAAGTTGTTTTTGTGGCTCACCATTATCTTGTCTTTCCTGATATCCTTCTGAGTAGAAATACCGAGAAGAATCTGGCGTATGAATTTCATCAATTAAATATATTTTTTCATCTTTCTTACCAAATTCATATTTTGCATCCACCAATATCAACCCTTGTTTAGCCGCTATTTCCGTTCCTTTTTGGAAAATGGCTCTTGTATACTCTTCCAATTTCACATATTCAGCTTCAGGCACAATTCCTTTTGCAATAATTTCTTCTCTAGAGATGTCCTCGTCATGCCCCTCATCTTCTTTGGTGGATGGCGTAAGAATTGGCTCAGGAAACTTTTGATGCTCCTTCATACCATCAGGCATTCGCACTCCACAAAGCACTCTCTCTCCTGTCTTGTAAGTTCTCCATGCATGACCAGTTAAATATCCCCTTATAACCATCTCAACTCTATACGGAATACAGTTATGGCCAATGGTTACATTAGGATCTGGAGTAGAAATAACCCAGTTAGAAACAATATCTTCTGTTTCTTTCAAAAATTTTGCGGCTAATTGGTTTAACACTTGTCCTTTAAAAGGAATTCCCTTTGGTAAAACAACATCAAAAGCTGATATCCTATCGCTTACTACCATTACCATCAAATCATTATTGATGTTATAAACATCTCTAACTTTTCCATGATAAACACTTTTTTGACCTTCGAAATTAAATTCTGTTTCCGTAATTGCTCCCATGCTTTTTTGTGTTGTTTCCAAATAAATAGTTTTCAATTATTTTACTCTTCTTTTTTAAATGCATCTATTATCCTAGTCACCAACTTATGTCTTATTACATCCTTGTCATCAAGATATACAAACCCAATTCCTTTTACGGAAACTAGAACTTCAATCGCCTTCTTCAATCCAGATTTTTGGTGACTGGGTAAATCAATTTGGCTTACATCTCCAGTAACTACAAATTTAGCTGTTTTACCCATTCTTGTGAGAAACATCTTCATTTGACCTTCCGTTGTATTTTGACCTTCATCCAAAATCACAAACGCCTTGTCCAATGTTCTGCCTCGCATAAAAGCAAGCGGAGCAATCTGAATAACCCCTTCCTCCAGATGTTCTGCTAATTTCTCAGCAGGAATCATGTCTTGTAACGCATCATAAAGAGGCTGCATGTAAGGATCCAGTTTTTCTTTTAAATCACCTGGCAAAAAACCCAAGTTCTCTCCAGCTTCTACTGCTGGTCGAGTTAAAATTATTCTTCGGACTTCCTTGTTTTTAAGCGCCCTTACTGCCAAAGCAATAGCCGTATAAGTCTTTCCGGTGCCGGCTGGACCTATCGCAAAAAGCATGTCATTCTCTTCAAGAATATCAACCATTTTTCGTTGGTTAACAGTACGCGCTTTTACATGACGACCTCTATTTCCATAAACGATAATATCATCTCCTTTAGAATTGCCAAAAACACTAGCCACTTTACCTCCTAGTACGTTCTTTATGTTATTCTCAGTCAAATCATTGTATTTTTCAAAATGTTGAATCAAAAGGTTTATTGCTTCAGCAAACTCTTTAAGCAATGCTTTTTCCCCTAAAACTTTTATATTGGCGCCCCTTGCAACTATTTTGAGTTTGGGAAAAAAAGATTTAATCAACTTAAGTTTGACTTCGTTTACCCCAAATAAATCAAGCGGATTAATACCAGATATTTCAATAATTTTCTCTTGCAATGTTTCTTTCTTAATTCAGCTTTCAAAAGTAATACAATCCAAAGTTATAATTTGATTATTTTTATTCAATGAAATCATTACTTTTGAACAGTTTGTTTACAGTACAGCATGAAAATTATTACATTAACAACTGACATGGGACTCAAAGACTACTATGTAGCCTCTGTCAAAGGTGCTATATTGAGTGAATTTTCGGATGCTAACATTATTGATATAAGTCATCAGGTTGCTTCATTCGATATTGCCCAAGCATCATTTGTAATAAAAAACTGTTTTAATGACTTTCCAAAAGGAACTATTCATATTATCAGTATAAGTCCTGGAAATAGTTCAGACACAAAACATTTATTGGTAGAAAACTTTGGACATTATTTTATTGGTGCTGACAACGGGATATTTTCTTTGCTGTTTGACAAACAACCTGATAATATTTTTGAACTTACAATACGAGAAGAGGAAAACACGCAGTGTTTTCCTACAAAAAATGTATTTGCAAAAGCAGCTTGTCACATAGCTAGAGGAGGTACTCCTGAAATTATTGGAAAACGGACTGAAGAAATCAAAAAACGGCAACTCTTTAGAGCTACAGTTGAAGATCACGTAATAAAAGGAACCGTTGCTTACATTGATTGTTATGGGAATATTATCACAAATATCTCAAAAGATATTTTTCAAGAAGTCGGTAAAGGACGAGAATTTAGAATTTATTTAACCCGTGCAGGTTATATGATATCTAAAATTCACCAACAATATAGTGATGTGCCAGAGGGAGAGAAAATTGCAATATTTAGCAGCTCAGGGAATTTGGAGATTGCAATCAACAAAGGAGTCGAAGGTTCAGGAGGTGGTGCGAACAAGCTTTTTGGGTTAAAAATGAACGATACTATTACCATTGAATTCAAAGAAATAGACGATAAATCCCAAAATAGAACTAACGAACATGATTACTCGAATAGTTAAACTAACAATTTCTCCTTCTAAAAAAGAAGAATTCAAGTCCATTTTTTTTGCTAATAAAAATCACATCAAAGGTTTTGATGGCTGTTTACACGTTGAACTTCTTCAAGACAAAAAATACGACAATGTGTTTTTTACGTATAGTAAATGGGAAGGAGAAAAATCTATTGAAAAATACCGACAATCAAAACTTTTCGGAGGTGTTTGGAAAAAAACCAAAACTTGCTTTTGCGCCCCACCTGAGGCATGGAGTACAGATGAATTATTTAGCTTATAAATTCATTTTGTCTCTATTCGTTCTGATTTCTTGGAAATTTCATACGTCTTTTTATCATTCAAACATATCACTCTTTTCAAATGAATATGCATTGAAGGTTCCCGTAGCTGTTGCAACAAGCTCCTTTTTTTGATTGAATACTTTACCTTCAGCTAGTAATATTCTTTTCCCTTTCCGAAGAACTATACCGACACCTTTCAATTCATCTCCAAGAAATACAGCTGATAAATAGTTAATTTTAAACTCGATAGTGGAAACAACTTTATTTTCAGCTTCCACAGCAGATAGAGCAGCAACCCCCAAAACACCATCCATAAATCCAGCCATTGCTCCTCCATGCATAGCAGTAGGTGTAGCTAAATGAGACGCTGTTACGACCATATTGTACTCAATATGACCAGGTGCAACTACCTTATGATCCATATCGAAGAAACGACCAAAATTGTTGTACTTATTATATATATCTAGAATATCCATTGCTTCGCCATTAAATAACAAAGAAACAAGAATACGGAAAACTATTCCCTTTAAACAAAATAATCTCAATGAATCATTGAATTCAATAGTAAAATCGAGAGAATTTCTGCTCAATATTTCTACATTTGCAGACTTAATTTTTTTAAAATGATAAAAGTAACGTTACCGGATAATAGTGTAAGAGAATATGAAAGTGGAACAACTTCATGGGATGTTGCAAAAAGTATTAGCGAAGGATTGGCTAGAAATGTACTTGCGGCAAAAGTAAATGGAGAAGTTTGGGATTTAACTCGACCACTTAATACGGACTCTTCTGTCAGTCTTTTATCGTTTAAAGACAAAGAAGGAAAAGCTACCATGTGGCATAGCTCTGCACACCTTATGGCGGAGGCTATTGAGTTTCATTATCCCGGCGTAAAACTGGCCATTGGACCAAATATAGAGAATGGTTTTTATTATGACATCGATTTCATGGATTATGAATTTGGCGATGGTGACTTAGAAAAAATAGAAAAAAAAATAATTGAACTTGCTCGTACTAAAAGTGAGTACATTCGAAAAGATATTTCTAAAGCTGATGCAATAAAATATTTCACAGAAAAAGACGACGAATACAAGCTTG
>Ga0233450_10001843_pt1 | contig 21515 bp, 19 predicted proteins | sample 011ome_30_FD_189956 | JGI IMG/M metagenome (GOLD analysis project Ga0233450, IMG submission 189956) | Coastal salt marsh microbial communities from the Groves Creek Marsh, Skidaway Island, Georgia - 011501CT (spades assembly) | ecosystem: Environmental > Aquatic > Marine > Intertidal zone >... | reverse complement strand
GATTTCCTTCTCGTCGATTTCCCTGCGTTTCACGCCATGCAAGTCCGCCAAATGGGCACTGATTTGAACAATCTCTGGGTCTTCGACCCGTGTCCGCCCCTCGTAGACATAGCTTCCTCGCCCGGTTTTCTGACCCAGTCGGCCTAGTTCAAACAACCTGTCCTGCACAGCCTGGTATGTCGGGTCATGCGCGATTTCACTACTCCGTTCCTGACGCACGCGTGCGCCCACATCGACTCCGGCCAGATCTGCCATCGCATGAATGCCCATGGCCATGCCGAAGCCTTCAAGGACGTCATCCACCTGTTTCGGCGTCGCCCCCTCTAGAAGCAGACGGGATCCTTCGCGGAAGTATGGTTCCAGCATCCGGTTTCCAACAAAGCCGTAGCACACGCCAACCGTGACAGGGAGCTTTCGGATCTTCTTTGCGACCGTGATTGCCGTTGCAATGACGTCGGGAGCGGTCTTGGCGCCCCGCACCACCTCTAGCAAGCGCATGACGTTCGCCGGGCTAAAGAAATGGAGACCAATCACATCCTCCGGGCGTGACGTGACTGCGGCGATTTCATCAAGATCCAATGTCGATGTGTTTGAGGCCAGTATCGCGCCAGGTTTTGCGTGTCGGTCTAGGGCTTCAAAAATCTGGCGTTTGACATCCATGCTTTCAAACGCCGCTTCAATGATTAGGTCGGCCGCTGCAAGGTCGCCGTAGCTGAGCGTCCCGGTGGCGTTGGCGGCGATTGCCTCTGCCCGATCGGCACTGAGCCGCCCTTTTTGGCTCGCGCGCTGGAAATGCTCTCGGACCTTTTCCAGTCCCAGTTCGAGCGCGCCTTGCGCAGTTTCAAGAAGCGTGACTGGATACCCCGCCTGCAGAAAGGCGATGGCAATGCCGCGCCCCATTGTTCCTGCGCCGATCACGGCGACCGATGCAATGTCACGTGGTCGGTCCGCACGGGTAACGCCCGGAACCTTGTTGCATTCACGCTCCGCAAAGAACAGGTGTCGGCCCGCGCGCGATTGAGGTGTGTCGAGCAGTTCAGCGAAACCTGCCTTCTCTTGTGCCAACCCCTCGGACAGCGGCAATTCGCACGCGGCCTCGATGGACACCAAGCATCGTTCAGGGGCAACAAGATTTTTGGACCTGTGCGCTATCTGGTCTCGGAAACCCGCGAGGAAACCCTTCGGATCAGGGTGTGTGACGGTCATATCCGCGCAACTGCGTTTCGGATCGCCCTCTTGGCTGACACGGGTGGCGAAGTCTAAAACATGCGCACGAAATTCCTGGTCGTTCTCAAACAGCGCGTCGACCAACCCGCAAGACGAGGCATATTCGCCCTTCACAGGATCACCCGACAGGATCATCTGCGTTGCCACTTCCAGCCCGGCAATCCGGGGTAGGCGCTGGGTGCCGCCGGCACCGGGCAGCAGCCCCAGTTTGATCTCAGGCAGGCCCATCACGGTATCCGGAGTCGCGACACGGTAATCACAGGCAAGCGCAATCTCCAGCGCGCCCCCCATCGCAGGGCCTGCCATTGCGGCGATAATGGGTTTTTTGCTGGTTTCAATCGTTAAACACAGGTCTGGCAGGTCCGGCTTGTCCCAAACTGCCCCGGTACGGAACTCGACGATGTCAGCGCCGCCGCAAAAGAGCGGCAGAGCCGAGCATAGAACGATAGCTTTGACCTGTTCATCGGCGGCCAACTCGTGGATGGCCGAGGAAAGCGCCTGCCGCATCTTCAGGCCAAGAGCGTTCACTGGCGGGGCATTCAGCTCAATGAAAGCGGCACCCTCGGTGTGTTTAATGGAAATCATGTTCGGAAACCTCAATTAGACGGTTTGGCAAGATCCTGTTCGACCTCTGCCCAGTCGTCGAAATGGATTACATTGCAGGGTGAATGCACGTTCTCGAGCCAGACAAAGACCGAGATGAACGGTTGATCATAGACCCGGGTGGCGTGGGGCTCGCCCGCTGCGTTCCAGATAAGTGATCCAGCCGGATAATCCTGCCAATCGCGAGTGCCAAACCGCCAACCCGATTTTTCGGACAGGTTCAGATAAAGCTCTGGCGCGTCGTGGTTGTGGTCGCGATACAGCGTCCGTGGACCCAGCATGAAAATGCCAAGGTTGAAATCGGGATGGTGATGTCCACATGCGTCTGGCCCAATTAGCAGAGTATGCAGGTTACACTTTGTGTATCCCTCTCCCAAATCGGCACCGGGGGGATAGAATTGGGCTTTGTCTTCGCGCCAGATCAGATCATCCTTCGCCGCTTTCAGACAACCTGCGATATCCTGCAATTCGGGGGCGACAATCCCGGCGATGGCGTTCTTCAGAACCTCATCGTGCCGGGTTCCTTGGGGAGGTAAGTCAATGAGCCTCTCGTCAGACATGTCAATGGCTGCCAGTTTATCCAACGTCAGATCAACGCCGCGCGTGGCAGCTATGTGAGCCTGCAGATAGGTGACAATGGAATGAATAAGCGCCTGAATACGGCGTTGCTTGTCTGTCATGATTTTACATCCGCGCGCGCTGAAAGGTCTTGACGCACGCGTTTCTTGTCGAGCTTGCCGACGCTGGTTTTAGGAAGGCGGTCGACAAAGATTAATTCGTCTGGAACTGCCCATTTTGAGATCTCGCCTGCGTCAACACGCGACTGGATTTCTTCCATGACGCTTAAGCGTACATGATCCGGGTCGGCATCCTTTGCGGCTTGCGCCACCAACACTGGCCTTTCGCCCCATTTCGCGTGCGGCAACCCGATTGCTGCGACGTCCTCAACGCCGCTGCAAGACGATGCTATGTTTTCCAGTGCCAGTGAGGATATCCATTCGCCGCCGGTCTTGATTACATCCTTGAGACGGTCAGTAATCTGCAACGATCCATTCCCGCGGATATACCCAACATCCCCGGTATGCAGATACTCACCGTCCCAAAGCTCATCAGAGGCTTGCGCGTTATCCAGATAGCCTTGTGTCAACCAGGGAGCCCGCGCCACAATTTCACCGGTTGTTTCACCGTCATGCGGAACGTCTTTCATATCCGGTGTCACAACTCGAAGGTCGACAAGCGGGCCGGAAAAGCCAGTTTGAGCCTGCACCTCAGGATCGTTGCTGGACAAATCGGCCACCGTCAGAAACGGACAGGTTTCGGACATCCCATATGCCGCATGCAAGGATATACCTGCCGTCGCGGCGCGGGTTTGCAGACTGCGCGGCAAAGCGGCCCCCCCAATGATTACTTTCCATCTATGCAGGTCAGTTTGCGGGCAGTTGGGATGGTCGAGTATCATTGACAGAACTGTGGGCACGCAGTGGGAAAAGGTGACGCCTTCGTCTGAAATCAATCGCAGGATTATGTTAGGGTCATATCGACCGGGATAGACCTGACGCAGCCCCAGCATCGTAGCGGCATATGGAAAACCCCAACCGTGGACGTGAAACAAAGGTGTCAGCGGCATGTAGACGTCGCCGCGATGAAATCCGGCATTTCCGGGCCATGCGCCGAAACCTGTGATCAGGCCCAATGTGTGAAGGACCAAATGCCGATGTGAATAGCTCACCCCTTTGGGTTTGCCTGTGGTCCCGGTCGTATAGAACAATGTTGCCGTTTGGTTTTCATCGAAGTCCGGGAAGTCAAAGCTTTCTGGGGCCTCGCCTATCCACTCTTCATATCCTTCTCCGTCTCCAATCGGCACAATGATGATATCCCGATCAAAGCCCGACTTGATATTATCAATGAGCGGCATGAAATCGCGGTGCACGATAATCAGGTCCGGCTGCCCATGGTTGATCGTATAGAGAACCTGCGCAGGAGATAGACGGACGTTGATCGTGAAAAGGGTCGCACCGATCATCGGGATCGCGAAAAAACACTCAAGATAACGGTGCGTATCCCAATCCATGACACCGACGCGCATACCCTCATGTATCCCGCTGGCCTTTAAAGAATTGGCAAGTTGGCGCATGCGTTTGCCCAAGTCCGCGTAGCTCAGCCGCAATTTGCCGCCGCTGACGATTTTTTCGCTGGCTGACGCGAGCTGGGATCCGGCCAGTAAGTGTTTAATCAGCAACGGATAGCCATATGCATTTGGCGAAGGTGAAAGTGGTGGCATGAAGGTGGAATCCCATAACATCTCTATCTGCTAATCTGGCATTTCTCACCCTGTCGAAGAATTGAAAGAAATTTCTTTTCATCAAGAAATTCTAACCAATCATATCGCACCGCGAATTGCGTTTTATCCCCTGACAGGCTACGAAAAAGAGTATCAAAAACCTGCTCCATTCGCGCCCGTTGTCGGATAACTCTGAGGGTAAGCAGAGTAGGTTTCATCAAGGAGATGCAATAATGAGCACTCACATGCCCACGCTGGTTTCACTGCGCGCTTTTGAGGCGGTGGCGCGTCACAAGAGTTTCCGAAAGGCCGCTGACGAGATTTGTGTGACGCATGCCGCCGTCAGCCACCAAGTCAAAGCGCTGGAAACATCAATCGGCGTTAAACTACTGGAACGCACAAGCCGTTCGGTCGAACTGACAGTGGCTGGTGAGCAGTATTATCCGGCAGTTCGCGAACACATTCAGGGAATTATCAAAGCCACGCGGCGCATCCAGGCACCTGAGGAACCGGACGTGTTGCTCGTTCAGTCCTACGCAAGTTTCAATACAATGTGGTTACAGCCCAGATTGGCTGAATTTCTTCAGGACAATCCGAACACACGCGTGCGCATAGTCTCTACCTTTGAAGACGGTGATTATGACATGCACCGGTTCGATGTGGGCGTGTTCAACGCGCCACCATTTGACAAACGGTTTAACTATAGCCCGTTATTCGAAACGGATATCTACCCGGTTTGCGCGCCAGAGGCTTTCAATTCCGCAAGCGGCGGAATGCCACTCGAAGAGCTTAGAAATTACTTATTGTTGAGTGTCCCAAGCACATGGAATGAGCCGGATGACTGGGACTGTTGGTTGGATGCTGTAGGCTTAGATCGCGAACCGATGAAATTTGGCTCAATCTTCGATAACTACCCTCTTGTCCGCGAAGCCGTTTTAAACAATCACGGTATCAGCGTCGCAAGGGCACCGTTCTGCGCGCGTGATCTTGAGCGGGGTCGCCTGGTCAAACCGTTTGAAATTTCAGTGCCCGAGCCAGGCCGCTGGTATTTGGTGACGCAAAAAGAAGGTGCACCCAACCCCAAGCTCGATACATTTATCGACTGGCTTTACGAACAAATCGAGGCCGACCCGACCATGCGGTTCTTCCGGTCCTGATCTGTTAAATCCCAACTATGCCTGTTAGCGCGTTCCGGATCACCGCCGACCTTCTCGGGGTATTTTCCAGCCACTCATTTCGTGTGCATGCGCTTCTTAGTTTCGCGCACACGTTTCGTTGCCTCGGGGCTGCCGTCGTGAAAGCTTCCGAACCAGTTGTCCCAAGGCATTTCCGGGCCGCCATAATTACATTCGAAATACCGGTGATGCAGTTGATGGTGGAACGACCCGATCTTCAGGTTGGCCTTATCCCCAAGCACCAGGTTTTCGAAACCGGCATGCGACGTGGCTGAAGCAAGTGCCAACGAATATCCAATGAAGAGAAAGTGGATGGGATGCGCTGGCACAACCAGGAAGATCAGCAGCAAACTTAAATAGCCGACATGCTCGATCGGATGCATGGAAAAGCCTGACCACGGTGCAACCGAAACACTACGGTGATGCACAGAATGTACGCGCTTGTAGATCCATGGGATGTGCAGTGCGCGGTGCAGCCAGTAGAAATGGAAGGACTGCGCAACAGGCAACAACAGGAACATGGCAAAAAACCAGATCGGATTGCTCTGGGCCGTGATCATCGGCGCCCATCCATTGGCGTAAGCCATCCAAACAATAGTATCATAGAACGTCCAGACCGTCACGCCAGATAGGAGCGCGTAGGTGACATTGTCCCAGTATTGATCGTTCCAGAGGAAGATGCGGGCATTCTTGGCTAATCCGCGCCGGTCGAACTTGTAAGCTTCGTCCTGCTTCTTCCATCCGTAAAGCCACAGGTGCAGTCCTTGGGCAAAGAAGATCATCAGGATCAGGTTGCGCGCCCAAAGCTGCAAAACCCATGCCCAACTTAAGCGCTGCATCTGCTCCAAGGGTGGCACCAGCCACGCCCAGATGGCCCAGGCCATCAGTGTGTAGATTAGGTATTCGGTGATCGGCAGCCAGTTGGTCGCAAACCACCGGAGCGTAGCTATGGGCCTTGGTGGCCATGAAAAAAGCGGCGTCACCGCTACGGGCAAATCCGGATGCCAGTTCCATTCCTTGCTGATGCCTGCTTTCAGATGCTCATCTGTGTCGGACATGTGCGAAGCTCCTATTATCGGTTCATTCAGACCTTATTCATGTGAATTTCAGAGGTTGAGTACACGCCCATTCCCTTCACGATTGGACAGTTGTGATTAATAACTCTTTGTACCGCCAGGCCCACTCTCAAAGAACTGAAAAGATTTTCAGACCATGTAAAATTAGTTACCGCCGGTGGCCGAAGTAAACCTATCCCTATTATCGGAATGGTCCGTTTATGCTTGAGCAGAACAGCGAGGCTGCCTCTGACGCAATTCGAGTAAAAGGTCCACGCCATCCCAAAAGTTCACTAATATATCCTAATGGCGGTCTTATCGGATTACCTTTCGCACGTGATCTTAGGCGTTCTGCTTCGACCGTCGTTGGGGAACTTCGGCGAAACGGTAGAGGCAAGGCATATCGATCTGCCTAGGTCCGATCAGTGCGCGTCAGGACTGTCGCGTACCCGCTTTAGGTGCGACGCGAGGGACAAGAGCGCGAACCAGTTCGATCATATCCAGTGTGCCGACCGTCTGCTCCCCATCTTTGACGACATAGGCGTGTGTCGTATCTCCACCGGACTGCGCGATCACGCTTTCAAGTGTGTCGTTCACGTCCACCTCGCCATGTGCACCATTTGGCACTTTGTTCCCACTAACCGGGGTCATGATCGAGCGCACCCGCAGAACCCGTGCGCGGTTGATGTCGCTTACGAAGTCTTCGATGTAGGGGTCGTTTGGGTTCAGCAGGATATGCTGCGGCTCTCCCTGTTGCACGACAAAGCCGTCTTTTAGGATCACAAGATGATCGGCCAGCTTCAGCGCCTCATCGAGATCGTGAGTGATGAAGATGATGGTCTTGTGCAGCTCTTTTTGCAGCTCGAGCAGTAAATCCTGCATGTCGGTCCGGATCAGCGGATCAAGGGCCGAGAAAGCCTCGTCCATTAGCATGATCGGTGTGTTTGCGGTCAGTGCTCGGGCAATGCCCACACGCTGTTGCATCCCACCAGACAACTGCGCTGGATAATGGTTCTCAAACGCGCTCAAACCCACGCGATCCAGCCATTTCGCGGCTTCGCGGTCGCAGGTGGCCTCGTCCTCGCCACGTACCGACAGGGGCATGCCTGCGTTCTTTAGCACAGTTTTGTGCGGCAAAAGCGCGAACTTCTGGAACACCATCGACATCTTTTCCTGGCGGGCATGGCGCAGCCCATCTTCGGACAGTTGCATCACGTCTTCGTCCTGCACGATGATCTCGCCCGCAGTGGGTTCGATCAACCGGTTCAGGTGGCGGATCAAAGTAGATTTTCCAGAGCCGGACAGGCCCATGACCACTGTGATTTCCCCACCCTGCATATCCACATTGATGTTGTTGAGTCCCAGAACATGTTTATGCTGCGTCAGCAATTCTTGCTTGCCCATACCACTCTGAACATGGCGCAAAGCGTCTTTGTCGCGGGCGCCGAAGATCTTGTATAGCCCACGAATACTGACCATTGGTTGTGTCATTGAACTCGCTCCTCAGTGTTTAACTCGAGCCTTATCGACCCGTGTGAGCGCTGCTTTGGACACGCGATCAAGAATTACGGCCAGCATAACGATGCCGAGACCAGCAACGATGCCTACACCCAATTCCAAGTTTCTGATACCGCGCAGAACATTTACACCTAGACCAGGCGCCGACACCAGAGAGGCAATCACGACCATGGCAAGGCTCATCATGATGGTCTGGTTGATTCCGGCCATTATGTTCGGCAGCGCTAGCGGCAATTGCACTCGCATAAGTTTCTGACGGTCATTCATACCAAAAGCATTTGCAGCTTCTAACACGTCTTGGTCTACAAGGCGGATGCCAAGGTCGGTCAGACGGATTACTGGCACAATCGCGTAAAGGATAATCGCAATTCCATAAAGTTTGGACTCCGTGACCGAGAACAAGAAAATCAGAGGGATTAGGTATACAAAGGTCGGCAAGGTCTGCAGCAGATCTAGTAGCGGAACAACGCTTTTTTGCAATCGATCAGATTTCGACATGGCAATTCCAATGGGCACACCGAAAAGCACCGATATCGCCGTACATACAAAGATGATTGAAAGGGTTTGCATCGCCACATCGTAGTGGTCGACGAGGGCCAATAGCATAATCGCGACGGCGACAAAGATCGTCACAGGACGCGATCGCGACGCGTACCACGAAATCGCAACCAGAAGCGGAACCATGATGAACCACGGCATCGCTTCAAACAGCCAAAGTGCGCTATCCAGCATCCAGCTTAATGGTTGTGTGATCGGGTCTAGGACATTTTTTAGGACCGGTTTGGCCGCCAGAAATCCTTCTTCTATTCCGTTGGTTACATCGCGCGACTGCCATATGCGGTTGCAGCTTTCATGAAAATTATCAAACGAAGGAATAGGAAAGAACGGCTCAGACGTCTTTTCTCCTCCTGCTTGCGCCGCAAGGTCCGCCAGCGAAAGAGGCGCATTGTCATCTGACGTGCCACACCAGTCGCTCAAACCCAATGCGCTGAATAACTTGTCATAGAAGGCCATATAACGCTTTCCGATCTACTTCAGTGCGTTAGGGGCATCACTTAGGATGCCCCTGTCCATGCAGTTTACTACAGCAATGCGGAAAGTTTATCTCGCGCAGCATCGTTAAGCCACGCCCCCCACACATCCTTATAGGTTGTTAAGAAATGCACCGCGCCCTCGTCGTAAGAAGCATCGTTATCTTCAACCCATGCCAGTGTTTCACTCATTTGGGAGTTTGTGAAGGACAAGTTTGTCATGAGCGAACTGATCGCTTGGTTCTCTGCCATAAATTCTTTAGCCAAGACCGTCACAACCAAACTACGAGGAAACCCACTCATGGCAGGCGTCTCGCATTCCGCAGTACTGTTGCAGGCCCATACCTCTGGTTTGTGCTCACCCATTTCGACCAAAGTCATCGGATACTTACCTAGTACAGATGTCGGTCCCCAGTAAAAGCCGAACCACGGTTCCTTGTTCTCGTAGGCCGAAGCGATCGAGGCCGCAAGAGTTTCGCCGGAACCATGCACAAAGTTTTCAACACCAACGTCAATTAGTCCGCCTGCCTTGAGCAAATTGGTGCTGACGTTTAGGCACGTCCATCCCTCTGGACAGTTGTGAAAGCGGTTCCCGACAAGCTTGGGATTAGCTGTAATACCTTCTAGTGTTGCTAGTTCTGGGTGTTTCTCGACAAGGTAGTTTGGAACAAAAAATCCTTCCACACCACCATCTGACAAAACTTCTGTCACAGGAATAATTGCGCCAGATTCAACTAGACCTTCGTATGCTGGGGCACCATTTGTCCAGATTTCTGTCAAAATATCAGGCTCTCCAGTCTCGGATACAGATGCCAGGGCAGGGTTAGATGAAAGCGGCACTGTGGTAACTTCACATCCGTAACCTTCCTCCATGAGGAACTTGGCAACCGCAGTAACGATTTGTGCAGATCCCCAATCACCTTGCATAATTGATACTTCACCGCATTCGTTTGCCTGGGCCGCTGAGGCGGTGATTGCCGCGGCAAATACACACCCGAGTCCCGTTGAAATCTTAAACATTTCTTTCCTCCTTGTAATTGACGAAGTAAGACCGAAGAAAAGCTCCGAGCCATCGTTCGCCTTGTTTGTAAAAAAATTCTAGTGACAAGCCGATGAGCAAAAAACTGAAAAGAATTTTGGATCATGTACAATTGTTTACAGGTGGAGAGTTGAAGTGAGGCGACCTGTCTTCCGAAACCTCCCGCACTTTGATGGAGAGTTTGCGGGTTGGGATTTCATATCCCAGGGTGTCCATTTTGGGCAAACATGCACTAGCAGAGCTGGTCGCACGCTGATTTCAGCTGCACGCAAAAAATTTCAGGTCACCTCGCGAACATGTTTGGAAGGAAAGTCACGATATCGGGAAACGCGACAAGCATGGCCACGATGAACAGATCCACGACGACAAACCAAAACACACCGCGGAAGACCTGCGTCAATGACGCAAGATTGCCGACCACACTTTTGATCACAAATACATTCATACCCATGGGCGGGGTAACCATACCGATCTCCAAGAGCTTCACCAAAACCACGCCGAACCACAGCAGACTGAAACCCGTCTCATCCACCAGTGGTAGAACAACCGGCAGGGTTAGCAACATCGCGCCAATGGGTTCCAGAATAGTGCCAAGCGCGAGGTAAACAATGATGAGACCGAGGATCACGAGAACAGGCGAAGCACCTAGAGAAAGAATCGACGATGACAAAGCATCACCTAATCCAGACAGTGCCAGAAAGCGTGTGAGAAGGCTGGCACCCACAGCAATTATCAGTAAAGCCGAAGTCGTCATGATGGTTTCGAGCACTGCCATTCGCAAGGCCTTGAAGCTCAATGTCCGGTAAACGGCGGCGACGATCGCAGATAGCACAGCGCCTATGGCACCAGCTTCTGTAGGCGTAAATACCCCGCCGAACAGACCCGCAAAAACGCCAATCACGATCAGTAGAACTGGTGCAGTTTCGCCCAAAGCACGAAGCTTCTCATGCGGCTTGGCGCTGGCCACGACTGGCGGAGCGAGGTTAGGATCCAGCTTTACTCTTACAAAGATCAGCAAGACATATGCAGACAGAGTGATCAGTCCCACAACCAACCCTCCAAGGAATAACTGACTAACGGGTTGGCGCGAAATGATGCCATACAGGATCATTAGTATGGATGGTGGAATGAGCGCACCGATTGTGCCTCCTGCCGCAACGGTTCCAGTCGCCAATTCGGGGTTGTAGCGATGACGCATCATTTCAGGAACCGCAATTTTCCCCATAGCAGCGGAACACGCCACCGACGAACCGGTTACCGCGGCAAAGCCTGCGCAACCGAATGCCGATGCGATTGCGAGCCCTCCAGGTAATCCTGACAGCCATAATTGGGCGGCATGGAACAACCCTTGGGTGAGACGTGCGTGGTAACAGATATATCCCATCAACAGGAATGCCGGGATCGAACTCAGAACCCAGCTGTTTGCAAAATTATAGGGAACTATTCCAAGCGATCCCCAAGCAATGTCCCAGTTGAACATTGACCATAAACCACCAAACGATACGGCGATCAGCGCAATACCAATAGGAATTCGGATCAGGAGAAAGCCGACGAGAATTGTAATGAAGAGGGCTGCAATCTGAAATTCAGACATCGCGATTGCTTCTTGCTATATAGGGGTCTTCAATTTGTAAGACGCGCAGCCCACTGTCCCGGCCCATCACTGTAGCGATCATTTTCCACGCCGAAACAAGAGCCATCAGACCAAATCCAATTGGCAAATAGAAATAGCTTGGCCATGTGATTATCCGTCCGCTCGCTTCGATGGAATAAGCCCCAATCGAGTATTTCAACAAGGCCTCCTGACCCGTACGCACGGCAACCATTGCAGCTACAACACTGGTAACCAGAAGCGCAAATACGGATAGAATTTTCTGGAGCCTTCCAGGAAGTTTTTCGACCAAAAGCTCAACAGAAATATGGTTGCCTTTGACTTCCAAAGACCCCAATGGAAAAAAAGCCACTCCGATCATGTAGAAGACGGAAACGTAAAGGATTGTGGCGTCGATAGGCGTTTGAAAAATGAAGCGCATCAACACATCCAGAAAAACATGGATCACCATTAATATAACCAGTATACCGGCAATGCCTGATGCTCCTTCAGTTATCCAAGAAATGGTTCTTCCAACAGCTTTCATCAGCTTCTACCCCAAAATGAAGATACAAAAGTTAAGGGGGGCCAACACGAATGCCCCCCCCTTATCAATTCAGTTTGCGTAGGTCGCAGGGTCGATGTTAGAAGACACCTGATCCCAATAAAGCTGTTGCAATTGATCTCTCGTTTCTACGTTTTCGACCAAATCATACCACTTTTCCAATACGGGGCGAAATTCTTTAATGATCACTTCGGCCCGTGCTACGCCGTAGTCCTCCATGAAAAGACCAGCGACTGTTTGAAGGTCTTGCCTGCTGAATTCCTGTACTTCAGCAATGAGCTCCGGCGAAGCTTCGTGAAGTCTTATGCCCCTGGCCTGCGCATCTTCGACCGCTTGATTGTCGTCCGTGTAGAAATTCCAAGTGGCGCTTGCAGTCAGCTGCGTTCCTGCCCAAAGCAACGCCTCGCGTTCTGCATCGCCCATTGCCCTCCAGCGATCCGCGTTGATGTTTGCCGAAGCAACACCTGCGAACGCTCCCCCTGGAACGGCTGGGGTGATGTCTGTGACGACCTCGTTCAGATTATAGTTTATGAGCTCCGGCGCGCTCAGCATTGCGCATTCTATTATGCCTTGGTCGAGCGCCTCGTACACCTCATTCAAGGGAAGAGTCACACCCTGCGCGCGAAAATGATTTGCAAATCTAACAAAACCTGCACCGCCGGCGCGTAGCCTTAATCCCGCAACATCTTCAATCGAGGTAATGGAAACGTCATTACACAGCAGATTATAGAGCGGGGTCACCCCTCCTCCAGTATAAACTTGGTTTTGGGCGCTGAACTCTTCCATGCATTCAGGGCACATGTTGAATGTGTATTCAAGCATCGCGCCAGCAAACGCCAAAGGCTCCTTTCCAGTGGGGTTATCACGCAAGTTGATTAACGTATTCAACTCGTGAAGGAACAGGTTTGTGCTGTATTCGGCAGGATGATAGGGAGTAAGGACAAAACCGATATCAGCGAGACGGTCACGAACACCGGCATTAGTCTCGGGAATACTTAGAAGTGTCATGGGAAAGCCCGTGATCACGATCTCGCCATCAGAGCGCTCGGCGGCAGCGGCAATATAGTCTTCGACGGCCAAGCCTACCGCTGAGGTGGCTGGAAAGCCAAAAGCAAAATTCATCCGTTCTTCTGCCAGTAGCGGCGTAGCCGCCAGAACAGCAACCCCCCAAAGACCTGAAAGCGATTGCTTCATTATTACTTCAAGTTTCATTCTTTCCTCCTTGTAATTGGCGAAATAGGACCAGAGAAACGCTCCAAGCCAAAATTCGTATTGTTTGTAGAGAAGATCGGTACCGACAAGCCGATGAGTAAAAAATTGAAAAGAATTTTTAATCATTTAAAATTACTTACAGGTGGGGGGTCGAAGTCAGGTTCGAATTTAATGATCTTCGCTTCAATGATTGCTTCTCAGATGTTTATCCCTAGGCGGCATATACGTGCGTATATTTGGCTCTTTTCAAATGACGGCAGGAAGAGTAGTCACACCCAAAGACGTCAACTCCATGTTTTCACACCTATTCGAGCTGGCTGCAGCATCGGACAGTTTGGGCTCACTCCAGTCATTCGCTGCGCTTTATACTAATGTCCGCATTTGATCAGTTGTATTTTACAAACAATTAGTGGTCATACCCCCGCCTGACCACCCGCGAAGGGCAGCCGGACGGGGATATTTAGGGGTTATAACGCGAACTCTGTTGGCAGCTTGATCCCATCCACGATCTCCCGCTTCTGCACATCACTAATCCCTGCGGAATAAAGCCCGTAGGTGAGCTTATTGGCTGAACGTGCAGAATGATGCCCCACAAGGGAGGCGGTGAAGTGCTCAGGGGTGCCTGTACGCTCGCACTGGGTGATGAACCACTTGCGGGTGGAGTGGAACACGCTGCCTTGGAGGTCAGGGTAGAGCCGCCTAAGCTTGTTATAGCGCTTAACCACAGCATCAACAGTTAGGTAGGGAAATAGCCGCCCCTGTTTTGGCAGGGATGTATCCAGAAGCTGTTCTAGGATTTGATGAAGTGGTACTTCCCGCTCAGCTGCTTTTGACTTGAGCTGCCGAATAGCGTTGGGCTTGATTTGGATAAACCGCCCAAGGTTTTCCTTATGGGTGATATCCTCTGCCATAAGCCCGCAGATCTCCCCTGAGCGCATACCTGTGAGAAGACCAAAGAGAAGGGCGCTGTGAAGCACCCTATCCTTGGCTTTGAGAAGGGTTGAGACTTGCTCATCTGTTAGAACGCCATGAGGGGAGACCTCAGGCTTTGCTCTTATGCTGAGAGTTACCCAAGGGTTTATCTCTAGCTCCCCCTCTCTCACGCACCAGTCAAGGAAGCGCTGCATCTGCTTGAAGATACGGCCCTGCGTTTGTGGCGTCAGGGATATGCTTTCATAGGTTTGTGAGAGCTCTACTAGCTTTGTTAGGCTAGCCTCCTTAGCTTCAGCGTATTTCCTAACATTGGGAGAGAGCTTGGATATTAGCTTAAGGATATCTCTTCCTGTGTCACTGCTAAGCTCTCCTATCTTCTGCTTATTACCCACATGAGAGCTTAAAAGCTCCAGCGCATAGCGAATGGACTTTGTAGTTCCTGGTCTTAGCGTTTGAGATAGTTCTTCTAGATATCTCCTCGCTAACCCATAAACAGGCTGCTCACCCAAAAGCCTTGCGCGCTGATATCGAGGACACGCCACAGCAAGCTTAGCAGCTTCAGAGTTGGGTTCATGTGTTGCAGCATCAGCATGGGCCTGTGCCTCCTTTACGAGGTTCGTGAATGTTTGATTAAGCTCAGCCACTCTGGCTTTTGCCTGTTTGGCATCTGCTGTTCTCAGGGATTGCTTGAAGCTTGAGCCAAGGATGGGTTGCAGCGCTTTGGGATAGGTTCTGCGATAGACCCAGGTGTTATGCCGCTTATAGGCGTATTTTATGTCTGCAGACATACTGTCTCCTTACTGGGGCAATTGCCCCGGTTTTGGTGTTGAGTTGGGATTTTGTGAGTAAGAACAACGAGGGGCTGGGTTTAAGCCCTTCCCTGAAAGCTACACTCAGCTGTCGTTGGTTGTTCCCTGAGTAATCACAGCTGTGATCAGCTCGATCTCTGGCTCGCCGTATTCCCCGGCAAGCGGTCCTGTTAGGACGGTTCCTGTCACTAAGTCCTCGTAGACCTCATCCACTTGGAACTGATGCTCTGGAATGTCATCAAACCCAGCAATGAGGACAATGCATCCAGGTTGCAGATCCTTGAGTGTCACGCTCATCACCAGGCCCTCCGCAGCAAGAGGTCAGGCAGCAGTAAACCCAAGGTCACCGACAGGGGCAATGGCCAAGGTATTGGCTTGAGTAAGTCCGGCAGTGCTGCCAGCCCAAGTATCAATCCTGCAACAACAGGAGGAAGCGCAACAAGCCAACCAAAGCGTTTCCAAACAGCATAGGTTAGCCCAAGACGTAAAGCGCCACTCGCGAGTGCGAGCAGCGTTGATGTGGTAAACATAATGGTTCTCCTTAATGGTTATCTACCATTATAGAGGCCCAGAATTTCTCAGTTTTTGGGTTTTATTGAGACAGCGTTTTACTGTCAGCGAAAGACTGAGACACTCATAATATACGCCTGTCTCACCTCAATATACTGTATTCATTAAACTTATTTTGCCACGAGACACAGAGACAGCGGGACAGTGAGAACTTTATTACGCTTAGCTTTTCGCTTTACTGAATATCGCGTTTTTTAGGCTTACGCCCTGAGGGTACACGCAAACTAGGCCTTTTTACTAAGTCCTGCCCTGTACTTTTAGGCGTCACATCCTGAACCAAATGACCACCAGTATTTTCAACTTTATTAGCCATCAAGCGTTTAGACTTGTGCAGTTTTTCGTCCTGAATATTTTCCCGATGAGTTCCAATCTGCAGATGCTCCGGATGCACGCAAAGAGCGTTGCCACAGGTATGGCGCACGACTTCCGAACGCCTGTCCTTTGGAGGCCACCCTTTGAGCGCATATGCAACTATTCGATAGGCATACTCTTGCGTTCCTAGGAGCGTCCATTTCTTTCGTGACCTTTCCAATAGCAAGCACTCAGAAAACGCATCTTCGCGAGCTTCACTCAAAATTTCGTACAACAATAGTGGAAGCGTTTCCGGATTGTGGAGTGCTTTGAACCAAATGTTATTGCGCTTTAACTCGCTAACGGCCCATCGGCTATCAAACTTCTTACAAGCTTCATAAGCCTCCTCGTAAGCGCGCTTAACAAGATTTTCTTTATTCAAAACGAGAGATCCATACCCACCGAGTCACGAAGTTCAAACGGTTCTTTCGAAGAACTATCGAGATACGGACCAGCATAATCAGTCACCCGTTGCACCTCGTTGGTATCTTCACGATGTAGGTTTCCGCGAGCGAGCTTTTTAGAATAGAGTTTATGCCACCCTTGCTCAATTGCCTCCTCGAGTTTCCACCAAGTATATCCATGCTGCACAGCTTCTTTTATGTCAGCGGACAAGACAGAGGCCTGAATGCGACCGTTTTCTGTCGGCAAATTATAACCAATCCAACACCGATTTTGTTTGCCGCCAAACCGTAACTTATCATCACGCCATCCAAGCTCTTTCAAAGTATTTCTGAGCGCCTGCAAATTGCGCATTTTGAAGTGATCAACGAGTGCTTGCAGTTGAGAGCTTGGGATAACGGTGACTTTGTAAGACTGAAACAGGTCTTCCAAAACTTCTCGCAACTCCACCTTTGCGTCTGTCATAAGTTCTTTCATTAATGGACTGCCAACGGTTTTTGGCTTGAGAACCATAGCATCAAATTCAGGATGGAATGTCATTTGGGTAAGCTCGATATACCAGCGCTTCAACACCTGCTGGTCAGCCAAGTCCGCATAAAACCGCTGGCAGATTTCATCAAATGTATTTTTCATTTCACCATGTGCATGACCCTCATGATCCATGTCGATGATGTAATATCGCCGCTCTCCACCTTCGAGCCAAGTGGGGCGATGGTTAGAGGTCAGCATAAAAGCACAAGATAGGGGTATCGTTTGCTTAGATTGATGCTTCACATCCACAAATGCATGCTCGCCCGTAATATACTCTTTCATTTTGTTGCCAGCATCACTGTGACTTGAGAGCTTAACTTCTTCTATTTTTATAAACTTCTTGCTTAAACTGTCCCCTGCAAACTGCTGGGTCAGGCCATCAATACCATTCTCATTAGCTGTGTTTTCTAAACCAAACAGTGCTTGAGCAAGTTCTAATATGCTGCTTTTTCCGGTTCCTTTTGTTTCAGAAAACAGGAAAATAGCCCACCTCGGCTTGAGGTGCTCAGACTTCAAGCACCATCCAAGCCAATTCAACAAGATTTCTCGCTCCAACGGGGTTTTAATCGCAAAGTCTAAAAGGTCCTGAAGACTGCCTAACGGCTTTTCAGCATTACGAGGTGCCGCGTCAACTTGTCGGTATGCGGGCTGCCTCCAAGTGTTGAGGTCGCAATAGCCACTGCGCCAAAGTCGATTAGCAGAATTACCAGGTAGCATGTACTTCTTGCCAGAGTACAAAGCAAAGCTCATCCTTGGGTCAATTGTAATCCCATTGATTACGGAATAAGCCAACTCCTCGAGGATATTTGCCGTTAGAATACTTGGGTAATAATCGGCAAACCTATCTGCAATCTTTTGAACAAGCGCCCGATAGATTTCACGGTCAGAAAGTTCTACGTGTGTTTTAACATCAATATATTTTTTATTTTGTTGTACAAAACAGCTCGCTGCATAGAGCATTACATCTTGCTTCAGCGATAGTATGAACTTCGTCTTCTTAGTGTCTTCTGGATGATACTCTTTCCGCCAAACAGCTTTCTTATCCCAACCCATGCCACTGTCGAAAAGTTCATTAAGAATTTCCAGCTGTAACGTTTGGCGTTTGTCGAATTCATACTCTCCAATAAGCTTGTCAATCTCTTCTTCAGTTAAGTCTTGTTGTGGGTTTTGGTCGGATGTCATTTTTATTTTTACCAAGATATTTTTTCAATTCAGTTTGATTTGGAATAAGCCGCGAGGGAAGACCCCTCACAGCCTAAAATTATGACGTTTAAGAAAAATCGTCAAAATTAGTGGCGATTTCCGGTTCAACATAGTCAGGATTGAGCTCCCTTGGGTCAAGGCAAGGTTCGCAAAGGCCAGACCAATACTCCGATGCTGAACATGCATCGCTTGAACTATCTAATAAGTCGCTGAAGAAGCAGTCTTGCATTGGTTGCACTCTATCACGCCCAATGAAGTTCATCACTTCTTTGGCTTTCCAACTGCAATACGCCTGTATCACCTGCGCGTCCTCTTCGTCTGGCATTACAAGTGTTTTAAACAACGCCAACTCAAAGGCATTCTTCAAGAGATGCTGCTGCAGTACATCGAAGTTATGGGGCGCTTTATAAGCCTCAATCACCAGTGAGCTCGCCACAACGATTTCCTGATACTTTTGCCCATTATGGTTCAAGACGATGTTGAGCTGCCGTGATGCAGCAATAGCTTCGCGCCAGTCACCGCCATCTTCGTCAAATAGCCGCTGATTCCAATCTGGATTACTCATCAGATAGCTTTCAACTGCATGCCAATCTTTTGGATGATACGCTCCGTAAATTGCACGGGCATTGTTGTCGTTAATCAAGTGATAATTTGTAATTGGTAGGGTCATAATATGTATTTCTTTCAATTTAGTGGAATTAAAATGTGAGTTCGTCATGGGACGTAAACTCATCGGCATGAAGTCTATTGGCATTGGGACTGCGATAGCCCTTACGATAGTCTTGCTCATCGAACGAGGCATCTTCCCAATCGTGCTCATAGCTCGGCATATATTCATTGAACACACTCGAAACGCCTTTGCGTGGACCATTGCGTTCAAAGAATTTCTGCATAACTTCAGATGGAAGTTCCCAAGAATGCACCAAAGCATTCATCACAACGATGCATTCATTCGTTGAGTAGCTCAGAAGTGCGTGGGCATTGTCTGCAGTCTTGTTATTGTCACCCTTCGCATGGACACGAAGAATTGCGCGCGCTTTGCTCTCTGCACGCAGGGTGTCCACAAGGTCAAAATGATGGGGGATGTGTTCAACAGAGCGTTTGTGTTGCCTGCGGTAGGCCTCTATGTCTCTCTTGGGCCACTCTGCGTAATACTCAAAGCTTCGGTTTCCAACATCTAAGAAGGAAAGCTTCACACGGCCCGAGGCGAAGACCTGCAAACGATATCCTTGTAGCTCCATAAGGTGTTTTTGTTCAAAAAAGGTATCAAGATATTTGTTCATAATTTTCTCCAAAAATAATAAAATCCACACTCGGAGGACCGGGTCTGGGGCAAGGGTTAAGGTTAAAAGGGAATATGTAAGTCTAAAGGGTAATTCCTAAGACCTAAGTTGTAATATGTAAGATATAAAACATAAGGGATTGGGTGTTCCCCAAACCTAGATTGTTTTAATCAACAACAAACAATGATCAACTGACATCAGCAATTACATCATTATTTACGGGTATTTTTTATCTGACTTTCAGTCATGAACCCGCCCTATTTTTATATGTTTGTTTTCTATGACTTATGTCTTTGGCAAAAGCACAAAGCCTACTGGAACTACAGCTTGCATCTCATGTTCTCGTTTCCGTTTTAGGGTCGCGTATTTTTGTGACCCTTATTTTCTAAATGATGAAGAGGACATGCAGCTTCGCACTTTCTTGAGTTTTCTTAAGATGATATTTCTGGCTTCAGTCACTATTCAAGAGCATTTTCACATGACCAGTTGGTCATAAGGGGGCGCTATTTTTCGTCATTATTCCTGGCTATTATCTCGCTGTAATTTCATAGGACTACCACACCTTTTCCATATGCTCCTGCATGACCCCCAAGGCATAGCCTGAGCCATAGTTCGCAGCGACTGTGTTAGAACCATGCCCTAGTATCGCCATTGAGATAGCCTCCGGGCAGCCTGTATTCCTCAGCTTGTCCTTCATGCGGTGGCGTAGTGAATGCATCGTAAGCTTCTTGTCTGTGATTATGGTTCTGAGGCGCTTCATGAGCATAGCAGAGCAGTTATCCCCTCCACGCTCCTTTGCGTATTGAGGAAAGAGAGGTGCCTCAGGATCTTTGCCTTGGGATACTTCCTCAAGGGCTTTAATAGCCTCTGGCGAGAGCGGGACAGAGCGCTGCGAGTTATTGGTCTTTAGCGTTCTCCAGGGGGTAGGGGATATACTAAGACATCCGTTGCCAGTGTCACAGTCTTTGACCCTCAGGCCCGCTATCTCTGATACTCTGCATCCCGTATCTCTCAGACAAACAAACAGCGCCCAGGCTGTTGTGTCATTTGAGTAAGCTGTCTCTAAATGAACGACCTGAGTGTCACTCAGCGGTAGCCTATCTAGCTTACTTGCACCCGCACCTTTAATGCGAAGGTTTGTAAAAACATTGGGGATGTTGAGACTATGCTCTACGATTGCATGGTTAATAGCCGTTCTCACAACCCCCAGCATTCTAACAGCGCTATTGGCCGACACACGGGTTAGTAGGTGATCCCTTAGATCATTGGCATCTTGCCTGCTGATATCACTCAGCGAGACATACTTAAGCTTTTGCTTACCGTAGATGTGCTGCATGTCTTTACGCAGCCTTTCAACCCGCTGTTTGATTTCCTTTTCTGCTTTGGGTGTATCTGACTTATAAGCAACGTAGTCTTTAAGTGCCGTCTCAAGCGTTATGACCTCTTGCCTTAACTTGCCTGAATACACCTGTTCTACAATCTCTGAAGGTAGCTTTTGCTTATGTAGAGCCTTACCCAACTCATTAAGCGCATCCTCAATCTCAGAATACTCAGGTACGGCATTGGCCAGCACCATATCGGCCACTTCATCGCCCAGCGCACCCCTAATAATCTCAATACTGTGATCTCGTGCAGATTTCTCTTTTTCACCCTCTAGCAGAGCTTCGATTCGAGCATGTACTAAGGGCAGGTTTTGCATGGCTTCTTTGTAGCTATCCCCAAGCTGGCGATAGAGCGTTGCTTTCCCAATCAGGGCTCTAAGATGCAAAGGAACGTTGCGTTTATATCGAAAGCTGCCATTGGCACGGCGAAATACATAGCGTGGAAGTTTAAGCGGCATATCATCACTCATAGCTGTTAGCTTTGAGACTTAGCTGCCCAGTTGCAAGTAAAACCGGTGGTTTAACGCTGACTATTTAGTGAAAAATTTCGACAAACTGGTCCTGAAAGCGGTCCCAAAAGTGGTCCACTTCAAATCTATACCAATGTTTTTGCTTATTTTATTCTGAATTCTACTAGAATTTTGGTGCCCAGGAGAGGACTCGAACCTCCACGTCCATACAGACACTAGCACCTGAAGCTAGCGCGTCTACCAATTCCGCCACCTGGGCACTCACCATCTTTGTGCATGTAGCT
>Ga0233450_10001813_pt1 | contig 21801 bp, 26 predicted proteins | sample 011ome_30_FD_189956 | JGI IMG/M metagenome (GOLD analysis project Ga0233450, IMG submission 189956) | Coastal salt marsh microbial communities from the Groves Creek Marsh, Skidaway Island, Georgia - 011501CT (spades assembly) | ecosystem: Environmental > Aquatic > Marine > Intertidal zone >... | reverse complement strand
CCCTTCAGATCTGATTTTTTTGATAGTTCTATTAAAATTTTATTATCTAACTCTGGTTTATAATATTTTTGAAGATTAATTTGCATTAATTTATCTTTTCTAAATAAACTGCAATTTCACCACCACACGCCAAACCAATTTCCCAGGCACTCTCATCTGAAACTCTAAATTCTATTTTTTTAAACTCTTTATTATCTTTAATGAGATCCATTGACTCTCTAACAACTGCTGACTCTACACAACCTCCTGAAACAGAACCTGAAAAATCTCCTTTTTCATTTATGATCATTCTACTGCCTGTGGGTCTTGGTGATGAACCCCAAGTTTGAATTACTGTAGCTAGAACTACTTTTTGATTAGCATTTACCCAATCATTAGCTTCTTCAAGAATTTTTTCATCAAATGAATTTTTCATTTGATAAAATATAAGTCTTAACTAACAAGCTTCAACAGCTTTTTTAGTATAGGTAAGAACTAAACTAGCTCTATATTCAGCTGATGCATGTATATCAGAGTTCATTTCAGAACTGTCTAATTCTATTCCATCAATAGCTGCTGACGTAAAATCAGAAGATAGTTTTTTTGATAAATCTTTATCAATATAAACACAAGATTTTGCCCCTGTAATTGCAACATTAACCCCTTCTTTATGTTTAGCTAAATAAACTCCAACTATTGCATATCTCGAAGCTGGGTTTGGATGTTTTTGATAATCAGATTTTTCAGGGATTTGAAATTCTACAGCCTCAACTAATTCACCTTTTTTAAGCGCTGTTTCAAACATACCTGTAAAAAATTTGGCAGCTTCAATTTTTCTCTCATTAGTATGAATAACCGCATTAAGAGCCATACATGCTGATGGATAACAAGCAGAAGGATCATTATTTGAAATGGATCCTCCAATTGTACCTCTATTTCTAACTTGAGCATCTCCAATTCTTCCAGCTAATTTTGCAAGAGATGGAATAGCTTTTTGAACTTCTTTTGAGGAAGCAACCTCACCATGTTTAGTTGTTGCACCAATAGTTACTGTCTTATCATTAACTTTAATGCCTGAGAGACTTTTTATTTTCTTAATATCAATTACATCCTTATAACTAGCTAAACCTAATTTAATTGATGGAATTGTAGTCATACCTCCAGCTAAAAAAGCAGAACCAGAAGAGGCTAAACTTGAAGCTTCCTTAACATCTTTTGGTGCGTGATAATTAAATGATTTCATAATTTTCTCCTTATGCTGCTTTAGCGTTAGATTTTTTCATTGCTTTGCACGCCTTCCAAACTTTTTCAGCAGTAGCTGGCATTGAAATTTCTTGACCACCTAAGGCATCAATAACGGCATTCATCACCGTTGGAGGCGAAGCAATCGCTCCCGCTTCCCCGCAACCTTTTACTCCTAAAGGATTTGAAGTTGCATGAGTGCAAGTAAAGCCTAAATTAAACTCTGGAAAATTATCCGCTCTTGGCATGGTATAATCCATATAAGAAGCAGTCATAAGTTGACCTGTTTCATCATATTCAGTGTTTTCATAAAGCGCTTGTCCAATTCCTTGAGCTATTCCTCCGTGAACTTGTCCTTCTACAATCATTGGATTTACTATTCTTCCAAAGTCATCAACAGCTGTATATTTTTCAACTTTGACATGTCCTGTTTCTGGATCAATTTCTACTTCACAAATATGTGAACCAGCTGGGAAAGAAAAGTTTGATGGATCAAAGAAAGCAGATTCAATTAAACCCGGCTCATCCCCTTCAGGAATTGGAGATTTCATTTCATCTCTCTGTCCAGGCACATAACAAGCAAAAGCAATTTCACCAATAGTTTTTTTCTTATTAGATTTAAGAGCAACAAACTCACCGTCTTTAAACTCAATTTCATCCTCATTAACTTCAAGCATTTTAGCAGCAACTCTCTTACCTTTTGCTACTATCTTTTTACACGCATTAACGATTGCAATACCTCCAACAGTTAAAGATCTTGAACCATAAGTTCCCATTCCAAATGTTCCTTTGTCTGTATCACCATGGACGACATCTATATTTTCCATTGGTACACCCAATTCATCTGCTGCTATTTGAGCAAATGTGGTATCATGACTTTGGCCATGACTATGAGCACCAGTGAATACTGATATTTGTCCTGTAGGATTAAATCTTACTTCAGCAGACTCCCAAAGACCTACACCACATCCTAAAGACATTACTGCTGCTGATGGGGCAATACCACAAGCTTCAAAGTAAGAAGAAACCCCTATGCCTCTTAATTTTCCATTAGCCTCTGATTGTTTTTTTCTTGCAGCAAATCCAGCATAGTCTGCCATCTGTTTAGCTTTTTCTAATCCAGCAACATAATCACCTGAGTCAACAGTATGGACTAATGTTTGTTTAAATGGAAATTCTGATGGGAAATTTTTCATTCTTATTTCAGTTTTATCCATACCTAATTCCATTGCAGCTTTTTCAACTAATCTCTCAATAGTATAAGTAGCTTCAGGTCTTCCAGCGCCTCGGTAGGCATCAACTGGAGCAGTATTTGTAAAAACTGCTTTTACATTAGAATATGCAGCTGGGATTACATATACACCAGTAGCACAAGGACCAAATAAATATGTTGGAGTTACTGTTCCAAAAACTCTTGCATAAGCACCGAGGTTTGCAATTGTTTCATTTTTAAATCCTAAAAACTTACCATCTTTTGTAACTGCTAACTCAGCATGAGTAACGTGATCTCTTCCATGTGTGTCAGTTAAAAATGACTCAGTTCTTTCTGCTACCCATTTAATCGGTCTTTCAATTTTTTTTGAAGCCCAACTACAAACTATCTCTTCATTATAAACATTTATTTTTGATCCAAATCCTCCTCCAACATCTGGCGCAACTACTCTTAGTTTATTCTCAGGTGCAACACCACCAAATGCAGACATTATTAATCTAGAAAGGTGGGGGTTTTGGCTAGTGGTGTATAAAGTTATTTCTTCTGAAGCTGTATTGTAATCTACAACACAAGCTCTAGGTTCCATTGCATTTGGAACTAATCGGTTATTGATTAAATCTACTTTAATAATTTTATCAGCTTTAGCAAAAGCTTCATCTACTGCTTTTCTATCTCCTAATAACCAGTCATAACAAAGATTTTTATCAATACCATCATGGATGGCTTCACCTTTCATAGCATCAGCAGTACTAGTCACTGCTTTTAAAACTTTATAATCAACATTCACCAACTCAGCAGCTGCTTTTGCTTCATCTAAAGTATCAGCAATTACTACTGCTACTGGGTCACCGACAAAGTTTACACTATCTTTTGCCAATGGAGGGTTAGCAGGAACCTTCATTTCAGTGCCATCTTCACTTCTAATTGCCCAACCAGCAATCAATCCTCCTATTTTATCATTTGCAATTTCATCACCTGTTAAAATACTTACTACACCAGAAGCTTTAAGTGCTTTGGATGTATCTACTTTATTAATTTTCGCTCTTGCATGAGGAGATCTTACAAATACAGCGTAGGTTTGATTAGCGATATTAATATCTGCGGTATATCTTCCCTTACCAGTCAAAAATCTTTTATCTTCTTTTCTTTCTACTCTTGATCCAACTAGACTTGCCATTTTTTTCCTCCTATAAATTATATTTTACCAGCAGCCTCTTTAACAGCTGCAACAATATTTTGATAACCTGTACATCTACAAATATTTCCTTCTAACCATTCTCGTATTTCTGAGTCTGAAGGATTTTTTTTAGTTTGTAATAAATCAATTGCACTCATCACCATTCCTGGTGTACAAAAACCACATTGTAATCCATGCATCTTTTTAAATGCTTCTTGCATAGGATGAAGTTTTCCATCTTTAGATAAACCTTCTATTGTTGTAACTTTAGAGCCATCAATATCAGCAGCCAAGGTTGAGCAGCTTTTGATAGACTTGCCATCTACATGCACCACACAAGCACCACATTGACTGGTATCACATCCAACATGAGTTCCTGTTAAATTTAAATTTTCTCTTAAAAAAACTGATAATAAAGTATGATCTGGTATCTCTTTACTTACGGATTTACCATTTACCTCTAGAGTAACTTTTTTCATTAAAACTCCTTTTGATTACGGTAATCGGAAGTACATCACACGAGAGTAACAAGATCAACAAAAAAGGAATAACAAATTCTACTTATAGTGGTATTATATCTAAATTGTTAAATATAAAATAACTAAAACTGCAATTCCAACAGCTATATAAATTAATTTTTTGTTAATCTTGTTGTTAGATTGGTTTGAGTTAACGTTACTTGGTACTTTTTCAGCGTCTAAATTTTCTTTTGGTGAAATAAGATCAGAAAATTTACCAAAAAATATATCTGCCATTTTTTTTGCTGTCATATCAATTAATCTTGATCCAACTTGTGCAATTTTTCCACCTACATTAGCTTCAACTTCATAAATAAGTTTTGTGCCACCCTCACTATCCTCTAATGTTACATTTGCCTCTCCTGAGGCAAAACCTACCGGAGAATTACCTGAGCCAATAATTTTATAACTATTAGGTGGATCTAAATCTTTTAATTCAACTTCTCCAGTAAAACTTGCATTAAATGGACCAATTTTATTAGTGGCTTTTGCAATAAATTTAGTTTCAGAATCTTTTTTAAATTCTTCACATCCAGGTATTGCTTGTTGAAGGATATTGGGATCATTAAGTGCTTCCCAAACTTTTTGTTTTTCTAAATTTATTTGGTAGGATCCTGAAAGTTTCATAAAAACAATTTATATTAAAAATATATGGATGATAATACAAAAAAAGAATTACAATCAGCTGCATTTGAAAGATTGATTGAACATTTAAGAGAGAGAAAAGATGTTCAGAATATCGATTTAATGAATTTAGCTGGTTTTTGCAGAAACTGTTTGTCTAAATGGTATCGTGAAGAGGCAGAAAAAAGAGGAATAACAATTTCAGATCCTGATGCTAGAGAACATGTCTATGGAATGCCTTATCCTGAATGGAAAGAAAAATACCAAAAATAATTATTTTTCTTTTAACCTTGGAAACAATTCTACAAAATTACAAGGTTTGTGATTGATATCTAGTTGATGTTTAAGAATTCCATCCCAAGCGTCTGTAACACCTCCTGATGACCCTGGTAAAGCAAAAATATATTTTCCATTAGCTAATACTGCACATGCTCTGGATTGTATTGCAGAAGTACCTACAGTTTTTAAACTTAAATATCTAAAAATTTCTCCAAATCCAGTTATGTGTTTTTCTGCAATTTCATCTAATGCTTCTGGTGTTATATCCCTTCCGGTTAGGCCTGTTCCACCTGTAGTGATTATAACATCAATATCTGATTGCTTAATCCATTCTTTTAATATGACTACAATATCATCTTTATTATCTTTACAAATTTTACGATCAGCCAAGTTATGATTAGCTTCTTTTATTTTATCAGCTAAAATTGCTCCAGATTTATCATTATCAAAAGTTCTAGTATCTGTTACAGTTAGGAGTGCTATATTTACTTTCATAAATTTTAAATGATCATACTACCAATTTTATTTTTTATAACAGCAATTTTATATTCTAGTGTTGGATTTGGTGGAGGATCTACATATCTAGCTTTACTTTTAATTTGGGGCATTCCTTATTATATTTTTCCTGTAATAGCATTAATTTGCAATATCATTGTCGTTTCTGGAAACTCAATTAATTATTCACGAGCTGGAAACTTTAATTTAAGATTGTTAGCTCCTTATTTAGTGGGATCTGTTCCATTTGCTTTTATTGGGGGATCCATAATTATTGAAAAAGAATTATTTGAAGTTTTATTGTTTTTAGTTCTTAGTATTGCTGGCGTATCTTTGCTTATTCAAAATAAGTCATTTGAAGACAGAAAGATAAAATATAATCAACCTTCTATATACCTATCTTTCTTTATTGGTTCTTTACTTGGATTAATCTCTGGAATTGTTGGAATTGGTGGGGGTATCTTCCTAAGTCCGATTTTATTTTTACTAAAAGCAGCACCTCCAAAGCAAATTGTGACAACTGCTTCTTTTTTTATTCTAATAAACTCTATATCTGGAGTGCTTGGTCAGCTCACAAAAGATAGCGTTTATGATCAAATTTTCAATTATTGGATATTATTTTTAGCAGTTTTTATAGGTGGTCAAATTGGAAACTTCATAAACTTAAAAATCTTTTCTAATAGATCACTAGCTTTTGTCACAGCTTGTTTAGTTATTTTTGTAGCAATAAGAATGGGCTTTAAAATAATATGATAAAGTTGATTTAATAAAATAATAGGATATTCAAACAGCATAATGAAAAATTTTAAACCTTTTGGACCGTCAATTGGTAAGACTAGAATTTCTAAAAAATTTATAGATAAGTTGAATAGAGAATTTGATGGAAAATCAAACTCTATGAAGAGAGACTACAGTTCAAAATTAGCTAGCCAAATACAAAATGAAGTAAATTTTTCAAATAAATATATAGAAAAAAATTACTCATCGTACCTAAAAAAAATAATTGAAAAATTTTTACACAATGAAGGTATAAAAAAAATTAAAAAAATTGACATTTTAAATCTTTGGGTTGTTAGACAATACAAAGGTGAATACAATCCAATCCATTACCATGAGGGAGACTTGTCTGGTGTTGGTTATATTAAATTACCAAAGGATATGACAAAAAATAAATTACTAAAAAATAAAAAAATTCGAACAAATGGCACTATTGATTTCGTTAATGGACAAAGAGCTTTTTTAAGTAAAAGCATTTATAATGTTATACCTAAAGTTGGCGATTTAATTTTATTTCCAAATTATTTAATGCATACAGCCTACCCTTTTAATAAAGATGGCGAAAGAAGATCTTTTTCTTTCAATGCGAAAATTACTTTAAAAAAATAATGGATTTAAATTTTTTTAAACAAACTAGAATTCTTGATGGTGGTATGGGACAAGAGCTTTTGGCTAGAGGTATGAAGCCTAATGGCACTTTATGGAGCGCAAATGCTTTGTTACAAAAAGAATATCATCAATTGTTACTGGATACACATCTAGATTTTATTAGATCTGGGGCTGAAGTGATAGTAACTGCAACTTTCACCACTAGAAGATCTAGGCTAAAGCAAAATGGTGTTGAAGATAAAATGGAATACTTAATTAAAAAAGCAGGAGAAATTGCTGTGCTTGCAAAAAAGCAATATCCACATGTGCTTATAGCTGGTGGATTACCTCCTCAACATTTGACTTATGAAGCCGACGATCGAACAAATGAAATAATTTTTAATAATTTTTATGAACAGGCAAAATTAATAAATCCTTATAGTGATTTTTTTTATTTCGATGTTTTAAGTAGCGTAAGAGAATTTGAAATTGCGAAAGATGCTATAAAAGAATTTAAAAAACCATATCTATTTGGAATTCATATATCTGAAGGAAAAAATTTACCTAGTGGTGAAAGAATTTCAGACTTTAAAGAATTATGTAAAGATCAAAATCTACTTGGAATAATGCTGTCATGTGTTTCCCCTGAAACATATAAAGAAAATTTAGAGGAAATTAAAAGTCTACAGGTTCCATATGGGTTTAAAATAAACGCTTTTAAAACAACTAAACCTAACGATGGATATACTTATAATTATACAAAAAGCAAAGGTAACCCAAATGAATTTCTTGGAAAAAGAGAGGATCTTAATCCAATTAAGTTAGCTGAATTTGCAAAAGATTTTAAAAACATGGGGGCAACTATTCTTGGTGGTTGTTGTGAAACAAGACCATCTCATATTCAAGAAATTGCAAAACTTAAGTAATTTTTTTAATACCAGCTTTTTTAACAAAATAAATACCAACAATAACTGCAAATAAAGAAACTAAAACTTTTAGGGTTATTATCTCATCTAAAAAAATATATCCTAAGATAACCCCAAAAATTGGAATTAAGTATGAGACTTGTGATTGAAATATCAATCCATTTGTTGTTAAAATTTTAAATCTTAACAACCATGCTACCCCTGTTGAGACTAACCCTAGATAGATTACAGAAATAGTTGAGTCTAATCTTGGAGTAGAGTTCCAAGGTTGTTCTATTAAGCTTACAAGAGGTATTAATATTATAGTAGCCCAAATTAATATTGATCCAGTTACATTCTCATTTTTCTTTTTACTTATCTTTAATGTTAGTAATCCTCCAACAACATAGCAAGTTGCACCTAAAAGAATTAATAATGCAGAAATAAAGTTATTTTCTGTGATTAATAAATTGTCTGAAAATAAATAAACAATACCTGAAAAACCAATTAATACTCCAATGGTTCTTGTTAAATCAAATCTTTCATTTTTTGTATAAAAGTGACCAAGGACTGTAGAGCTCAATACTGTTGATGACATTAAAATTGCAGCTAAATTACTCTGAACAGATTTAACCCCATAAGCTATTAAAAAAAAAGGTGCTACTAAATTTATAAATCCAATCATTGCAAACCAATGCCAATCTTTAGAAAAAGCTTCTATTTTTATATTTTTAAAATAACAAAGTAGTAAAACTGGTATTGCACCAAAAAAAACTCTTAGGAATGCTATTGTAACTGGGCCAAATGAGTAAGTTGCGATTTTAATATTAAAAAAAGCAGATGCCCAAATTAATGCTAAAAAAGTTAGCAGTAAATAATCAATTAATTTTGGTTGCCTCATTCGGTGATATCTGCAATTTTGCTATTGGTCATTATATGCAAGTCATTAAAACTAATTTTAAATACACAATTAGGATGACCTGCTGCTGCATATATATCCTTAAATTGTTCTAAAGTACCATCTAAATAAATATTAAGTTTTTCTAAATGTCCCACTGGCGAAACACCACCTATCGTATAACCTGTTATTCTTTTGACGTCATCGGGTGGTGCCATTGATATATCTTTTATTTCTGTAATTTTTTTTAACTTATTTAATGAACATTTTTTATTCCCCGATACTAAACATAGAAGGAAAGTATCCGAAGCTTTAAACAATAAACTCTTTACAATTGCTCCAACACTACAACCTAAAGCTGTAGCAGCATCTTGTGCAGTCTTAGCTGTTTGTTCTAAACAAACTATATCCAAATTTTGATTAAAATTTTTTAGAGCTTTTTGGGCTCTTTGAACTGGCTCTTTACTTAATATTGAATTCATTAGAATGCATCTACTTATATACCCAAAATCCTCATTTTAAACTGATACTTATGTAAAATTTGCATAGGTGTTATCCATTAAAAGTACAATATTTATATATAGTTTTTTGGTAATTAGCCTCAAACAAAATTAATTTAGGAGTTAAAAATGAGTGCTAGTAATGTTTTAAAATTTATCAAAGAAAAAGAAGCTGAGTTTGTAGATTTAAGATTTACAGATCCTAGAGGTAAACTTCAACATCTTACCATGGATTCAACTATTATTGATGATGAAATGTTAAATGAAGGTGTGTTCTTTGATGGATCATCTATTGCTGGATGGAAAGCAATTAACGAATCTGACATGATTTTAAAACCAGATACATCTAGAATATTTATGGATCCGTTTACTTCTCATAATACTGCAGTTTTGTTTTGTGACATTTTAGATGCAGTAAATAGAACTCCTTATGAAAGAGATCCTAGAGGTATTGCAAAAAAAGCTGAAGAATATTTAAAACAATCTGGAATTGGTGATAAGGCTTTCTTTGGTCCTGAACCTGAATTTTTTGTTTTTGACGATGTGAGAATTAAAAATGATATGAATGAGTGTGGATTTAAATTAGACAGTAAAGAAGGTCCATATAACTCAGGTAGAGATTATGAAAACGGTAATATGGGACATAGACCTCCAGTAAAAGGTGGATATTTTCCCGTTCCTCCTGTTGATAGTGAACAAGATATGAGAGGTGAATATCTTAAAAACTTAAAAGAAGTTGGAATTAAAGTTGAAAAACATCATCACGAAGTTGCTCCAAGTCAACATGAGTTAGGAATGTATTTTGGAACTTTAGTTGATCAAGCAGATAATGTTCAACTTTATAAATATGTTGTACAAATGGTTACACATTCATTTGGTAAGACTGCAACCTTTATGCCAAAACCAGTTAAAGGCGATAATGGTTCTGGTATGCACATTCACCAATCAATATGGAAAGGTGATACTCCAGTATTTTCTGGGGATGCTTATGCCGGACTTTCTGAAACAGCACTATTTTATATCGGAGGAATTTTAAAGCATGCTAAAGCTATTAATGCTTTTGCTAACTCTACTACGAACAGTTACAAAAGATTAATTCCTGGTTTTGAAGCTCCTGTACTTCTTGCTTATTCTGCAAGAAATAGATCTGCTTCTTGTCGTATTCCGATTACTTTAAGTAAAAAAGGTGCAAGATGTGAAATTAGATTCCCAGATGCATCAGGAAACCCTTACTTAACTTTTGCTGCTATGCTAATGGCAGGTTTAGATGGAATTAAAAATAAAATACATCCAGGTGAGTCGTTTGATAAAGATCTATATGATTTGCCACCTGAGGAAGTTAAGGCTATTCCAACAGTTTGTGGATCTTTAAGAGAAGCAATGGAAAATCTAGATAAAGATAGAGAGTTTTTAACTCAAGGTGGTGTATTTACAGACGATCAGATCGATGCCTACATTGCTCTTAAGTTTGAGGAAATTCATAAATTTGAGCACGCGCCTCATCCTGTCGAGTTTGAGATGTACTACAGTAGTTAATTAAATTAATTACTGTCTAGTTGTAGCTATAGTATCTTTGTTAACACCTTTTTTAACAATGTAGTCTTGGGTTCCGTTCGCCCCAATTTCTACTTCTTTTCTAAGGTCCTTGAAAAAAGTTCTTTGTTTTAAAGAATTTTTTAAAGATTTAACAAGATTCTTAAATTCAAATTTATTCATAACAATCTTATACACTAGTTATGCATTGAATGCAACACAGCTATGCGCCAAATGGGATATTAAGTTTAACCTATTTTAAATGACTCGCCACAACCACAACGTTCAGTTTCATTAGGGTTGTTAAACACAAAAGATGAGGAAAATTCTTCTTTTTTATAGTCCATTTCAGTGCCTAAAAGATACATTACAGCAGCAGAGTCGACATAAACTTTAACACCTTTATCTTCAATGACTTCGTCATTAGGATTAATTGATTTTGCATACTCCATCACATAAGACATACCAGCACATCCACCTGATTTAACTGAAACTCTAACTCCAATTGATTCTTTTTCTGCATTAGACATTATCTCTTTGATTCTGACAGCAGCATTATCACTTAATTTTATAATAGGATTCATTATAAATTTAACTCCAATTTTGCCGCCTCGGACATCATATCTTTATTCCATGGTGGGTCCCAAACTAATTCTAAATCAACATTCTCAATGCCCTCAACTTGCATAGCTCCATCTTTTACTTCTTTGGGTAAACTTTCTGCTACCGGGCAATTTGGAGTAGTAAGAGTCATTTTAATTTTTGCATTATTATTCTCTACTTGAACATCGTAAATTAAACCCAGCTCATATATGTTCACTGGTAACTCTGGGTCATAAATTTTTCTAATTTCTTCTATAACTTTTTCTTTTAATGTCATAATTTAATTTTCAGTTTTAACTTCTTCTTTTTTGTTGTCAAATGCAGAAACTAATGTGTGCCAAGATAAAGTGGCACATTTTACTCTCATTGGATATTGTTTCACACCTGATAAACACATCAATTTTGTTCTTTCATCATCTTTTAAATTTTTAGAACTTAATTCTGGATTTTCTTTTATCATTCCCAAAAAATCATTAATAATTTCTTTCACTTCATTTTCTGATCTTCCTTTAACTAAATCTGTCATTATAGAAGCAGAGGCCATTGAAATTGCACAACCACTTCCTTCAAAAGAAATATCTTCAACTTTTTTATCTTCATTTAATTTTAAATAAACATGAACATTATCTCCACACAACGGATTGTTGCCTTTTGCATCTTTGTTAAAATTATCAATTTTAGTTAGGTTTCTTGGATTCTTTCCATGCTCTAAAATTATTTCTTGATACAATTCTTTTAAGTTCATTTTAAATCAAATATTTTTTTACAATTATTTATAGACGCATTAAGTTGATCAAGATCATCTTTCGTATTATAGATTCCAAAAGAAGCTCTTGCACTTGCGGGTATACCTAATTTGTCATGTAATACTTGACAACAATGATGTCCAGCCCTTATAGCAACACCATCTTCATCTAGTATTGTAGCTATATCATGTGGATGTACTCCCTCTATTGTAAATGAAAGAACACCACCTTTTTCTTTTGGGTTACCGATTAATTTTACTGAATTATTTTTTCTTAAAATTTCCTGACCATATTCAACTAATTCTTTTTCATGCTTAATAATATTTTCTATTCCAACAGCTTCTAAAAACTTTATCGATTGATCAAATGCTATAACTTGTGCAGTAGCCATGGTGCCCGCTTCATATTTATTTGGTAAATCACCATAGGAAATACTATCTTTTTTAACTTCTTTGATCATGCCTCCTCCACCTTGGTATGGCGGCAGTTCTTCAAGCCATTTTTTTTTACCATAAAGAACACCTAACCCTGTGGGGCCATACATTTTATGACAAGAAATTGCATAAAAATCACAATCTAAATCTTGCATATCTAATTTTAAATGAGGTGCTCCTTGGCAACCATCGACAACAACAATTATTCCCTTGGAATGTGCTAATTGACAAATTTCTTTAATAGGAAGTATTGCGCCCGTAACATTAGATAAATGAGTAATTGATATAACTTTAGTTTTTGGTGTAATTTTACTTTCAATATTTTCAATAGGTATATCCCCATCATCATTTATTTCTGCAAAATTAATTTTAATATTTTTGGATTTTCTTAAAAAATGCCATGGGACATAATTAGAATGATGTTCTAATTCTGTTATTAAAACTTCATCACCTTCATTAAGATATTTTTGACCTAATGTATTAGCAACTAAGTTTAGTGCTTCAGTTGCACCTTTTGTAAATACAATCTCATTTTTATCTCTAGCATTAATATATTTCTGAACTGAAGTTCTTGTATTTTCATATAAATTAGTAGCAGCAACTGCAAGGTAATGAACACTTCTTCCTACATTTGAAAATTGCTTACTATAAAATTCATTTATTCTATCAATTACCATTCTAGGTTTTTGTGATGAATTAGCACTATCTAAATAGACTAAATCATTATTCTGAACTTTATGATCAAAAATTGGGAATTGTTTTTTTATTTCACTAATATTCATTCTTGGATTCCCATAATTTTTTTTACTAATTGTTTTATTTTTTCATCAGAAATTTTCTCAGCAACTTCTTGTAAAAAACCATTTATTAATAATTCTTTAGACTGACTTAAAGATAGGCCTCTAGACATTAAATAAAATATTGAGTTTTCATCTAAATTTCCTGAGGTTGAACCATGAGAACATTTAACGTCATCAGCATAAATTTCTAATTCTGGTTTAGCATTGAATTCTGTCTCTTGATTTAACAGAAGCGCTCTACTTAATTGATAGCCATCCGTTTTTTGAGCTTTAGAATTAACATAAATTTTTCCTTGGTAGACACTTTTTGACTCATCATTTAAAACAGTTTTTATTAATTGATAACTTTTACAATTTTCTTCATTATGATTTATAACTGTTTTGATTTCATGATGCTTATTGTCATTAAGATTGATTATTCCATTTAAAGAAATAGAGCCATGATTATCATTAAGTGAACAAATGATATCATTCTTAAAAAATTTTGAACCTTTTGAAAGTATAAATAATTCCAAGTGACTATTTTTTTCTAAAATTATATCAGTATGTGCATATCGAATATTATTATTCTCATTATGATCTAGGGTAAATTTTTCCAATATTGAATTTTCTGAAATATTAATTTTTTGTCTAATATTAATTAGATTATTATTAGTCCCTTCATTGAAGATATTTATGACTTTTAAAGCACTATTTTTACCAAGGTTAATATCTAGACGAAGAGAAACTAGACTGGATTCTATATTTTTAGCTGCATTATGATAAATAATCAGAGGTTTTTTAGCTAAATAACCATCTAACACATCAATTTTATAATTTTTAACTACAAAAGCATTATTTAAATTTAATAAAGAGTTTCTCTGATCATCCTCTTCAATGGATTGATCCTCAGAAATTGTAATTTTATTCTCATCATCAAAACCTAAATCAGTTTTAATAATTTTACCATTAACAATAAAAATTTTATTATGATCAAAATCTTTGATGAGTTTTTGTTCAATATTATCTTTATTATCAATCTCTGAAATATAATTTAAATTTTTAATGTTAGATTCTATAATCTGATTTAAATCAGAAAATTTCCAATCCTCTTGTCTTTTGTTGGGAAAACCTTTCTTAAAAAAATTTTCTAGATTAATTTTTTTATAATTAATCTGTGACTCATTAAATTTTTCTTTTGAAAGAAAATTGTCATAGTTTTGTTTAATTTGATTTTCCATTAATTAAAATCCTCATAACCAATTTTTTCTAAATTTAATGCTAATTCTGGGCCACCTGATTTAATAATTTGACCATTTTTTAAAACATGTACGTGATCAGGTTTTATGTAATCTAATAATCTTTGATAGTGAGTTATAATTAAAAAAGAATTTTTATTATTTCTTAAAGAATTTACACCTTCAGAAACAATCCTTAAAGCATCTATATCAAGACCTGAGTCTGTTTCATCAAGAATAGAAAGCTTAGGATCTAAAATAGACATTTGTAGAATTTCATTTTTCTTTTTTTCTCCACCTGAAAAACCTACATTTAATTGTCTAGATAATATTTTTTCATCAAATTTTAATTTAGATGCTTTTTCTTTTACAAGTTTTAAAAATTCTATTGCATCTAACTCTTTTTCACCTCTAGCTTTTTTAATCGAATTTAACGAAGTTTTTAAAAAAGTATTTGTATTAACACCTGGAATTTCTAATGGATATTGAAATGCTAAGAAAATTCCTTTATGAGCTCTTTCTTCTGTTTCAAAATCAAATAAATTTTCATTTTCAAAACTAACTTCACCTTCTACCTCATAGCCTTTTTTTCCAGACAAGATATTTGATAATGTACTTTTTCCAGATCCGTTAGGCCCCATGATTGCATGAACTTCACCTGGTTTTATTTCTAAATTTAAACCTTTTAGAATTTCCTTATTATCAATCTTGGCTTTTAAATTTTTTATTGTTAACATTTAACCTACGCTTCCTTCTAAACTAATACCTACTAATTTTTGAGCCTCTACAGCAAACTCCATAGGCAATTGTTGTAAAACTTCTTTACAAAAACCATTGACAATCAAACTTACCGCTTCTTCTTGATTTAAACCTCTTTGATTACAATAAAATAATTGTTCATCACTTATTTTTGAAGTTGTTGCCTCGTGTTCAATATTTGAATTCAAATTTTTATTTTTAATGTAAGGAATTGTATGTGCTCCACATTTATTACCCATTAAAAGAGAGTCGCATTGTGTAAAATTCCTTGAATTTTCAGCTTTTGCAGCGATATCGACCAACCCTCTATACATCATATCGGAACTTCCAGCAGATATACCTTTAGAAATAATTTTGCTTTTAGTGTTTTTGCCTAAGTGAATCATCTTTGTTCCTGTGTCAGCTTTTTGATGATTGTTTGTAATTGCTATCGAATAAAATTCTCCAACGGAGTTATCTCCTTTTAAAATGCAGCTTGGATATTTCCATGTAATAGCTGAACCTGTTTCAACTTGTGTCCACGAAATTTTTGAATTTCTACCTTTGCACAATCCTCTTTTTGTTACAAAATTGTAAATACCCCCTTTTCCATCTTTGTCACCAGGATACCAATTTTGCACTGTTGAATATTTAATTTCAGCGTCATCAAGTGCAATCAACTCTACATTTGCTGCATGTAATTGATTTTCATCTCGCATAGGTGCAGTACAACCTTCTAAATAACTTACGTAGCTTCCTTTGTCTGCAATAATTAAAGTTCTTTCAAATTGTCCAGTTTCTGATGCATTGATTCTGAAATATGTTGATAATTCCATCGGACATTTTACTCCTTCAGGAATATAAACAAATGATCCATCGGTAAACACTGCAGAATTTAGGGTAGCAAAAAAATGATCTGATGTTGGAATTACAGTTCCAAGGTATTTTTTAACAAGTTCTGGATGCTTTTGAATAGCTTCAGACATCGAGCAAAAAATAATTCCTAGTTTATTTAACTCTTCCTTAAAAGTTGTTGCTACTGAAACAGAATCAAATACTGCATCTACTGCTATACCATTTAATCTTGCTTGTTCCTGTAAAGGTATTCCAAGTTTTTTATAAGTTTCTAATAATTTAGGATCCAATTCATCTAGACTTTTTGGTTTGTTATCCATGCTTTTTGGCGCTGAATAATAATATAAATCTTGATAATCTATTTTTGGGTATTTTGGTTTTTGCCAGTCAGGCTCTTTCAAAACTTTAAATCTCTCAAATGCTTTTAATCTAAATTCTAACATCCAATCAGGTTCTTTTTTGATGTTTGAGATAAATTTAATTACTTCTTTATTTAAGCCTTTGGGAGCTCTAGTATTTTCAATATCAGTTGAAAAACCGTATTTATACTCTTTTAAATTTTCTATTTGTTTTTCTCTAGTACTCATTGAATTCTATTTTCCCTATTATTTGTTAATAAATCTTCCAAACTTTTATTTTCAAAAAAATTATTAATATGTGTTTCAAGTTCATCCCATAAATTATGAGTAATGCATTTTGAAGCTTTCCCATTACATCCTTTTTTTGACTCTTTTTTACACTGAACAGTTTTTACAGTTTCATCTACTGCATGAAAAATATTTGCTAATTTAATTTCATTAGGCTGTTTATTTAAGATATAGCCACCCTGTGTACCCCTGATACTTTGCACTATTTCATTCCTTTTTAATTTTGAGAAAATTTGCTCTAAAAAGTCTAACGAAATCCCTTGTCTAAGAGAGATGTCTCTCAAAGAGACTGGGTTTCTGCTATTAAATTTAGCCAAATCCACTAATGCCATTACAGCATATCGACCTTTTGATGTAAGTTTCATAAAGTTATATTAATTTGTAGGGGATATATATAAACCCGACTGAAATAGTCAAGTATAAAACTATAAAAAATACTACCATTGTTTAAAATAAATATGGTAAAGATACGCACTTTAAATTTTCAAACTATCTATGGACAATAAAATTTTAGAAATATTTATACCAGGACCTGCTGGAAGATTAGAAGCTAAATACTACAAAAGTAAAAAGAATACCTCACCAATTGCATTAGTTCTTCAGCCACACCCACAATACGGCGGTACAATGAATAACAAAGTAGTTGTAGAAACTTTTCATGCTTTTATGGAAAATGATTTTTCAGTTTGTAGAGTTAATTTTAGAGGAGTGGGTAAAAGTGATGGAGAATTTGATAATGGTCAAGGTGAATTAGCAGATGCTGCTGCTGCTCTGGATTGGTTAGAAAGAGAAAATTTTGACAATTCTCAATGTTGGGTATCTGGATTTTCATTTGGTTCTTTGATTGCAATGCAATTATTAATGAGAAGACCTGAGATAAATAGATTTATTGCAATTTCCCCTCAACCAAATGTTTATGATTTTTCATTTTTATCACCTTGTCCAACTTCTGGATTAATGATTTATGGAAAAAAAGATGAATTAGTTCCAGTGGAATACATTGATGAATTAAATAAAAGATTAAGCTCTCAAAAAGGAATAAAAGTTGATTTTCAGGCAATCACTGATGCAAATCATTTTTTTTCTAAGACAGAAACTTCTTTAGTTAAAAGCTTAGATGCATATATAAAAAAAGAAACTGCTCTGTATTAACTCTAATAATTTTTTGCTAAAACGCCACCTGTAACTTTATTCTTGCATCCGGTTGTCCCAGGAAATGAAATTGGAAGATTAAGATAAGATCTTATTGCAAGATAAGCAAATGCTTGTGACTCTATGAAATCACCATTAAAATTATAATTATCAATAATATCTATTTTAATATTTTTTTGGCTAAATAGCTCTTGTTTAATACAATCAATTAAAAAGTTATTTTTTCTTCCGCCTCCACAAATCAAATATATTTCTTGAATTTGATTACTTAACTGATGGCAATATCTAATTCCATTTGCAATTAGATATGCTGTAAATTTTGTTAAAGTTGCACATCCATCTTCTAAAGATAATCCTCTTACAAAGGAAGTATCAAAATCTTTTATATCTAAAGAATTTGAATAGGAACTTATCTTAAAATTATCTATGGCTTGATTTAAAATAAGTTCATTTACAGAACCTGATTTTCCAATATTGCCAAATTCATCATATCTATAAGAAGAATTATTTCTAATCCATTCATCAATTAAACAATTGCCTGGGCCAATATCAAAACCCTTAACTGTATCAATTTCTGACGCCTGAACCGTTTGGGTTAAATTTGAAATTCCCCCAATATTTAAAATATGTATAGGGTTTTTAATATTATTCTTCATACATATTATACCTGAAATTAAATTATGAAAAATTGGAGTTAACGGTGCTCCCTGACCTTCATGTTTTAGATCATTTTGTCTAAAATCATAAATCACATCTGTCTTTGTTAGCTGAGAAAGAAGTTGACCATTTCCAAGTTGTTTAGAAATCAAATTTTTTGGGTTGTGATAAATTGTTTGGCCATGAAAACCTATTAGATTAACTCTAATATTAACTTCCTTGATTATTTGATTAACTATCTTTCCATGAAATAAAGTTAATTCTCTATCTAAAATCCCAATCTCTTTAGAATATATGTCTAAATCTTCTTTTAATTTAATTAAATTCCTTAAATTAACTAATTTTTCATAAATTTCTTTATCAAATTCATAATAACGATCTAAAATATTAACTAATTCATCAGTGCCATTTGATCTAATAATTGAGGCATCCACTCCATCCATAGATGTGCCGCTCATCAAGCCAATACTAATAAATTCTTTTTTTTCCATTATTATTTTTTTTTACTAAAATATGTATATTGTGAAACTATAGACTTATGAATAAATTTTTAAAAGAATTTAAAGATAGAGGTTTTTTCTATCAATGCACAAGTGAACAAGAACTTTCAAGCTTGTTAGATAAAGAAAGTATCAAGGCATATATAGGATTTGATTGTACTGCTGAAAGTTTGCATGTCGGTAGTCTTTTACAAATAATGTGTTTAAGATTGCTTCAAAAACATGGTCACCAACCCATTGTTCTTTTGGGTGGTGGTACCACAAGAATTGGTGATCCCTCGGGAAAAGATAAAACTAGGAAAATTTTAAGTGAAGAAGAGATAGAAAAAAATATTAAAAATATCGAAAAAATTTTAAAAAACTTTTTAGATAACACCAATCCGAAAACAAAACCAATTTTTGTTAATAATTATAATTGGTTAAAAGATCTTAATTATATTTCTTTTTTAAGGGATATTGGAAAGCATTTTACAATTAATAAGATGCTCACCTTTGACAGTGTAAAAACAAGATTAGAAAGAGAGCAATCATTAAGTTATATGGAATTTAACTATATGATTTTACAAGCTTATGATTTTTTAGAATTAAATAAAAAAGAAAACTGTGTTCTTCAAATAGGAGGATCAGATCAATGGGGAAATATTGTAAATGGGGTTGAGTTAATAAAAAGATATTCTAACAATCAAGCTTTTGGGTTAACCACACCATTAATCACTTTAGCTTCTGGTGCAAAAATGGGAAAAACAGAAAGTGGGGCTATATGGCTAGATAAAAACTTTTTATCAGCTTACGATTATTGGCAATTTTGGAGAAATACAGATGATAGAGATGTATTAAAATTTTTAAATATTTTTACCGATTTAAATATTGAAGAAATAAAAAAATTAGAAAAAAATAACATCAATGATTTAAAGATTTTATTAGCTAATAAAGCTACAGAAATGCTTCATGGTAAAGATGAGGCAAATAATGCTGAAATCATTGCAAAAGAAACTTTTTCTGAAAATTCTTCAGGATCTAATTTACCTACAGTTTACATGGATAGTACACTAATAGAAAATAATTTAACCATTGTTGATATTGTAGTTCTGTCTAAATTAGAAAGCTCAAAAAGTGAAATAAGAAGATTAATTAAAGGAAGTGGAATAAAGATAAATAATGAAATTATTACTGATGAGAAATTAATTATAAGTAAAAAATATTTTAAAGATAGCTATCTAAAATTATCAGTCGGTAAAAAAAGACATATTAAAATCGAAATAAAGAATTAGTTTATTTTTTTATTTTTTCTAAAGTTCTAGTAATAAACCTTGGTGTTAATGTTTTGATAGGGTTTACTGAAGTTTCTAAGTCTTTTGGAGGACCTTTAATTTTAAAACTCACTCCAAACACACCCTCTCCAGTTTGTTTGCCAACAAGAATTTTGCCAAGTATAGGAATTGCTCCAATAGCCTTATTAATTGTTGTCGCTGGAACTAGTGTGCCTCTGAGGCTTACTAATTTATTCTTTTCAACATATCCATCCATCAATATTGAAATCGCAGGACCAATTGCATAGATTTCATCTATTGTCATTAAATTGTCTTGATTTTGAAAGTTCATTTCAAATTCATCAAACCCAATACCTTCACCCGATAAAAGATCAGCAATACCCTGTAATGATGCTAGTGTTAATAATTTTGTCAATGCCGGCAGTTCTTTTAAACTAAAATCATAAATTTTTAATTTTGAGTTTGATATATTATTTCTTTTGGAAGAATAGAAATCTAAATACCCCCCTTCATATCCTTTTATAAACTTATATCTTTTAACTAATGGTTTTGCTTTGGCTGAATATAAGGTCGTAACAGTTTCTTCCTCATTTGTATTTACTGTAAATGTAAATTTTTCATCATTTAAAAATTGAGCAGATAAATTAGCTTTGTGGAGATTATTGTTTTTAAATAAAATTTTTCCATTAAGATTATTTAATAAAAACTCATCATCAATAAAAACTTTTTTGATATTAATATCTAAATCTAAATCTTTATTAAATAATTCATTTTTTTTTTGTTTTTTATCATCCAGTAAATTTTCAATTAAAGAATTGGCATTAAATGATATGCCTTTTAATAAATACAAATTATTATTTCTTATAAGTTCTAATTGATTGATTTTTTTTTCAGTGTCAGTGTAATTAAGATTAACTCCATCAAAATCTTCAATTTTAAATTCTTTATTTAGTAAAATATTTCTTGCAGAAAACTTGTTTTTATTTTCAGTAAAATCTAACGCTTTAATTAAAAATTGTTTTTGATCTTTTGAAATTATTTCTAATTTTAAATTTGAGTCTAGTTTCTTTTGTTTATCATAGTTAATAAAACTTAGTTTAATTGGATTTTTTCCAATTTCTAAATTAGTTTTAAGATTTACTAGTTCTTTATTTTTTTCAAATATATAATCTATTTTACTTTCTTCCTTTTGCAATAATGCAGAACCTTTGCCACTTATTGTCAATTGATTATTTTCATAATTTATGTTCATAAGATGATTTTTAAATAAAATATTTTTACCTACATCTGGTAAATATTTTTTTAATTCAAAATTATTTTTTATTGAGAGTTCTTGTAAATCAACTTTAGAATTTATTTTTAAATTTTTTATTTTATATCTATTATCAAGACCAAACGAAAAATTATTTTTTGAAGCAAAATTAATTTTTTAAAAAATTTTTTGATTTAAAAA
>Ga0233450_10001812_pt1 | contig 21808 bp, 22 predicted proteins | sample 011ome_30_FD_189956 | JGI IMG/M metagenome (GOLD analysis project Ga0233450, IMG submission 189956) | Coastal salt marsh microbial communities from the Groves Creek Marsh, Skidaway Island, Georgia - 011501CT (spades assembly) | ecosystem: Environmental > Aquatic > Marine > Intertidal zone >... | reverse complement strand
TTAATGGTAAAAGCTAGAAAGTGGTGCCCTCGGCCGGCTCTGCACATAATTCCAAACCATTGTTTTTATGATATTTATTATCGCACCAATCAATCTATTGAGTTCCCAATGGGCTGTTTTTGAGTTCCTTTTTCGCATGCAAGCGAATGGTCAGAATTCGGTGCCCCCAAGAGAGCCAATGGTTCCTTTAGTGGGACCCACGTCAACCATCATATTACACGATTTCAATATGTTAGAATCCTGAGACTCTCTCTGTCCACGATAGATTTGGCTGCCTCTCTGGTGGCCTGAGATTGGGTCCCATGCTAGCTGAAGTGGAGCCCAAACAGCAATCAATGCATGGCTCAAGCAGTATAATCACATCCGCCCCCACCAAGCCCTAAACATGAAACCGCCAGCTCCAGAAACTCTATTGAAAAATGGCACATAAATTAGGGGCTGGACACTCTTCTGTCTGTTTCTGCCACTCATTTATAAATCGTGCGTATAATTACAAGTGTTTTGTATCAAGCGTACGACAGCGTCCAAAATCTCATGAAATACATATTATATGAGATTATTGCTTAAGCTCTGTCTCAAGCGGAGTTACTCTAACAAAACCGCCGCACACAAATGATCGGACTTACTTTCTTACTTAGTTTCAAACAAAAATCGGATGTTCTCTAAGGAGTTTTAGCAGTCTCTCCCGCTGAAAGCAGTCAAAGTCGTTCGCAGGTTGTTGCGCCATAGTGAACTCTTCAAAAGGGTCAACCACGTCCGATCTGTGTCCGGAAAGTTCCTCGATGATCGCCAAACCACAGAAAGGCACAACAACCTCTGCATAGCCGCCTTCATGCACAGCCACCACTCGCCCTTCGCAAATGTCATCCGCCAAGGACATCACAGAACGAGCCATCTCGCGGAACGTGGCGGAGTTTGCTTGCATCCGCCCCAGAGGATCAAAGGCGTTGGCATCAAGCCCAGATGCGATCAAGATGATGTCGGGCTTGAAGGCCCGTAAAGCTGGAAGGACCAAGATTTCAATCGCGTCTAGGTACGCTCGATGCCCACCGCCAGCAAGAAGCGGAATGTTCAAATTGGTGCCCACGCCGTCGCCTACACCGATCTCATCTGACCCTCCTTGGGCGGGTGGAAAGCAGCCTTCCTGGTGCATTGAAATCGTAAGCGTATCTCCACGTTCATAGTAGACTGCCTGTGTTCCGTTGCCATGGTGCACATCCCAATCCAGGATCGCGACCTTGCCAATTCCTTGGGTAACTCGGACGGCTTCAATAGCGATCGGGATATTGGCCAGCAGGCAGAACCCCATGCTTTGCTCTGGCAAACAATGGTGCCCCGGCGGACGGGACAGTGCATAAGCGTTTCGATATTTGCCCGCCACAACGTCATTGACGGCTGCTTTGGCGAGACCAGCAGACAATGCCGCGATCTCAAAACTACCAGAACCAAAGGGCGAATAGATTCCAGCATTTCCGCCACCTGCGTCAGACATCTTTTTGAATTGATCAAGATAGCTCGACGGATGGATCCGCATCATATCTTCACGTGTTACTGGATCAGCAGTGGACACAGACAAATGCGCTGTCATGCCGGACACATCCAGTAGGTTCTTGAACCGGCGCTTGCTTTCAGGACTTTCCGCGTGGCCGCCGCCTGCGGGGGGTTGCACATATCCCCCGACAGGAAGGATCAATGCATGCTCGCCAGTCGTGTGCCATAAACAGCGTTCGTCGAAGTAAAACCCAGTGGTCATAGCTGCTCCTTCTTTTGGTTCTTGCTAAAAGAAATGTGGTCAAGGAGGCTGGCCACCCCCCCGGGTAGAAAAAACATCACCCCGACAGCGGCGGAGCCGAGGGCGATGAGATACCAATTGCCGTAGTCAGCGAGACCTTCCCGCAAGAGGAAGTAGAATGCCGCTCCAAGGAAAGGACCAGAGAGCCGACCCATGCCGCCAATCACTGTGACAAAGACGATTGTAACGACCCAGCCAATGTCAAAAGCGCCAAGCGGTGTGATGAACAATGCAGAGAAATACGTAACCGCGCCAGCTATCCCGGTGAAAACCGCTGACACCACAAAAACTATCAAACGCACCTTGTGCGGCGTCACACCGATAGATCGCGCGGCGACTTCGTTGTCTCGCAGGGCTTTCAAGCGCAGTCCAAATGTTGATCCTATAAGGCCCCACACCAGAACCGTTATCCCAACGGCGTTTGCAAGTGCCAGCCAATACGCGCATGGCAACATCCAAGCGCGCGGAATATCCCGCGCCCCAGATAGCGGCATACCTGAGGCTCCACCCAGCCAGTCAGAGCGCATCACAAGGATGCGAATGATCTCGGCCACCACCCACATGCCGACGGCGAAATAGACCGCGCGCAGGCGGAACAATACAGGCGTGATTGCGAGCGCAAGAAGGCCCGTCACAACTCCGGAGAGCGGGATGGCGGCGAGCACATGCATACCAAGGTCGCGGGATATCGCATAAAGCGCATAGCCTCCAAGTCCGACGAAACCATGATGCCCAAGGGATAAAAGTCCACCGTAGCCCGCCGGCAAGTTCCAAGCCTGGGACAGGGCAACGATCACAAGGATCTCCATCGCCAGAAACATTGTCCCGCGATCCGCGATGAAGGGGAGAGCCGCCAATAGAACGACCACTGCAAGAAGCAGGACCCGCATCATCGGTGCTCCATCCGTCCAGCAAGCCCTTCTGGTCGCGCAAGCAAGATCGCCAACAAAAGGAGGTGTCCGTAAAGCGGTCCCGACGACGGATCAATACGCAGCGCCAAAATGTGGACGACACCCAGAACAAGTCCTCCCAGCAAACTGCCCCAGATGGAGCCAAGTCCACCGATGACAATGACCTCAAACGCAATCAAAAGACGTTCGGCGCCAGAGAAGGGCGTGATCGAGCCGCGCATTGCAAGCATTATGCCCGCCAAAGCGGCGAGGACCGCAGACACGCCCATAAAAAGAGCAAAGATCCGTGTCCGGTCGAGCCCCATTATGCAAACCATCGCTGGATCATCAGAAGTGGCGCGAACGTTACGTCCAGCCCTAGTGTGCCTCAGAAACCAGTGCAAGGTTGCAAAAAGCGCGATTGCGACGCCAAACATCAGCAACGGAAAGACACCGATCGCTATGTCGTAAATTTTAAATCCTATCGTAGCAAGCGGCCCAATGTCGAGTGATCTATTGTCAGCGCCGAACAACTCGACAAGCATGTTTTGAATTATGATAGACAGGCCAAACGTCATCAAAAGCGCAGGCATTGGATCATCGCCAAGGACCCGATTGATCAGCAAGATTTGCATGCCATAGCCGATCGCAAAGGACAGGATCAGAGCCATAGCTACTGCCAGCCAAAGCGGCACACCAAGGAATGTTCCCGCAGCAATCGCGAAGAATGCGCCCCCGATCGCAAATTCGCCGTGCGCAATATTGGCAATCTTCATCACGCCAAAAATCAGTGAAAGTCCTAACCCAAACAATGCATAAAGCCCGCCCAGCAACAGTCCACTGATCAGCACCTCGATTGTCATCATGCGGCTGTCCCTTCTCCGAAATATGCGCGTCCGATCATGTTTAGATCTGCTCCACTGCAGACACCGCTCAGAACCTCACGACCTTCCAACAAGCACAAGAAACGGTCGGATGCGGCTACTGCACGGCGGATGTCTTGTTCGACAAGGATCGTCACCATTTCATTCTTTGTACGTATTTGCCCGAGGGCGGTCATCACCTCTTCGGCGACAACCGGTGCAAGTCCAAGGGACACTTCATCCAGCAACAGCAACGAAGGGTTCGCCATCAGCGCACGACCAATCGCCACCATCTGTTGTTGGCCGCCGGACAAAAGCCGGGCCGGCCGCTCGGCGAATTCTTCTAAGATGGGGAAGAGCTTTATCACGGACTCTCGCGACCAAGGGCCTTTGCGACCAGTGTTCGCGCCAATTTCGAGGTTCTCTCGGACAGACAGAGAGGCGAACATTCGACGCCCTTCCGGTGAAAGCGCAACTCCGTGCGCAGCTCGTTGGAACGCTGGCAAATTCGAAATCTCTCTGCCTGCCAAGGTAATAGAACCCTTAGCCGCAGTCAGACCGCACAGGGCATGGAGCAGCGAAGTCTTGCCCGCCCCGTTTGCCCCAATCAAAGCCAGCGTCTCGCCTGCTTGGATCGAAATATCAATCTCGAAAAGAGCTTGGAAATCACCATAGAAAGCGCTGAGTTTCGAGACTTCAAGCAATGTGGTTCTCTCCCAAGTAGAGCGAACGGACTTGAGGATTGGAGGTCACGACTTCTGGCACATCATCGATGACCTTCTTGCCAAGGCTCAGCATCATGATCCGGTCACAGGTCGCGCTGAGAGCATAGGCGATGTGCTCAATCCAAATGATTGCGAGGTCAGGTGACTTCAGGCTTTGCACCATCTCGATCAGCGCTTTAACTTCGTTGTCTGTCAAGCCACCGGAAATCTCGTCCAAAAGTATTACACGTGGCTTCGTGGCGAGCGCCTTTGCAAATTCGAGCCGTTTGCGGTCCAACAAGAGCAACTTGTTCCCCATCGTTTCCGCCAGCTCTTTCAATCGCGTTTTTTGCAGCAGATCCTCTGCAATGGTTTTTGCGTCTTTGACGGAGACACCAGCGCCCGCAATTGCAGCTAGGCGCAGGTGCTCCTCAACCGTAAGGGACCCGAACTGCTTCGGTATTTGAAAGGCTCTCGCAATCCCCGCGCGGACGCGGGCTTCGACTGACATGCCACTGACATCGGTGCCATCGAGTATCACCTGCCCTCCATCGGCTGAGGTGACCCCTGTCAATAAGTCAAAAAAGGTGCTCTTGCCTGCACCGTTCGGCCCCATGATACCCAAGGCCTCTCCAGCGCTTACCGAGACAGAGACGTTATCGATCACGGTAAGACTGCCAAAGGTCTTTCTTAATCCAATTACCTCCAGCACAGAAGTTATCCAAGCTGAGACAAAGGAATAAGGCGATCTTGCACATCTACAGAGGGAGCGAAGCTGTTATCGTTGACCACCAGATCGTACATATATACACCGCCATCAGTTTTGCGCCATTGGCCACCAGCAACCTGGGTCACAGCCACATTCTTAATCGGGCTGCCTGCCCAATTCACTGGACCAACCATTGTATTTAGGTTCAGAGTGGCAATCGCATCACGCACCGCATCAGGGTTCTTAGGATCACCAGAGTTCTTCAGTGCCGCAATCCCTGTTTCGAACAAAGCGTGAGAGTAGCCAAGCGTTTGCACCCATTGCTTGCCAGAGTCCGCGGTCCAAGCAGCAGCCAGTTCACGTGCAGTTTGACCGGTGAGCGAAGACATCCAAGGCATATTCGGCGTCCACCAAACTTCGGTCGACATGCCATTGCCCCGGTCGCCCAACGCCTCAATTGCAGATGGGAAAAGGAACGCAGCTGCATAGGTCGCAGCCTCTGGTCTAAAGCCTTGCTGGCCCGCTTGTGCCCAGAAAGTTGCCCAGTTCGGAGGAAAGCCGAACCCGGTGACAATCTCTGCGCCGCCTTGGGTGAACCTTGAGACCTGCGCAGAGAAATCCTGCGTGTCGAACTGGTACATACCTCCATCGAGGCGGTTATAGCCAGCACCTGCCATGATTGCCGGAAGTCCAAGGTTTGGATCAGCAAAGGCCTGACCAGCAGGATTGTCGAAATAGAAGTCACCAACGACTTTGTTTGTGTCCAACTGGTCCCAAAGCTTCGTGAACGTCTGCATAGCCATCTCGACCCCCCAAAAAAAGGTGAACGAGTAGGGGAAGCCGTCTGCCGGGTTGGAGCCGCGACCAAACATCCAAGCCTGCCAAGGCCCCATCGTCGAAATAGAGGGGATGCCCGCGCTATCTGACATCTCTCCTGTCGCGACAGAGGCATCAAGGTCCTGAACCAACAATAGGTCTATACTCTCGCGCTGGATCAATTCATTGCCAACCGCTGCGGACCGGTTCGGGTTGGACTGGTTGTCTTTGACGATAAACTCAACGGAGTAAGTCTTTCCATCAATTGCAAGTCCATTTCCGGTGATCTTTTTCACCTGGTCCAACATCCAGGGGTCACTTTCGCCAAATTCGGCCCGTGCACCAGACAAAGCCGTGATGTACCCAATTCGGATTTCGCGGGACTGCGCCCGAACAATGTTTGGGGCGGCCAAAAGGCTAAATGAGGCGCCGGCGCCTGCAAGGACATTACGGCGTGAAAGGGTTTTTGAAACGGGCACCTTGGGATCCTCCTTCTCCATGGCGTGAACGATGGTATGGAGGCTGCCGCAAAGCTTACGACTGAGATATAGTCCTTTTGCACTATATTTTGACTTACCGTAAACCAAATTTAGCAATAAATATGGTGCGGTTTTTTGTGTCTGTTTTCTTATAGATGGCAGCCACCTGATTGCGAACAGTATTTATAGAAACACCTCTTTCGGCTGCAATATCACGCATAGTCATGCCCTTCTTCAGTGCATCTGCAACCTGCCTCTCCTTTGGAGACAGCCGAGCAAGCATCGTATTTGGGGCCATGCGCACCAGGGCGAGGCCAGGTTTATACTTGCTGCTTTCAAGAATCAAATTATCGCCAATCCAACTGTCCTGACCAAATGACAATTTGGAGAGCAATTTCTTTATATTTGCCGTCTCTGCCTGAAGCTTGTTTTGAAACTCAAGTGTCGCACGAACAACTGCACCCCCTTCACTCACAATTGCGGCCTCACCTTGATCAGGGGCAAGACTACGCAATTCTGCCTTCAGGTTGAGGGAAAGGTTCTGTTCTATATGGCGAAGAACCAAGCGATATGTGCGACAATCGGCATCTGAAAAAGCCGGGCCGTGTTTGCGTCTGTAAAGTGACAGGAAAAAATTAAATTCGGTTTCTCCTTGAAGACGACAATGCCCACTCAGAACGGAGCTGATTTGAAACGCTTGCAGGGCCTTTGCATAGTCCTCTGGCAACTCCAATGTTTTGATATCAATCGTTTTCGCAAAAATTGCCAGATTGCGTCCCGACTTTACAAAAGGGTCCAAATGCAGCACGGCACGGATCACACTGTCATAACTCTGAGGAAGGTTGAAAAGGCCCGTGTTAATCAGCCGATTGCGCCCCCCACTAAAGTTCGACCATCCCCACCAGGCCGCATCAAAGCTGATAGCTTTCTGGAGGATTTGAATCTGTGAAGCCTGATGGTCGTCTAGATTCAGCCCGATTGCGGAGTTCGTCAGGTCAAAAACGAAGGTGCTGAAGTCGTCTATGTTCATGAAATCACACTTATTCCCGCGTTCTTGTCACCCTTCTAAGTGACCAAGCTCGTAAAGATGTCCTATAATAAACTTTCTCGCACCCTCTTGAAAACTAGATTCAGTCAAGCGGTATACCGAGCCGATAGGACCCAACCGTCGTCAAGTGCCTTCTGCTGGAGAGCGCCATGCACAAACGTCGGTTAGGGGCTCAGAATTGTCCTCCGTTGACGCTCACGGTTGCACTTTCGCTTGCATCGTCTAGTGCAGCTCGCGCGCCAGCAAAACACATTGCTGAGGTTACGGGACTGAGGCGATCACCTGGCCCATCAACACCTCAACTTGCCGCAACTTCATGATAATATCTTCCGGCCTCACTCGCTTGTTTGCCATTGGTGGTCCTCCGTTTCCTAAACATAAACATGGACCAGTAAAAATGGGGAGGCTCAATGTTTTGAACACTATGGTGCGCAACTAGGGTGTAGACACAGTGGTCAACACGGCGAATCCGACACTCTAACAAGCCAAAAGTGTGCGCTCGGTGTGTTTTTGAAATTCACACGCATAGCGTTAGTTTGTAGAATTTAAGTTATTGATATCTTTTTGAAAAATGGTGCCTAGGGGCGGAATCGAACCACCGACACGAGGATTTTCAATCCACTGCTCTACCCCTGAGCTACCCAGGCACTGGACAACGACATCGTTGTGGGTGAGGGGGTTCTATGATGAAGTTTTGTCAGTGTCCAGAGGCTTTCGCAAAAAAATGTTGCCAAATCATTCTGAAGGTTCAGACAGTGACTTTTTTTGTAATGAATCGATAAAGCGCGCCCGCGATTGGGGCAGGGTGTCCAATCCTAGATCGGGCCCTGCGTGATGTTCCAGGAAATAGCCCGTCAACGACAGCCCGTCCAATGCGTCTGTGATTGATGTCCCGAATCCTTTGGCAATTTTTGGCAGGGGCAGCAACCGATGTGCCCAGTCGCCCGCGCCTTGGCCCGATACGGCCCGTCCTGATTTGGGCGAGACATAGATCAGATCCTGCGTTTGGCCCGTGACCGCGCATTGCGACAGGTCAAGCCCATAGCCAAGATAGGTCAGGATATACATTTCCCAGTGAAAATACCCCACCGCAAGTGCATCCGGCACAGGCAGCGTATCCAGCAACACGTTGGTTAATTCATATAGCTTTGGACAGGGATCGCGTTCTGGCAGAACCTTGATGAGCAACGATGTTATCGCGCTGAGGCCTGCCAAGGCGACGCGGTCTTCCATTGCTGCGCTGCGTGATTGGATCAGATCAAGTTGAAAGCTGCCCATATGGTCCCCCAAACGGGCCCGCCACGTCAGATCAAGCACTGATCCTGCCTGAAGAAGGGGGCGGTATTTTCGCGAAATACCGCCCTTGACCACACCTGTGTGGCGACCGTGATCCTGGGTCAGGACATCTAAGATGACCGAGGTTTCACCAAACTTTCGTGTGGTTAAAACAATTCCCGTATCACGCCATTCCATATTGCGTTCGTTCCTATGACCTGTGGATCACAGGGTGATGATCGTTGATCCTGTCGTTTTGCGTGCTTCTAATGCGTCATGTGCGGCGGCGATGTCATCAATGGAAAACCGTTGGTCGATGCGGATTTTGACGTCGCCCGAGGTCACCTTGGAAAACAGATGCTGCGCAATCTCTTGGCAGGCGGCATGATCGGCAATATGCGTGAACAACGTCGGGCGCGTGATTTTGATGGATCCTTTTTGGCCCAATATCGCGGGGCTAAATGGGGCGACCGGACCTGAGGCATTGCCAAATGTGATCATCATTCCCAAAGGCTTTAGGCAATCCAACGATCCTTCAAAGGTTGCTTGACCAATCGAATCCATGACAACATCAACACCTTTGCCGTCTGTCAATTCGCGGGTTCTGGTTTTGAAATCTTCGGTATTGTAATTGATACAATGCGTTGCACCATGATCTAGGGCCATTTGGCATTTTTCATCTGTCCCTGCCGTCCCGATCAATGTGATCCCTTCTGAGCGGGCCCATTGGCATGCAATCAACCCAACCCCACCAGCGGCCGCGTGAAACAGCACGGTATCGCCGCGTTTCAAGGGTGTTGTGCGATGAAAGAGGTATTGAACTGTCATCCCCTTCAACATCATTGCGGCGCCTTCTTCGAAGGAAATCCCATCGGGAAGCGGGCACACTTGGGCTGCGGGCATCACGCGGCGTTCGCAATAGCTGCCGGGCGGCATTGAGGCATAGGCCGCGCGATCCCCGACCTTAAGATGTGTGACGCCCTCGCCGACGGCCTCGATCACGCCTGCGGCTTCCATGCCAAGCGCATGGGGCAGGGTCAAAGGATAGAGGCCTGTGCGTTGATACACATCGATAAAGTTCAGACCACAGGCCTTGTGCGCGATGCGGACTTGGCCTGAGGCAGGTTCGCCCACTGGCATATCTTGGATGGTCAGGTTTTCTGATCCACCGAATTCGTTGATGACAACTGTTTTATTCATGATCTTCCCCGTATTTTCCTGTGTTAAATGAATGTTAGCCTATCGCGTCTGTGCGAAATGATATTTTCTATCCGCCCACCTTTAGAACGATTTTACCGATATGGGTGCTGCCTTCCATTCGGGTATGCGCAGCGGCGGCGTCTGCCATATCAAATTCGCTGTCCATCACGGGACCTATGCGGCCTTGGTCCAAAAGAGGCCAGACGTTTTGCGCCAAGCTCTCGGCAATGCGCGCCTTGGCCAAATCGGACTGCGGTCGCAGCGTGCTGCCCGTGAACGTCAGGCGCCGTGTCATAAGCGTGGCAAAGTTTACTTCGGCTTTCGGGCCTTGCAAGAATGCGATTTGCACCAATCGCCCGTCGTCTGCCAATGCGGTTAGGTTGCGCGGGATATAAGACCCGCCCACCATGTCCAAAACCACATTCGCGCCGCCGTGGTCTTTCATTACCTCGACAAAATCTTGATCGCGGTAATTGATGGCAACCTCTGCGCCCAGATCCAGACAGGCTTGGCATTTGTCATTCGACCCTGCAGTGACAAAGACGCGCGCGCCAAATTCGCGGGCCAGTTGGATCGCGGTTGTGCCGATGCCTGATGATCCGCCGTGGATCAAAATGCGTTCGCCTGCTTGTAACCCGCCACGTTGAAAGACGTTGGACCAGACAGTGAAATAGGTTTCCGGCAAACAAGCCGCATGTTTCAGGTCGAAACCCTTTGGAATCCGCAAACAATGCGCGGCGGGCGTTGCGACATAGTCTGCATACCCACCACCTGGCAGCAGGGCGCACACCTGATCGCCGACTGCCCAATCGCTGACGCCTGCGCCGATCTCGGTGATCGTGCCTGATGCCTCAAGGCCGGGCAGATCGCTGGCAGTGGGGGGTGGGTTATACAAACCTGCGCGCTGCAACGCATCGGGGCGGTTTACACCCGCATAGGCTACGCGAATAACGACTTGACCATGGCCCGCGCGTGGCATGGGGCGTTCACACATCGCGAGCACCTCGGGTGCCCCTGGTTTTGTGATTTCAACGGCGCGCATTGTATCGGTCATGTCTTAGTCCTTTGTTGTGGGTGACCATGTTCCGGGACGGTCATTCAGGGTGGGGCTTGGGGCCTGCAGCCGCGATAAAAGGGCGCGCGGACCAGCCAAAAGCCGCATCAACCCTTGGTTTTCGCGCAGCTTTGCCTTGGTTTTTTCAAATTGCATGACGTTATCAATGCGGCGGTCCAAGAAATCCCATGTGTCGGCATGCCCGTCTGATTGATCGCCCAACCAATAGAGCAAGGTCGCACTATAGACGCCGCTTAGGATCGTGCGTTTTGAATACCAGTTATAATCGTCCGATGTGTCGCCCAAGGTTGTCCAAATCAAATCCGACGTACCCCAAATCAAATCACCACCGCGTTTCAGGTTCTGCGGCAATGCAAACACGGTCGTCGCGCGGCGGATGATTTCCTTGTCTTCAAGCACCTCAAGCCGCGCACGCACGGCGGCTGCGATTTTATCGCGAAAACGCAGTTGTCTAAGATCTTGGGCGGCCAAGCGATCAACCATCGCCTGATCGCCACGCTTGTGCGATAAAATCGCCAAATCTAATGCGCCATTCGGGCAATGCAGCCGCGCCAATGATTCGTCGATATTCAGGTCTGCGCAGGCCGCGCGAAAGGCGTCATCCCCCCATCCATCAAAGGGAACATGGAACAAAGCCGCATCAAGCAGGCGTTCGGACAGGGTAATTTCAACAGACTGGGTCATAACTCATCCTCTATTACCACTATGACTAGACAATTTTGCAAGGCTTTGCTATAGCGCGTCATCCTGCAATTTTTTGCAAACTCTAACTTAGAAAGGTGGTGAAAACCACATGCAGGTAAGCGTTCGCGACAATAACGTCGATCAGGCACTTCGTGCTCTGAAGAAAAAGCTACAGCGTGAAGGTGTTTTCCGTGAAATGAAGCTCAAGCAGCATTTCGAAAAACCCTCCATCAAAAAAGCTCGCGAAAAAGCTGAAGCAGTCCGTCGTGCCCGTAAATTGGCACGTAAGAAAGCACAGCGCGAAGGGATGCTCTAAGCATTTCTTTGATAAAAATTCGAAACCCCTGTGCTGGTCGCAGGGGTTTTATTTTTATGACACTCTCATCTTAACAAAAATGTGATTGCGGTGGCTTTCACCCAAATGCTGCACCAAAACACGCAAAATATGCTGCGCATCGGGCAAAATTGGCGCGAATTGCCTTCGTCTGCGTCCCATGGGTTGAGTAATATCAAAATGACACATTTTGCACGCGTTCCGTGACACGTTACAAATAAAGTTGACAATCATTTATGTCATAAAATATTGTTCCGCAATCTGATCATATTTCTTGTGCGTTTTGAAATAATATTCCATAAGAATATATCAAAAAGATAATTTTAGTTGCCAAGGCGGTTGCAGTTGCGGTTTTGGTTCGGGAGCGCGAAAATTGCACTATCGGCTTGATAACCTGAATAAAGTTTGTTTTGCGGCATCGCGTGTGATTGATGTGGAAACCTGCGTCTTTTTACGGCGCAGGTCGATTGGTGTTTCGACCGTTTTGGCATCGCATGGGCTGTCTTTTCCCAATGAGATTACTTTGCCCGATACAGTCTCCTTTACCGCTTCACGCTTGTTGCAATATACCGACGGCGCGTATTCGGTTGAAATTAGCATGCCGACACCGCTCAGCATCGACATGCAATATATCGCAGGCATCAGCAAACACATTCCAGACATGGGTGAATTTGCATTTGTCGCCATGTCCCGCGATCGGATCGATCCTGTGAATATCCGTGTCGCCGAAGCGTTCATGGCACTAGCAGATTTGGAAAATGCAATTCTTGCCAGTGAAAACTTGCGTTTCACAAATCGACCGATTGGTTCAATGAACTGATTAATAAACTTTGGGCACGTATAATTCGTCCGGCAAAACACGGCGTTCGTAATCTGGGTTAAAGACACGTTCGGGCAATTCGACTTTGCCGTGTTCGATTTCGTAATACGGTATTTTGCTAAGGATATGTTCGATGCAGTTCAGCCGTTCACGTTTTTTGTCGTTGCCTTCGACGATATACCATGGGGCCTCGGGGATATTCGTGCGGGCGAACATCTGTTCTTTGGCTTTGGTATATTGTTCCCAACGCACACGGCTTTGCAGATCCATCGGCGACAATTTCCATTGTTTCATCGGATCATGGATCCGCATGAGAAAGCGCAGTTGCTGTTCTTCGTCCGTGATCGAAAACCAATATTTCAACAAGATAATTCCTGACCGCACCAACATGCGTTCGAATTCGGGAACGTCGTTATAGAATTGTTCCACTTGATCTTTGGTGGCAAATCCCATGACATTTTCGACCCCAGCGCGGTTGTACCAAGATCGGTCAAACAACACGATTTCCCCACCCGATGGCAGGTGCGGGACATAACGTTGAAAATACCATTGGGATTTTTCCCGCTCTGTCGGGGCAGGCAGGGCAACGACACGGGCCACACGGGGATTGAGGCGTTGTGTAATGCGTTTGATCACCCCGCCCTTGCCCGCGCTGTCGCGGCCTTCGCACAGGATCAAAACCTTGGCGCCGGTGTGCTGTACCCAGTCTTGGAGCTTGATCAATTCGACCTGTAGGCGCAGCAAATTGCGATAGTAGGTGCGCCGATCCAGCATATCGGGATGTTTTTCTTTGTACAGCTTGCGCAGCTCTGCAGTCAGGGTCGGTTGATTGAATTCGGCTTCAAACAATTCGTCGAGCGTTTCTTCGAGCTCGGCTTCGATCCAGGTTGTGTGCTTATCTTCCTTACGGTCGGGCATGATATATCCGTTGATTTGTTATCGGTTGGACAAAATGAGGTCAGCAGCTTTTTCCGCCATCATGATTGTGGGCGAATTCGTGTTGCCGCTGGTGATTTTCGGCATGGCAGAGGCATCAATGACCCGCAGGTTTGCAATGCCTCGTAACCGCATATGCGCATCGAGCGGCGCGCGATCATCGGTCCCCATGCGCACGGTGCATGTGGGGTGAAAAATTGTGGTTCCGACTGCGCCTGCGGCCTTGGCCAAGTCCGCGTCGGTGACGTATTCTGCGCCGGGTTTGACTTCGACAGGGTTGTATTTGCCCATCGCGGATTGGGCCATGATACGGCGCGACAATTTGATTGCGTCGGCGGCCACCTGTTTATCACCCTCGGTCGACAGGTAATTTGGAGCAATGACCGGCTTGTCCTGTGGGGCATTGCTGCGCAGGCGCACTGTTCCACGGCTTTGCGGGCGCAGGTTACACACCGATGCCGTGATCGCGGGATAGTCGTGCAAAGGTTGGCCAAATGCCTCAAGCGACAGGGGTTGGACATGAAATTCCAGATCCGCCGTCGCCACATCAGGGCGCGATTTCGCGAATGCGCCCAACTGGCTGGGTGCCATGGACATGGGGCCAGAACGCTTCAGCGCATATTCCAATCCAATCTTGGCCTTGCCAAACAGTGAATTGGCCATCGTGTTCAGGGTCTTGGCTTTTTCCAATCGCCATGAACAGCGCAGTTGCAGGTGGTCTTGCAAATTTCCGCCAACATCAGGGGCATTTAGGATCACGTCAATTCCGTGGTTTTGCAGGTGATCGGCGGGCCCGATCCCCGACAGTTGCAAGATATGTGGTGATCCAATTGCACCTGCGGATAGGATCACTTCGGCGCGGGCGCGCACGCGTTGGGTTGCATCACCGCGCGTATATTCAACGCCGACAGCGCGGCCATTTTCGATCACGATCCGCTGTGTATGGGCATGCGTGATGACGCGCAATTTGTCCTTGCGTTTGGTCGTGCGCAGGAATGCCTTGGCCGTGTTCATCCGCCAACCGAAACGTTGGTTCACCTTGAAATAACTGACGCCTTCGTTGTCGCCTGTATTGAAATCGTCCACCTTTGGAATGCCGGCCTGTGCTGCTGCGTCGCGCCAATCGTCCAAAACATCCCAATGCAGGCGTTGGTTTTCCACGCGCCATTCGCCGCCTGCGCCGTGCATGTCGGATGGGCCATCCATATAGTCTTCGGATTTCTTGAAATAGGGCAGAACATCATCCCAATCCCATCCTGTTAATCCCATTTGCCGCCAACCGTCATAATCGGCGGCCTGACCCCGCAGGTACAGCATACCGTTGATGGAACTGCATCCGCCCAAGACTTTTCCGCGGGGATACAAAAGCGATCTGCCGTTCAATCCGGGATCGGGTTCGGTTTTGAATTGCCAGTCGGTGCGGGGATTATCGATGCAATACAGATACCCCATCGGAATATGCACCCAGTGATAGTTATCGTCGCCGCCTGCTTCTAGCAAAACGACGGAATGGCCAGCGTCTGACAATCGTTTGGCCAAAACACATCCCGCGCTTCCTGCGCCTACGACGATAAAATCAAATTCCAAGATGGCACCTTTTTGCCTTAGCCTATGACCGAAAGCGACAAAGCACAAGCAACGAACGTCACTGCTGTTGTGTCCACGCGTCCAATATATGCTTTGCCGTCATTAAATCCAGATGCGCCCCACCGCCATTTTTGAACAATGTAATGTCATCGTCATTTTGGCGTTTGAACGCGTCTGGGGAATAGTAATCGGCAAGTATATCAGTTTTATGAATAACACCCTTGGCCAATGGAATTTTCAGCTCGCCAATATGATCGACGGTGGTGTCAAAGCTATCGACGAAAATGCGGGATCGGGTCAGGGCGGTGTCGTCCACTTCGCGCATATCGGGGCGATAGGCGCCGATGACATCCACATGTTGGCCGGCCCGCAGCCATTCACCCTTGATCACCGGATCGGTGGACATGGTGGCCGATGTGATGATGTCAGCCCAATTCACAGCCTCGGCCAAATCAGGCGCGACGGTGGTGTTGGCAAATTCATTGGCGAATGTCTCTGCCGCGCTGGGTGTGCGGTTCCAGATGCGGAACTCTGCATCGGGAAAGCCTGCGCCATAGGCGGCGCGCAACGACCGTCCGACCGTGCCTGCGCCCACAATCAAAATCTTGCGGCTGTCAGGACGGGCCAGTTTCAATGCCGCGCACAGGCTGTCGCCTGCGGTTTTCCATTTTGTCACCAGATGGAAATCAACCAAGGCATCCAACATCCCCGTCTTGTCATTGTACAAGTTCACCCCACCGTTGATCATGGGCAAGGCATCTTTGGGATTGTCAGGGAACACAGTGGCAGACTTGACCGCCAATCCCAACCCATCAATCCATGCGCCACGGTTCAACAATGTATCGCCGCCGCGATATAAAAACGTATCTGCGATTTCCGCTTTGGGTAGTCTGTGACCGGCATCGAATGCACGGGCAAGCGCGTGCCAATCCAAAACGCTTTCACCTTGGTCGAATGAGATTTGGATAATGCTCATACTGCGTCCTCTTGTGACAATATTCCATGACGAACCAAACACTCGGCCCAGCCTTGTGGACCTTGGAACAGATGCGTTTGCCATCCGCGCGATTGTGCGGTTTCGATATTGGCGGGCAGATCGTCTGTGAATAATAAATCCGCAGGTGCAATCCCGCAATCTTGTTCCACATGGGCATAGATGTCGGGATAAGGTTTGATCATTTTCAATCGACCCGATACATAGGCCCGATCAAATTCGGTCAGAAACGGATACCGCTCTTGCGCCATATCAAAGGTTTGATCGCCGAAATTTGACAGCGCAAAGACCGGCACACCCTTGGCCCGCAATGCCCGCAGCAGGCGAACAGAATGGTCAATCACAGGGCTGACCATATCTGCCCATTTGGTTTGCCAAATTTCGATTTCTGGATGCCAATCGGGATAGCGTTCGGCAATCGATGCGACGACATCGGAAAAAGGATCCCCCATATCGATGCGTTCGTTTTCCTTGAACATGGGGACCGCTTCAAAAAATGCCTTGCGCCGTTCGACACCGATCAGATCGTCATAGACGGCATAGGGGTTCCACCCTACCAACACATTTCCAATATCGAATAAAACGGCCTGAACCATGATTGCCCCTTTTTGGTCCAAAGAAACCGCGCTTTGATGCAAAAGTAAAGGGCCGCGGTGGGGCGGCCCTGTGAACAACTAGTCTTTGTCGGATTTTGTTTTCTTTTTTGTCACCTTGAATTCCTTTGGGATTGGCATGCGGTTAAATGCATCCATTCCCGCGACCTTATAGGCTTCGGCCAGCGTCGGATAGTTAAAGGTGTTTTCGATGAAATAATCCACGGTCCCTTGCAGGTTCATCACCGCCTGTCCGATATGGATCAATTCGGTCGCGCCTTCGCCCACGATTTGCACACCCAAAATGCGGCGGGTTTTTAGGCTGACCAACATTTTCAACATGCCGTGTTCGACACCCATAATATGCCCGCGTGATGTTTCGCGGAACCGCGCGATCCCGATTTCATAGGGGATTTTGCGTTCTTTCAATTCCTCTTCTGACATGCCGCAGGTGGAAATTTCGGGAACGGAATAGATCCCATAGGGAAACCATGGGCTTTCGGACAGGGTCGGGGTGTCGAGCGCATGACACGCGGCAATGCGCCCTTGTTGCAGCGATGTCGATGCAAGGCTGGGATGACCGATCACGTCGCCCGTGGCATAGACATGGGGCACCTTGGTTTGATAGGTTTTGCGATCCACCTCGATGCGACCACGGTGATCGGTTTCCAATCCGACCGCCTTGAGGTTCAGCTTTTCGGTGGCCCCCATCCGGCCCGCCGCAAACAGCAACATTTCGGCACGCACATGGCGGCCATTGGCCAGCGACACTTCGACATGTTCGCCCCCATCGTGGATCGTTTCGATGGCGGATCCCAGGCGCAGGTCAACGCCATTATCGGCAATCAAATGCGCAAATTCATTGATCGTCTGACGGTCGATGAAATCCAAGAAACTATCGCGCGGTTCGATCAAGGTCACCCGAATATCCAGCGCGGCAAACATGGTGGCATATTCCACGCCGATGACGCCCGCACCGATGACAACCAAACTGCGGGGCAGGTGATCAATTTCTAAAAACTGGTCACTGTCCACAATCGTTCTGCCGTTAAAGGGCACCCAATCAGGGCGAAAGGTTTTCGTCCCCGTTGCGATCAGAAACTTGTCTGCGGTCAGTCGTGTGGTTTCACCGGCTTCGGTTGCAACCGACAATTCGTTTGCACCGACAAATTCGGCGGACCCTAAAATTGTATCAACATAGTTGCGGTTGAATTGATGTTCCAAAACATCGACTTCGTAATCCAATGTCTTGTGCAACCGCGCCTTAAGGTCCTCTGCGGCGATTTCATCCTTTACCCGATAAGACCGGCCGTAAAAACTGCGCTCGCGCCACCCCGTTAGGTTCAACACCGTTTCGCGAAGCGTTTTTGACGGGATCGTTCCGGTGTGAACGGACACGCCGCCCAAACGGCTTTTGCGGTCGACAACCAAAACCTTGCGTTTCAATTTTCCTGCCTGAATCGCCGCAGATCGGCCCGAAGGCCCCGAACCGACGACAACCAGATCATAATGCGGTGTGCTAGTGCCCATGTAAGACGCGCCTTTTTTTGAATTCAGGTAAACAAACGGCATAGCTTCTATTCGCTATAGAGGGCATCTGCATGAAACTCGATATGATCGCGCATAAAGGTCGAGACAAAGAAATAGCTGTGGTCATACCCTTTTTGCAGACGAAGCACCGCTTCGGACCGGCGCGCCGCCGCAGCTTGGGTTAATGTTTCGGGGCGCAAAAGGTCGATAAATTGGTCATTCGTACCCCAATCCACCAACATAGGAATATCGCAACCATGATCGCGCATCATCACGCTGGCGTCGTGGGCGTTCCATGCGGCGGGATCATCCCCAAGATATGCGCTTAGCTGTTTTTTACCCCAGTCCGATCCTGTCGGATTGCAAATCGGCGCAAAGGCAGAGACCGACTTATATCGACCCTTCAAACCCATCGCGATGGTCAACGCCCCATGTCCACCCATCGAATGGCCCGTAATGGATTGGCGATCCATATCGATGGCAAAGTTTTTCCCAATCAGATCGGGCAATTCATCGGTGATGTAATCCCACATTTGGAAATGCGCGGCCCAAGGATCTTGTGTTGCATTCACATAAAACCCCGCACCTTGACCCAAGTCATAGGCATCGTCATTCGCAACCCCTTCGCCGCGTGGTGATGTATCGGGAAACACCAACGCAACGCCTGCCTGTTCCGCCCAGACCTGCGCACCGGCTTTGACCATTGCGTTTTCATGCGTGCATGTCAGTCCGGACAAATACCACAGAACGGGCACATCCGTCGTGCGCGCAAGGGACGGCATGAACAGACCAAATGTCATGTCACAGTCACATACTTCAGAGCGATGTGTGTAAACCCCTTGGGTGCCATCAAAACATTTGTTTTCGGAAACTATGTCCATTCATCCATTCCTTTTGTGTTTGTTACCTGTGGTAGCGCACAACCAAAGGGACGCTCAACCCTTTGCGAACGAAATTAGGAATAAAGCGGCGTGACCCACGCAATGACCACAGACACGGTCACGATTGAAACAGCGGTCGAGATGAGGATTGAGGCTGACACCCGTTGCGGCGCCACATTGTAATGCTGCGCAATCATGTAAATGTTTCCCGCCACCGGCAACGACGCTGCCGCAATCATCACCGCCGCCGCATAGGGATCGACAGGGAACACAAAGACTGCGAAATAGGTGACGGCCAAGGGATGCAACAGCAATTTGCACACGGACAACCACGCGGCCGTTTCCACCCGTTCGGCCGATTTCGATGCAAGTGACGCACCAATGGCAAACAAGGCCCCAGGCGTCGCAGCAGCCCCCAGCATCGACATGAACTCATTCAAGGGCGCAGGAATGGGAATTTCCCACGCAGACCACGCAAGACCAATAATGATCGACACGATCATCGGGTTTTTGATCAACCCTTTGGCCAAGGTTTTGAAAATACCGACATGCATGCGGCCGTCGCGGCTTCCGACGATGATCATGACGACCAATGACCCAAAGACCAACAGATCAACCGCCAACACCATCATCACATGCCCTACCGCGTCTTGACCCATCAACAGGGCCAACATCGGAATGCCCAAGAATCCGACGTTTCCGATCACAGCGCATTGCGCTTCAATCGCGGCTTCGGCCATCGGTTTTTTGCGTACAAGCGACACAATGGTCGCCAAAATATAGACAAGCGTTGTCGCGCAGAGATAGGCGAATATAAAATCCCAATTCAATAAATCGCCCAACGACAAGTTGGACGAAAATTTGAATAACATTGCAGACAGCGCGAAATAGAAAACGAATTTGGTCAGATACGCGGTGGCTTCTTCTGTGAAGAACCGTGTTTTTCCTGCCCAGAACCCCACGCCAATCAGCGCAAAAAAGGGAAGCGTTTTCATGAAAATATCATACATGGGTAACGCTTAACACCAATCCGCGCGGCGTCAATGGGTTTTGCTAGCCGCTTCCGATTATGATCCCTGCCGCAAAGACCAAAGCACCGCCCAAAACCACTTGGAACGCGGCGCGAAAGAAAGGTGTGTCCATGTATTTGTTTTGGATCCACGCGATGGCCCAAAGTTCAATAAACACAACGGCAATTGCAATGATGGTTGCGGTTGTGAAATGCGGGATCAAATAGGGCAACGCATGCCCCAATCCGCCAAGGGTCGTCATGACCCCTGCGGCGATTCCACGTTTTACGGGCGATCCGCGCCCCGACAGCGTACCATCATCTGAGGCCGCTTCGGTAAATCCCATCGAAATACCTGCCCCGACAGAGGCGGCCAAGCCCACTAGGAACGTGGTCCACGTGTCTTGGGTCGCGAAAGCCGTCGCAAATATCGGCGCCAAGGTGGATACGGATCCATCCATGAGCCCCGCCAACCCGGGCTGAACCCATGTCAGCAAGAATTGCCGTTTCGCCGTCAGCTCTTCGGTTTCGGCCGCGTCTGATTGCAAATGATCTTGCATCATACCCTCGGCGGATCGGGTGTGCCCCGATTCTGCGGCCGCCAAATCCCCTAACAATTTGCGCGTCGCGGCATCGCTTGTATGGGCGGCGGCGCGCAAGTAAAATTGTTCCGCGTTGCGTTCCATCGCGGCCGCTTCGGCGCGGATGCTCTCCAAGGACAGCTGTTTTGATAACCAAACCGGTTTGCGCGCATAAAATCCTGCGACGTGTTCGCGCCGGATAAGCGGAATGACATTGCCAAACCGCGCTTGATGCAGACGGATCAATTCTTGCCGATGTGTATCTTCTTCTTCGGCCATTTCGTCAAAAATAGCTGCCGTTTGCGGATAGTCCGCGCGCAAATATTCCGCATAACTGCGATAGATCCGCCCATCGTCTTCCTCAGACGAAATTGCAAGCGCGATGATTTCCTGTTCGCTTAAATCGCGAAATCGACGACGATGTGACCAATATGCCATCTTGTGCCTCTTTTTAGAATAGTTCTAAAATAGCAACTCTTGGCAAAGTTTCAACCAAGATGCTTGTCCCACGTACGAAAAATAAATAATACTATCCCAAAGTCGGAGATGTTATGAACGCACCAGCCCCCAAAACGATCAAAGGCCGTAAATACGACCAAGTTCTCGACGGTGCGCTTCGGGTGTTTTTACAGCATGGCTTTGCCAATGCAAATATGGATGAAGTCGCCCGTCAATCCCAAGTGTCCAAGGCGACGGTCTACAATTACTTTCCCGACAAAGAACGTCTGTTTTTCGAAGTCGTGAAATTTCAATGCCAATGCCAAGCCGACAGCGCGATTGAAGTGATCGATCAAACGGCACCGGTTGCGGAAACGCTGACGCAGGCGGCCTATGAAACCATCCGGCTCATGCAATCAACCTTTTCGCAACGCATGTTCCGTATTTGTGTGGCCGAGGCAGACAGGTTCCCCGAACTTGGACGCTTTTTCTATGAAAGCGGTCCATTGATGGGCCGTCACAAGCTTGCCGCCTATTTCCGCGAGGCAACTGCCAAAGGCGAATTGGTGA
>Ga0233450_10001807_pt1 | contig 21838 bp, 19 predicted proteins | sample 011ome_30_FD_189956 | JGI IMG/M metagenome (GOLD analysis project Ga0233450, IMG submission 189956) | Coastal salt marsh microbial communities from the Groves Creek Marsh, Skidaway Island, Georgia - 011501CT (spades assembly) | ecosystem: Environmental > Aquatic > Marine > Intertidal zone >... | reverse complement strand
AATCGGTGATCAAAATGCAAAAAGATGGCTTCGTGAAGGAAAAACTGCATTCCTACCAGAAGAGATCATTATGTGGAATAACATTAAGAATCTCGGTTTTATTGATTCATGGAGAGAACAAAATCCTGAGGAGGGATCTATTTATTCATGGTTTGATTACCGCTCCAGGATGTTTGATGACAATCCTAAAAGGGGCTTAAGAATAGATCATATTTTAGTTTCAAATAATCTCTCCAATCAAATTAAAGATACGGGGATAGACTATTATGCAAGAGGCATGGAAAAACCCTCAGATCATTGCCCTATATGGGTAACTCTAAAGTAAATAATGGATTTTGAGAATTTTATCTCACCCTCAACAGGGTATAAATTTGTACTAAAAAATAATTTTCTTGAATCTGAGGTAGGAGAAAAAATACAGATATTAAATAAAATTCCTAGATTTGCATTAAACGATAATTATACCTCAGCATTTGGACGGCAATGGAAGATTTATAGTGAAGTTCAATTAGACTCTAAAAATAAGACTACGCTCTCCGAAGATAGAATTAGAATTGCATTAGGTAAATCATTAGATTCAATAAAAGGACTTAAAATAATTGAAGCTGGATCAGGTGCAGGTCGTTTTACTGAAATACTTTTAAAGTATGGTGCAAAAGTCTATTCATTTGATTTAAGTGAGGCTGTTGATGCAAATTTTAAAAATAATTCAGGTCATCCAAACCTAACTATATTTCAAGCTGACATTGAAAAAATTCCTTTTCAGGATAATTTTTTTGATATTTCTTTGTGTCTTGGAGTAATGCAACACACCCCAGATACCTCAAAAAGTCTTGCAGAACTCTCAAGGGTAACCAAAAAAAATGGAATGATATTATTTGATCACTATCAAAAGCATCCTGGACAGTATCTTTCTCTTTACCTAGTTTTCTGGTTTATTATTAAAAACTTGCCCTCCTCAATCCAGCACAAAGTTACAACCTCATTAACAAAAATATTTTTTCCTATTCATTGGTTTTTTAGAGAATACGCATTGATACAATTTCTTTTAAGAAGAATAAGCCCCATTAGCTTTTATTATGGATTGTTTAATTTAACAAAAAAACAACATTATGAGGTCTCTCTTCTTGATACTCATGATAAAAACACAGATCATTTCAAAAGAATGGTGACTGAGAGACAATTATGCAAAATAGTGAATAAATTTAATTTTAAATCTTTTAAGATCTTTAAGGGTGGTACTGGCCTTCAATGCATCATAATTAAGTAAAGCTAGTTTCTCTTTGATGCGAAAAAATTTCTTAGCAATTCGGAACTTTCCTGTTGAAGAGTTCCATACTCATAATGCACTTTATGATTAAGAAATTTTTTATCTAAAAAATTATCTATAGAAATTATCGACCCAGTCTTTGGTTCAGGAGAAGCAAAATATAAATTTTTTAATCTTGCATCTACAATAGCTTTTGCGCACATATGACAAGGCTCAAGAGTGACATAAATTTCACATTCATTAAGTCTATAATTATTAGAGGCTTGGCTTGCGCTATTTATTGCAATGATCTCAGCATGAGAAGAAACTGAATTTGTTTTTATAACTTGATTAAATCCAGTGCCAATAACTATTCCATCTTTAACTATGATTGCGCCAACTGGGACTTCATTCTCTTTAAAAGCAATTTCAGCTAATTCCATTGCTAAAGCCATAAATTTGTCTAGACACATAGAATGAAGTTCTAATATTTAGTCATGTTATTTAAATAAATTTTGCCCATTCTTCTAGAGGCCTTCTTTCTGATTTCAGGGCATTTATTGGGTCTAATGTATCTTCATAACCAATACTCATTCCACAAAATAAAATATCATTTGAATCTGCTTTAACAAACTCTGAAACGCTATCATGCTTCATAGCCCATGCTTCTTGAGCGCAAGTATCTAAACCCGCTTCCTTGGCAAGCAACATAAATGTTTGCAAAAACATTCCCAAATCAGACCATTGAGGTGGGCCCATATCTCTGTCAATGAAGCAAAAAAAAGCACAAGGGGCTCCAAAAAAAATAAAATTTTTCATTACTTGAGAGAAACGAGCTTCTTTATCCTCTCTTGAAATCCCTAACAATTCATACATTTGCTCTCCCAATTCGTAACGAGAGGTTCTATATGGTTCCTTTAATTTTGGAGGATAAATCTCATAAGCTGGCTTCTCAGGTTTAGACCATTTGCTTTGGAATTCCAAGAAGTCTGACATTGATGTATCATTAATAACAAATATTTTCCATGGTTGTAGATTCCCTCCAGAAGCTGCACGAGAAGATTTAGATAATAATTGAGATATTAGTTTGTTGGAGACAGGTTTTGCTAAAAACTTTCTTACAGATTTTCTGGATTTAACTGCTTCAGAAACATTCATTTTAATTTTTGTTTAACATCTTGATTAAAAATTTATTCTGATTCATAACTTTTGAGGTTAAGTCATAATTTTGAATTTTTCCGTTCTTTATGATGCAAGTTTTTTGAAAATATTCAAGCATCGAGCTTTTGTGGGATATGGCTATTATCATCTTATATTCTAGATTAGATATATTACTCATTAAATCGGATTGTAATTGCTTATCCATTGCATTGGTTGCCTCATCTATAACTAAAATTTCTCTTTTTTTAAAAAACGCCCTAGCAAATCCAATGCATTGTTTTTGACCGCCTGATAAAATTGGATTTGATTCAGAGATAATTGTATCTAGACCATTGGACAATTTATCAACTACTTCATCTAATCTAGAAAGGGATAAAACCCTATGAAAAAAATCCTCATTCTCATTTGTGAGGGTGCATCCTAATAAAATATTTTCTCTAAGAGTCCCCTCGATTAGAAGTACCTTTTGAGGCACAAAAGCAAAGTTGTTCCTTATGGAAATTCTATTTCTCATAGTAATTTGAGTTTCATCAAAAAATATCCGACCAGTACTAGGGAATGTAAATCCAAGAATTAAATCAAGAAAAGTTGATTTGCCTGAGCCGCTTGGTCCAACAATTAAAATTTTTTCATTACGATTAAGTTTTATATTAATATCTTCTAGGATAGGTTGGCCGCGTTCAAAATTAAAACATACGTTTTCAAGGGTTATGGAATGGCCAAAATAAATATCTTCATTTTTTTGATTTCTTTCCAGTGAATTGATAGTTTTGAAAATATCAAATACATTTGATAACTGAGTTTGTCTAAAAATAATTTCATAATAGAAATAGTAAATATTTTGAAATGATGGCAGAACTTTTAAACCTGCCAAACCAAAAACAGAAATTGAAGCAAAAACTGTTTGGCTATTGAAGTCAGACACAGCAAAAAATGCAATCACTAGGACCAATAAGATTAATATGACTGAATCTATTAAGAATCTTGGAACTTGAGAATAAAAAGCATTATGTGCCTCAGCATAAGCATGGTTTAAGTCTATTTTTTTAAAATTAGCTATAAATGAAGACTTTGCATCGTAAAAGATTATTTCCTTAATTGAGCTAAAGATATTATTTAGGACTTTTAAAGATTCTCTCATCAATTTTGCAGTATTATCACCATGTTTTTTAATGAGTGGGCTAAGAACAAAAGTTATAAGGCTATATGAAATTAATAGTGCTGATATGACTAGGACAGTAAGGGTGAGATTAAATAATAATAGTCCGCCAATAATCAACGAACATAAAATTAGCCTACTGAAAAGATGCAAGCTAAAAATAATAATGAATCCAACTTGGCGCCCATCATTGATAATTTTTGAAACTTGGTCTGAAGTTTTTACATGAGATAAATTCAACCAATCTTCTTCAAGATAATAATTAAGTATTTTTTGACGTACTCTGCTTCCAATAAACTGTCCTGAAATATTTAAAGACCTCATGATTAAAACTGAAGCAATTAGGGTAATAACAGAATAAAAAATAACAAAGGTACAAAATACAATAGTGTAATGAGATGAAGATAACTGAAAATATGCCACTAGTGCTGGCATAAAATAAAGTGATCCAATTGCATCATTTAAATTTTCAATATTAATTAATAAAAAAGAAATTAACCCGAGGCCAAACACCTCCATAACTGCAACAATTGTTAGCAACGCGCTGAGCCTTGCAATTCTATACAAATCTTCAGACGGAAGGATGAAATATAACTTTTTTAAAAATAATGGCACTTTATTTAATTATATATTGTTTGATGGTCCAAGATTAAGAAGATCACCAATACCAGGAATTTAAGCTAAATAAATAACTGACACAGCTTTCATAAAATATATTTAAGAATTATGAAGATTTCTTACTAATAATGGAAATACATTTATAATTTTAATATGAATGTTTGCTTTGTAATTCCAAATTTTAATTTTTTTAAAACTCATAGAGCAGATTTAGTTAAAGAATTGGCATCCCATTATGAGATGCATATTATTACGGATTTATCGTTAACATCAAAACAGGAAATTAATGAATTCTTAAACCAGAATATAAAAATTCATCATTTACAAGCTAGAAATGGATCAATGAGCTTCAAGTCATATTATCAATATTTTAATAATCTAAAAAAGAAAATTAATTTTCTTAATCTAGATTATATTTTTTATACAACTTTAGAGATTAGTTTCTTTGGAGCACTTCTTAAAATTTTTATAAAGACTAAAAAATCTTTCTTTTTAATTACCGGCGTGGGGTCAACTTTTTTTAGCAATAAATTTAAGTATCAAATCTTTAGAATTATTCAAAAATTAGTCTTTAAGGCATGTGCTCTTCATGATAATTATTTATTTATATTTCAAAATAATGATGATTTAAAATTATTTACTAGGCGTGGTTTTACAAACAAAAAAAATTGTATAATTATTCCAGGCAATGGCATTAACAGAAATCAGTTCCCTTTTTTCACAAGAGATTTTTTGCAAGAGCCTACTTTCTTATTTGCTTCAAAGCTATTGATATCTAAAGGTGTTGAGGAATACCTATCAGCAGCCAGAGCTTTGATAGAAAAAAAAGTATCTGCAAAATTTTTGATTGCTGGCAAATATGATCCTACTGAGTCTGATTCAATCTCAGCAAGCTCCTATAAAGCCCTAATCGATCATGATCAAATAGATTATTTGGGCGAATTATCATATGAGCAGATGAATGAGGCATTTAATAATTCTACAATATTTGTACTGCCTTCTTATGGGGAAGGCCTACCAAAAGTTCTGCTGGAGGCTGCTTCAACCGGATTGCCATTAATCGCAACTAATGTTCACGGATGCAGGGAATGTATTGAACATGGTTACAATGGTTTTTTGATTGAGCCAATGAATGTGAGCAGCCTAGTTGAGGCTATGGAGACATGTATTTTAAATGCTACAAAACTTTCGCAATATAGCCAAAGCTCACATGAAATGATAAAAAATAAGTTTTCACTTGAATTGATTGTTGGGCATTATTTAAAAGTATTGAATTAATGAATATTTTTTCTAAAAAAATTTATTTCAAATTTATCTTGCTCAATAAAATATATATTAATTTTGGAGAAATGAAATCTTAAGAACTTATGCGTAAAATAAAAAATCATAATTGATAATATGGTATTGCTTGTTTAAGCATGATATTGGCCAAGTATTATTTTTTGTATGATATTGAAGTCCAGAAAGGCTCTCTATCACTAAACTCTATCCTTTCAAAGCCCGCATCAATTAGCATCCTAGATATTTCATCTTTTGTGAAACGCTGCTCAAGTCTTGTACCAAACCTATCTAAAGAATCAGTTCTCATAATATAAAATGACTCATTTCGATACCAGGTCAGTGGAAAATTTGAAACATCTACTCCCAGTTTTTCAAGTAAGAGTGCGCCTCTCGCCAAGGGAAAATAAATCAATAGAGAGATTAACTGAGAAATAATTAACTTTATTGCAAATGGAAGTCTGCTAATTATGTTTCTTGCTATATCGGAAACTTTCCAAAGTGCTTGATAGCTCTTAGGCTTATTATCAAACCTATAATAAAGGTATAACAAAAATGGAGCACCCTTTTTTAACTTACTCGCGCATGACTTTAAAGCAAGTTTAGTATCGGGTATATGGTGCAGCACTCCAAGAGAGTATCCAAAATCTTGAGACTCATTTTTTAAGGTATTATTTTCTACACCGGCACACTCAAATGAACAATTCTGCACATTGCTCATATTTTTTCTAGCCTCATTCAATGCAATTTCACTTGGATCAATGCAATTCAAAAAACCAACTTGTGTAGCAACAAACTTAGCCCAGCGTCCTGATCCACAGCCCATATCAAAACCTTGGGCATTCTTTAAATTAGAGAATGGAAAAATATGAAAGTAACTATCAAAAGCTTTATTCATTAATGAATCATCAATATCCTGGTGATTAAATATCCTCCATTCTTTCCCAAAATCATCAACAACTTTATGATCAATGTTATCTTTTTTAGTCATGTGTATAAATTGATTCTCAAGTTTATTATTAGGCAAGAGATTATAATATCAAACTAAAATGTTATGAGCTAAAGTATAAAAAATTTTTTTAAAACAATTTTTTTTCAAGGAAAGCCATTGTTTTTAAAAGTATGCGAAAACTAAAATTTTTAAATTAAGAAAATAGTTAAGCTGAATGATATAATGAAATTGAAAAATTCATAAATCTTCTGAATTCTTATCTAATCTGATAATGCATAAATATAAAAGACCAAACTTTATTCAAAATAAGATTCTAATTGTAGATGGATATATTGGTGGTGGAAAAGGTCTTATTTCAGGAATCCTAAATTATTTTGAAGATGTTGAAATGTGGAAAAATAGACCGGAAATTGAGGATATTTGCGGTTTAACTTTTGCCAATGAAATATCTAATGACACAGCGGCAGCGCTTATCCAAAGCTGGATTGATCAAGATATATATAATGCATCATTATTGAGGCACGCAAATTTTAGATATCAAGACCAATCAAGCATTTTTAGATATCCAAATAAAATAGAATATATAAAGAGATTTTTTGAAAAAAATACCTCAAAAAATGTTGACTCTTTTCTTCAAAAAAAGAAAATCCTTCATATTATGATTCATGCCACTTCTCCTTACTCGCAACCAATTTTTGATGCTTTTGATGAAAGGTTAGTATTTGTAAGGGTGGTTAGAAGCCCAGTTAGCGAATATATGATTAATCATTTAGCTAATTGGACAGAGAGATGGAGCACCGATTTCAAAAGCTCTATACCCATTAAATACCATCATGATTCCAACGGAGTGGCATCCGCTCCATTTTTTATAAATAACATTAGAGATTTTGATGGGTTCAATAAATATAAAAAAGCAGCTGTTACAATGATGCATTGGCAAAATACTGGAGACCAGATGATTGATAAAATAAGAGAGCAATCAAAAGCATCAATTATTGAAATTCCATTTGAAAATTTTGTTTTAAGCCCATGGGATTATTTAAAAAAAATAGAGCATTCTCTTGGAACCAAAAGAAACAAAAGAATGATGAAGTATATGAAAAGAGAAAAAGTTCCAAGAACCGCTCTTTATGATGCTCCTTACAATGAATATTTCTATAAAATGGGATGGCGAAAACCCTTCACTCAAAAAACAACACAGGAACAGTTAGCAGATGATATATTGAAACTTAGCTCTATTTTAGATGAGGAAACATTTGAGCTCTTAAAAAAAGAAAATGAAAAATACATTAGTAGATATAGCCTTCAGAAAATTTTTTCATGAAGATTGATTTCAAATTTATATTAAATGGATGTTAGTCAATTAACTATAATTTTTAAATAGCTTGGAAAGCTAACTATTGTCAAATTATAGAAAAGAACCCTTTGAATTTCACAAGTCATTAAAAAATTTTAAAGGACAGGATTACCTAAAAAATATATTTATTGATGACAATGAGGAACACTTATTTAAAGCAAGAAATACATATGTTTTTTAAAATTTAGGCTATGGATACTGTAAAAATTGTGATCAATTGGATGAGTCTAAAGCTAAATAAGTAACTTTAAGATATTAATTTAAAATATAGTACATAAATTAAAATAAATAAAAAAGATTTTCTCGATTGAAAAATAATGAATAAAATTCCCGAAGTCTCTGTAATTATGTCAGTATTTAATGGTGAGGATTTTCTTATAGATTCAATCCAAAGCGTTTTAGATCAATCATTTAAAAATTTTGAATTTATTATCATAGATGATGGATCATCTGATAATAGTCTGCAGGTTATTCGGTCATATGAGGTTTCAGATCCCAGGATCAGGCTTATTACACAAAAAAATCAAGGCCTTGCAAAGGCTTTAAATATTGGCATTAAAAACTCACGAGCGAAATACATAGCTCGAATTGATGCTGATGACATTTGCTATGAATCGAGACTAATGAAACAATTCAATTTTATGGAACAAAATCATTCTGTAGATTTAATTGGATGTAGTTTAGATGTTATTAATGAACATGGATCAATCACTGCATCGAAAAAACAGTTAACAAATTTTAAGGATATTTGTAAAAAAAAGTACTTATTATCACCACTTTTTCACCCAACTTTTTTTGGTAGAAAAGCATTTTTTGAAGCTAATAATGGTTATAGAGAAAATTTTGTTTTCGCTCAAGACTACGATTTAGTCCTTCGTGGTCTTGATTCGGGATCAATCATTCTTAACCTGGAGGAAAAGCTTGTAAAGTGGAGAGATTTTCAAAAGAAAATTAACCCGTTAAAATTTATTCGCCAGTTCAGGATTGCAGAACTTTCAATTAAACTTTCAAAAGAGAGGGTTAAGTTTGGTAATGAGATATCAGATTTGAACTGTTTATTAGAGAAAGCTATGAAAGTAAGGCCTTTAGACATATTTATAGTAAAAATATTTCTGAAATATTATTTTTTAGACAATTCATTTCAGAATAAAGTAATAAAAATTGCTGTAAATTTTATAGCTTTTGTTACTAGCAGTGACCTAAGAAGACTATTAATTCGAGATTTCAAAGCATATAAGCTTAAATAGAGATTGGGAAAAATCCTCTAGCCATAGAAAGAACTTTTCTAAAAGACCTTTTAAAGTAAATCAATTGTTTAATTGTTGAGGGTATCTAAAACTCTTGAGTAGTGCATTGGTAATTTTGTAGCTTTGATAATTTCATTAATATCTGTTTCATAATTTAAAATTCTTTCTTCAAAATTAACGACGTTTTTGCTTGAAAAACTACTGGGATAAGGCTTAGTCTCAAGCGTGATTGGAATTACGCCCATGTTCAAAGCTTCAATGAGAGATGAAGACAGCCACCCCAAAACAAAACTTGGACATAACCCAGCAAAAACTTCGGGAGCCAAAAGATTCTTATTTATAAATTCCACACCTTTAAATTGTGTAATTAATTCTTTTTCAAGAAAAAAACTATTTGGATGTAATTTTAGGAAAACCTGAAAGTTTCTTTCTTGAAAGAAATTAATCGCTTCTGCAAGCTTGGTATTCTTCAAGGTATTATTATCACCATCATTCATTGATTCAAGCTCTTGTCTTAAAAAGATTATCACGAGTTTTTGTTTACTATTTGTTAAATTATGTTCGGTTAGTGATAATTTGAATGATGGAAATATTTTTTTAAAATATGCTACTTCATCTTTATGTATCAATTGAAATTTACTTAATATGGGAAATCCCTCAGGCATAACCTTGCCAACCAAACCATGATTATAAACTTTAATATCAATTCCTAGATTGCCAGCAATAGTTAATGGAAAGAGAAGACAAGAAGATGACACGATCATAAATTTTTTATTATGATTGATTAAATCAGTAAAGAAATATTCATAAAATATGCTATTAGGTAGAGAGCTATAGATATCGTCAATAACAGTTTTTTTTAAATTTACAGAGGGTATTTTTACAACGCCTAAAGCAATCCTATAATTCTTAAGCAGTATTTTTAAAAAGATAGGTATGGAAAATGTTGAATATTTGAATAAATTGTTTTGATCAAATATAGAAAGAAACTTGGGGCTAGAAAAGTTATTGTTTTTGAAAAGCGCCTCACTATGATCCCCTTCAGAACATAAAACTAACTCAAAAAACTTATCTTTATCAACTTTTAAATAAATGAGTTTAAACATTTTTAGAAGCGTCAGAAAACTTGCTAGTGATATAAAGAAAAAAAGTTTTATATTCAAGAAAAAATTTATCGAGCTTTTAATATTAGACACATTTAACCCCAAATATACTTCATGAGCTTTAAAGTTTGCGAATATCCAAGAAGGTTTATGTGTCATAGATTTCTTTTATTAAAAAAATTTAAATTTTCAAAGCACTCACTCATTCTTTGAGCTGATAAGAAATATTTAAAACTCCCTCGAAACGAGTTCACTTCCGTGATATGAAAAATGACCTTCATCGAAATACCAATAGTCTTCACTATCCTTAAATATGCATGCTCCATTGTTCTTACATAGAGACTTTTATAATCTAAATACAATCAATATTTTTTATGTACTCATTTAAGAAATCAAGCCCAACCTGGCCACTTTTTTCAGGATGAAACTGAACTCCAGTTATATTTTCATGGCCCACGATTGAAGTGATTTGATTTCCTGCATAGTTATAAAAAGCAAGTAAATTTTTTTTTTCAGCAGGTTTAAATTGAAAAGAGTGAATGGTATACATTTCTTTTTGTTGAAAATTTTTAAGGAATTTATGAGTATTATTTGATGAAAATAATTCCTGCTTGGCCCAGCCTATGTATGGAATTTTTAATATTTCTTTATTAATACTAAGATTAGCAATATGCTCAACAATACCAGGTATAAAGTTCAATCCATCATGCGAGCCAAATTCTTCGCTGGATGTTGCTAAAAGTTGCATGCCTAGGCATATACCCAATATAGGCTTACCATTTCGGACATGTTTAGTTATGGGATGAATTAAATCTTTTTTTTGTAGCTCTTTTATAGCATCACCAAAAGCCCCAACACCAGGCAGGATAAGCAGGTCACTTGAAAGAATATCCTGAGTTTTTCCTGAAACAACAAGAGTTTTTTTACAACATACTTCTAAGGCTCTTCTGACGCTAAATAAATTTCCAATGCCATAATCGACGATATTAATTTTGTGAATCATGATGTTTGTCTTGTGGGAATATTTTCGATTAAGAGAATCTCTCTTAGGTCATGAATAGAGTTTTTCTTAAAGTGCAGCGTATCAGCGAATGCTATCCCATCAGCGCCAGCTTCGCATACATCAAGAAGATGAGAATTCTCACCAAAACCTCCACTAGCTATTATGGGAACAGAAGATACTTGAGTAACTTCTTTGATTAAATCATTATCAAACCCTTTTTTGGTGCCCTCTTTATCAATTGAAGTTACCAAAACTTCCCCTGCGCCTAGCTTTATGGCTTGCTGTACCCAATCTATAACATCTAAACCAGAAGATTCACGACCACAATCAGTATAAACCTCCCACCCAGGCTTATCTTTATTTTTTTTAGCCTCTATCGATAAAACCATGCACTGGGAGCCATATTTTTTTGAAACCTCTGAGATTAAAGATGGGTTTTTTACCGCAGCAGTATTAATAGCTATTTTATCAGCACCTGCTTTAAGAAAGAGTGACACATCATCTAGGCTTCTTATTCCCCCACCCACTGTGAGTGGAATAAAGATATTGTGAGCTGTTTTTTTTACAATTTCTAGTAAATTTGATCTACCATATAAACTTGCCACAATATCAAGATATATGATCTCATCTGCTCCATCATCATAATACTGCATGGCAAAATCTTGAGGATTGCCGACCACCCTAAGACCTTCTAGATGAACCCCTTTAATAAGATTTTCACTTTTAACATCCAGTCTGGCTATTAATCTTTTTGGTTGACAGTTTAACATTAATAAAATTAATTACTTTGGCTGATAACGTAGAACCCAGTTATTACTTTCTATTTTCCATAGATGAGGTGACCTAAACTCATCACATAGATCAAAAAACTGTTCTTGAGTTAGGCTTATGTAATCAAGAAATTCTTTTTCATACCTAGCGGGATATTCTCCCTCATATCTGCTAATAAGTGCTTGTCCCTCCTCCTTCGTGATGTGTTGGTTACGAATTTCTTGAGCAGAATCCATCATTGCTCTGCCAACACCAAACTTTATCCAACGTGTATAGTAAAAAAAGCCATCTGTTTTATCATCTAGGCTATTATATTTAGAATAAGTACCTTCAGTTCTTACTGGGTTGGCTTCAAAACCGGTATTTTCAACAGCGTAGTAATAAGCTTCTTGGGGAACCCAGCTTTTGTAATAACCTAGATATTTAAAATCAACCCCCTTTTCAGCGAGTAAATTAGGATCTATAGGTAGGTAACTTTTCAGCTCTACCAATGGAATGCCTTCATCTAAATACTCAGAAACCGCCTTACCTCCGAGCATTATATCGTTAAAGTTTTTATTTCCAATTGGATCCAGTGTAAATCCTGCGCTTTCTGTATTCCCTCCAGGGGCGGCATATGATGAGCTTTCATGAGAGACTTTTTCGCCATATTCACCAGGCATTTCACCATAAAAAATAAGTGGGATATTTAAATTTACAGCCATTTTGGCAATAAATGTTTTTTGTCCTAGTATGAATGGTTGAAATGGATGCAGTAAATTTAAGGTTGCATTTCTTGTTAGCAATCTATGAATATGCCCATTGGGTGTATATAAATAATTATCAAACCCGCCTACATGGAGCCAATTTTGAAAATTTTTCCATCCAATATCAGTATAGAGATGAGGTGACCATGTAACAGTTAATGGATGCATGCCGTATTTATATTTAAGTAAATGTGATTGCATGGCACCATCTTTGCCTCCACTTCCACCCACTATGCAATCATATGAGCCATCATTTTTTCGGTATTGATTACAAAGATCAACTAATTCTCTTTCTCGCTCATCCCAGTCAATAACTTTATTTCTTTTCTTTTCATGAAACCTACATGCATGGCAAATATCATTTTCATCAAACTCCATTGTATTTTTTATGGAATCTTTAGTATTTTCATACTCATTTGTTGAAAGAGGTTGTTGATTAGAGATATTACACACCGAGCAAAACTTTACCTCTCTAGGTAAACCATACCTTACCTCTAGATTTTCAATAGGGCCTTCGAAATCAGCTCTATTAATTTTTGTAGTCTGGGTTAGCTTCATCATATATTCCTAGTTTAAAAATTAAATTTAGATATCAGAATCCTATAATACTTCATCTATTATGCTTGTAATTGAGGCGTTTCATGCAAAGTTTGTGACAAGAAGATTATACAATAGATTATTTAACGACTCACTGCATCATTAGATTTAAACGCATTTGCTTTAAGCTTTGGAACATCTCCAATATTTCTATCGCTGTATAACCTCGGAGTTAAGAATAATAAGTTTTTAAATATAAATTTACCCAAAATATAGAGACATTAGAGTAATATTGACTTAATGAATAGAAATAATAAAAAAGTTGTAATTATTGCTGAAGCAGGAGTAAATCATAACGGCGATGTGAATATCGCAAAGCAACTAATTGATGCAGCAGCAGAAGCCAAAGCCGACTATGTTAAGTTTCAAACTTTTCAATCTAACAAAGTAATATCCTCTTTTGCTGAACAGGCTTCATACCAATATAAAAATACTGGTATCAAGGAGTCTCAACTAGAAATGGTACAAAAACTAGAACTAAGTAAACAAGACCATCAGCTTTTATTAGATCATTGTAAAAAAACCAACATAAAATTTTTTTCTACTTCATTTGACCTACCAAGCACGCGTTTTTTAAGAAAACTTAACTTAGGATTATTTAAAATACCCTCTGGAGAAATAACCAATCTTCCTTATCTAAGTCTAATAGGTGGTTATAATACAGAGATTATTCTTTCAACTGGCATGGCAGATCTTGGAGAAATAGAGCAGGCAATTAGAGTCTTAGAAAAGAATGGAACCGAAAGAAATAAAATTACTCTGCTTCATTGCACCACCGAATATCCTGCCCCATTTGAAGAAGTTAATTTAAAAGCTATGAATACTCTTAGAGAAGCTTTTGGAACAGAAGTAGGTTACTCCGACCATACTGAAGGAATAGAGGTAGCTATTGCTGCAACGGCTTTAGGAGCTTCTGTGATAGAAAAACATTTTACTCTTGATAAGTCTCTTCCCGGTCCAGATCACAAAGCTAGTCTTGATCCTGTCGAACTAAAAAAAATGGTTTATTCTATTCGCTTAATAGAAAAAAGTTTGGGTGATGGCAGAAAAGAACCCTCACAATCTGAAATAAGAAACAAATCTGTTGCGCGAAAATCACTTGTTGCTAAAAAATTAATCAAAAAAGGGGATAAATTTACTCGAAATAATATAGCAATAAAGCGACCCGGTAATGGTATATCACCAATGAAAATAGATGATGTATTAGGTCGGAAAGCTATCAGAACATTCACTACAGATGAAATGATTGAAATATGACTAGAAAGATTCTTGTTGTGACGGGTTCTAGGGCAGAATTTGGCCTTCTTCAGTTTTTGATGAAAGAAATTGAAAAAGAGAAAAGCCTTGAGCTTCAAATAATTGCAACAGGATCTCATTTATCAAGAGAGCATGGCTTTACCGTCAATGAAATTAAAGAAAAGGGCTTTAGTCCTAATTTAGAAATAGATTTAAATCTTCATAATGATACAAGTGATTCAATATCAAATTCTATTGGAATAGGAATCAAGGAATTTACTAAGGCATATCAAATTCTATCCCCTGACATAATTGTAGTATTGGGGGATAGATACGAAATACTATCTGCTGCAATTTCTGCCCTTATTTCTAAGTTACCTCTAGCTCATATACATGGTGGAGAAGTCACCGAGGGTGCTTTTGATGAGGCTATAAGACATTCAGTAACTAAGATGTCTCACTTACACTTTGTTGCAAATGATGTCTATAAAAAAAGAGTCATACAGCTCGGTGAATTGCCTCAAAATGTCTATACCGTTGGTGGGCTTGGCGTAGATACATTAAAAAAAACAACGGTACTAATCAAAGAAGATCTTGAAAAATCTCTAGGATGTGCATTCTTGGATAAAAACCTTTTAATTACGATCCATCCAGTTACTCTAAATGAAATAGATTCTAATAAAGAACTAAAAGAACTTCTTAGGGCCCTTGATGAATTTAAGGGAAAACGCCTCATATTTACATTGCCTAATGCCGATCCTGGCAATCAAAGCATTAGAAAACTCATTGAAGAATTTGTTATGAGGCACCCTAATGCAAGATCTTATGAATCTCTAGGTAGTCAGAAATATTTATCATGCTTAGCCTATGTAGATGGGGTTGTAGGCAACTCATCAAGTGGAATAATTGAAGCTCCCAGTTTTAAGATAGCAACAGTAAACATTGGAGACAGACAAAAGGGAAGGCTCATGGCGAATAGTATTATTAATTGCAAATTTAAAAAGAATGAAATTAAAAGATCGATCGAAAAAATTTATTCTTCAAAGTTTCAGTCTCAATTAAAAAATACCATTAATCCATATGGGGAAGGAGGAGCAACTGAAAAGATCGTTAAAATTTTAAAAACTGTAAAACTGAAAGGGTTAATAAAGAAGCCGTTTTATGATTTAGGATCATAAAAAAATAAAATAGCAAAATAAACTTCTTTTATGCTAAGTATGAATCACCTTTGTTGCGGCTCCTCACAAATTTGCATGGGTTACCATAAGCTACGACGTTACTTTCAACATTTTTATTAACGTAACTATTTGCACCTATGACAACATCATCGCCAATTACTACCCCATGCTTAACAGTAGCACTAATTGATATTGCAGAGCTAAGCCCAATTTTTACATTTCCACCAGTAACAACTCTTGGAGCAATTGATGAAAAAGCATCCATCTCACAGTCATGATCTATAGAAGATGAAGTATTCAAGATACAAAAGACTCCAACTTTACAGTTTGGTCCAATATTAACTTGCGGCATCACAACCGTCCCATCTTCGACTTCAGTGTTTATACCAATAACTGCTGAATTATGTATAAGTGGAGGAAATTTAGCATCAGGCATAGCGGATTTGTATTCATTACTGACACGTTCACGCAAAGCATTGTCACCGATGGCTATTGCTAAGTTTTCTGTTCTGCTTTCATTTATGCACTGCTGAGTTGTAATTACTGGAATATCTAATAAGTTTACTCCAGCTTTATTATCATCAACGAATGCAATAACGTTCATTCCGCTTCCATGAGCGACATTAGCAGTACTCACTGCATGACCTCCAGTACCGATAATAATAATTGACGGCTTCATAAGTTTTTCTGCACATCAGCAGGCGCACCCTTAACCATGCTGGCAGCGAAGCTAAACTTCTTACAAAGACACTTTACTTCTTTCAGTGCATTAGCACGTTCGTTCTTCTTAGTTTCAACCATCTGCTGCAGAATTGCTTCCATTTTAACTTTCAGTTCATCATAAGATTTCATCTTATACATCTATCAGTTAAGTGTCAGTAATATAATTTAATTAAATCATTAAATTGAACAATATAAACTACTCCCACTCAATAGGTAATACCCTCTTAAACCCTTTATTTAAAGGGTTTTCAAAAAAGTTTGTATTAACTTTGTATAAGAGATATTTCATTTTGCACCCATTTTTTTATGAATATGCCTATAAACTAGGTGTTTTATAAAAGTTTGTATTAAAAGTTTATACAATTTTTAGGGAATGAATAGTTGGGTCTGACACAGTTATTGTGACTCTCTGTGTCAGTTTTTTAGAACATCAGAAATTAGTTTTGAGATAGGTTTTCCTATTCCCACATGTTAGTTTCCCAAAAATCGATCTCCTATCTTACAAGCAGAATCATATGGTTCTAATTTTTCTACTAATTTATTTAGATAAGAAGCAAGAAACAAACTAACTTGGTATCTTTGTGAACTTAAAAAACTGTCCGCGGTTAATCTTCGTTTTTTTGAAAAATAAGATTCGAATATCCCTATCTCTTTTTCACTATAAAATTGTTTAGATTTTTCTAGAAGCTCAAAACTATAGTCACTAAAACCATATACTTCAGCAATCAAAAATGAGCTGTTAATTAACTTTTTAAATTCTACTTCATTTAAAATTTTATTATTCTTAACTAATTCTGATGGTTTCTTGAAAAATAATGCATCACCAGAAATTAATTTCCCTTTTTTGTTACCGATATGTATCGTTGAATTTAGTTTTTGATAACACCTTGCTATATCCCAAACTTCAAAATGAAATTCTCTAAGATATTGCTCTATTTCACTAAAAAGTGGTTGCCCCACGTATAATTCAGAAAACGCAATTTCAAGCTCTATACAAGATATTTTTTGAAGATTTTCTGAGGCTCCCTTGAGAACATCTAATTCCCCCCCCTGTATATCAAGTTTTATGAAGTTTGGATTAAATATTTTGTTCTTTTCCAAAACATTATCTAGACTATTTGCAGAAATTTTTTCTCTTTTCAATACCTCAAATCTTTCACTTTTAGGAAATTTCTTCCAAAACTCCATATTGGGTTCAAAAAGAGAAGAGTTTTGTCCCTTTTTTGTGACTTTAAATTCTACTTCTTGTCTTTTTTCAGAAAGTGCATCTTTGAGGATTATGTAGTTTTCTGATGAATACTTATTTCTTAATTCTTTAAATGCTTTCTCTTCTGGCTCAAAAGCAATTATAGTCTTATCTTTTACCTTAGAAAATCTAGGTAGTAATTCTCCAGCGGCGCCGACATCAATTAAAATCATTTTTTAATCCTATAAAAAAAAATTCAAAAATTCTATATTTCAGTATCCTATCTAATGAGTTGTCTTTTTCTCACTGCCACTCAATAGTTACACGATTACAGACCCTTGTTAAATATAGGTTTGTGAGCAGAAAATCACACTTTACAATAACTTTACAACATTTGTAGTTTTTTTGTAGTTTTTTTCTGCGTCCATAAATCCTTAACAAACTTAGCAATATCAACAGTTTAGCATTTCCGCTGTTGTAAAGTTTACAACGCCTCTTTGGAGAGAATTTTTTCAATAACTTTCTCTAACTTCAAAGCGCCATCTGTGCTGAGATGGTCTTCGTCGTAATAAAAACTTCTATCTCTCTCACCAATAGGACAAAGGTATTCATCGCAAAATAAATCGGTAATATTATAAATATTTAATTTGTTTTCATATTTATAAAAGGTGTTGATTGGAATTTCATTGAGTCTATCAAAGTCATGCCTCCTCACAGACAATGACTCAACTGAATCCATTCCTTTAGCAATTTTGAAATAAACTGACTGTGGAGGATATTTTTGATGAGGTGGTTGTGTAATTAAATGGATAGGCACATCTATCGAGTTGTAGTTGTTAACTGTGTCTTCTAAGGCGCTATTGAATGTATCAATACTGTGCTGAAGGCTAAAAGGACCCTCTGGCGAATTAGAGATAAGTTGAGCCCCACTAAAGCCATAGTTACCATACGTATAATAAGACCATCTTGCTGAAAGGATTATGCCATCGACATCATTACTTTTTGCTAATTCAAAAATACGTTCATTCAATAAATTGCAGTTATTTTCATATTGATCATTTCTTTGTGGATAGATGCCTAAAAAAGGAAGACAACCACTTGAACCAGTATAGAAAACCTTAACGTCTTTTTCTTTAGCTTTTTGATCAATAAGTGTTTTGAAGCTTAAGGAGTGTGAATCCCCAAAAAAGATAATATTTATCTCCCCTTCACTTCTTCCTAATATACACCCCCATTCTTCAGCCGAGTGATTAAAAGGTGTGTCAAAGCAATTTTCAAGTGGTGGGCTTTTGAAAGAATTTGCTAATTCTTCTGAGAAACTGACTCTGTCTTCGTAACCATTTTTTAACTGCATCGAAATACCGAGCGAAGAGAACAAAACCATGCAAACTATTGAGAAAAAGAAAACTTTTTTTCTTGTTAAGGTTTTTCTATTTCTGAAAGGTGCTTCTACAAACTTCCAACTAAACCAGGCCATTACCAATGAAGCAATACATAAAACAATCAGAATAAAATCAGACACATCTCCAAGCAGTCTATGCCTCGCAAATGCAAGTAAGGGCTGGTGCCACAAATAGGCGCTATAGGAGATCAAGCCAATTCCCACAATAAATTTAAGGCTTAGTAATTTATGAATTAAGGTTTTTGGAAGTGCAAACAAAATTAATAACCCCGTTCCAATAGTTGGAATCAAAGCATGTAAACTTGGAAAAGGGGTCGTTTTATCAAAAGCGACAATCGAATAAACAATCATTCCAAAGCCAAGCAAACTCAGCGCTTGATTTACAATATGAGATTTTGAGTGAGCGTTGAGCTTGAGAAAGAAGGCAGCAAAAACACCAACAAGTAATTCCCAGCCTCTTGTTGGAAGCAAGAAGAAGGTGGCAGAAGGTTTATAATAGGCACCCCATTGAGCGACTCCTAAACTAAGCAAAAATACAACTGACAGTAAAATTAAGACCCACTTGATACCCAATCGCCAAGTGAGCATAAGAAAGATAGGGAAGAGAATATAGTACTGCTCTTCAACAGCCAGACTCCAAGTATGAATTAATGGCTTCAACTCAACAGCAGTATCAAAGTAACCACTTTCCAACCAAAACAAAAAATTGGAAGAGAATGTGGATACCGCTACCAAACTCTGCCCAAAATCTTTCAGGTCACTTGGTGTTAGCCATAGCCAAGCAAATGGTAAGCAGGCAGCCATCACAAAAAATAGCGCTGGTAGAATTCGTCGAGCACGACGCTCATAAAAATTAACGATGCTAAATTTTCCTTCAGCCATTTCAGAAATAATGATGGTTGCAATCAAGTAACCACTAATTACAAAGAAAACGTCTACACCTACAAAACCGCCACTAAACCATTCAAAGCCAGCGTGAAATAGAATTACCGGCAATACTGCTAATGCTCTCAGGCCATCAATTTCTGCTCTATATTTCATGTGCAAATTTTAACCCTTAATTAAATGCATTGTTACTTATGAAGTGGAGTAGTTGCAAAACTTTATAACAATGTTTACAACTTTGACGCAAGAATGGGGGTTTACAACATCTTTACAACATTTGTGGTTTGTTTCTATGTGTCTCACCATCTTAATATCCTTGTAGTATCAGTAGTTTAGAATTTCTGTTGCTGTAAAGTTTACAACGCTAATGCTCTACTCCAAATGCTCCATTCTCAACTGCGTGAATGTTTGCTTATGCCTTTTTGATTAGTTCATGATGCTATTCATCTAAAAGTTGAATACTCCTCAACAAATTTTGGCAGGTCCTTCAAGCGAGTTTTAACTGAGTTATGTATGTGGGATTGTAAAATCTAAAATTACAAGTATCTTTTTTATCGAACCCAACAAATTTTATTATTTTCCTTTCCAAAAGTAATTTCCTTATTTGTAAGGCTTTAGGGTGAGAAAAATTTTCTTCAATAAGCGAATAAAGATCACCACCGGTTAGTTCTGTCCCAGATTGGTCATGAATTTTGGCAAGCAAGGAAATGTATTTGATTCATTACCATAATACAAACTATGTTAATTAAAAAAATACAATATTTTTTACGTAAATATTTTTTGACTTAATTTATAAAGAATTAACGAATAGCATTAACAAATGTCAAATTTTAAATTTAAGAATTCAAAACTGAGTGAGCTAAGCTTGGGTAAGCACAACTTAATTAAGGAACCTTTCTTGGTTTGCTCAATAGACGATTTTCTTGATAATAAATTATATAAAGAATTATTTGATACCTTTCCTGACAGAGATTTTTTTGTAAACCCAAATACCATTTTGATTAATCTGGATTTAATTTACCAAGACATCAATAGAAATTTATTCTTATACAAAGTTAGGTAGTTTGTAATGTTTTGATTCGCGTTCAACAAACTTTACTTGTATGAACACTTAAAACACTTTTTTCACTTAAATATCTAATAGGGTTTCAGACGATATTTTCACTCCCACTCAATAGTTGCTGGTGGTTTGCTCGAAATATCATAAACCACCCTACTAACTCCCTCTAATTCATTTACAATTCGATTTGAAACATGTGCCAAAAAATCATATGGAAGCCTAGCCCAAGTAGCTGTCATGAAATCTACTGTCTCAACTGCTCTGATAGCTATCACATCTGCATATCTCCTTTCATCACCGACAACTCCGACCGACTTAATTGGTAGAAATGCACAAAATGCTTGGCTGACTTGATCATATAAGTCTGCCTTAATTAATTCCTCAATGAAGATTGCATCTGCATTTTGAAGAATTAAAACTTTCTCCTGAGAAATCTCTCCTAAAATTCTTACCCCTAGTCCTGGACCTGGGAATGGATGCCGATTTAACATCTCAGATGGCAGGCCAAGCTGAGATCCCATTTTCCTGACCTCATCTTTAAATAAATCTCGCAATGGCTCTACTAATTCCATCTTCATATCGTCAGGAAGACCGCCAACATTGTGATGCGATTTAATTACCCTAGCCTCTTTAGATTCTGATTCAGATGATTCAATTACATCGGGATAAATAGTGCCTTGTGCTAAAAAATTAATCTCTTCTTTTAATGCAGCGGCCTCATTGTCAAAGACATCAATAAAAGTTCTACCAATGATTTTTCTTTTCTGCTCTGGATCTGAGATGCCTTTAAGATGTCTATAGAAAACTTTCTTTGCATCAACAACTAATAAATTTAAATCCATCTTCTCTTTGAATAAATTTTCTACGTCTTCAGCTTCATTTTTTCGAAGCAATCCATTATCAACAAAAACGCAAATTAGATTTTTC
>Ga0233450_10001800_pt1 | contig 21863 bp, 8 predicted proteins | sample 011ome_30_FD_189956 | JGI IMG/M metagenome (GOLD analysis project Ga0233450, IMG submission 189956) | Coastal salt marsh microbial communities from the Groves Creek Marsh, Skidaway Island, Georgia - 011501CT (spades assembly) | ecosystem: Environmental > Aquatic > Marine > Intertidal zone > Salt... | reverse complement strand
TTCTGTATAAGTGTAAGATTTTATTAATATTATATCATCAGGTTGGTATGAATCGCGTTTAATGTCAAGCAAATCATAATACATTTTGTCAAATTTTAGATGATAATAATCGCCTATATCACTGTCAAAATAAATCATAGGTTCCTGTATATATCTAACATTAGTTTACTATCATATTGTTTACTGTCTATTTGTTGTAACTGGCTAGTAACAATACTGTCTACACTTTCAAAGTTTATTTCGCCTTGTATCTGCATATCCATGTCTTCACTTTTTACTGGTATAAGACTCATCTCACGTAATGAATACTCAGTCATAAATGTTTCTTTTATAAAGTTTGCTTCTTCATAACTTATGTCTACATCTAAGTTTACACGGGCATATGTTTTTGAACTTAAATATTTTTCAGGGCCTTCCAGTAACTGGCTTATTTTTAGTGTACGATACTTTGGTTGGTCAGGCCATGCAATAAATTGTTTTGTGCCATCCCAATCTAGTAACATCATACCTCGATCATCGTCCCATGCATCACTATAATTGTGTGGAAAAGCATTTCCTGTGTAAATTACGTTATCACGTTCCTGTCTTTTATGAAAATGTCCTGTAAAAACTGTACCACACCGTCCAAAGTCTGTGTGATTAAGTTCTCCGTGATCGGGCATTTGCACCATTGCGTTCATATAAAAGTGAGGAAGTTCAAAATGTCCAATTACATAGTCAGCTTTTATCTTTTGCATTTGTTTGTGTTCATCGCCTACTAACCAAGGTATAAACGCAACACCATCAACCGTAGTAATATCGTTATAGAACTGAATATTCTCAAACTTTTTTATAAATGCAATACTATTATAGTCACGTTTATCTCTATAATATTCATCATGGTTGCCAGGTATAAAATGTACGACATTAAAGTTTGTGTTTAGTAACTCCAGTGCTTGTAAACTGTAATTCAGTGTAGCAACATTAATACTTGCACGTTGATGATGCCAGTCACCCATAAAAATACAAGTGTCTGCACTCTGTGCTTTTGCTTCAGCACAGAACCAAGTAACAAAGTCAAGACAATCTTTATTGAATGTTTGACTGTTGCTTTTATTTCCAAAGTGAATGTCCGTAAAGACGGCGGCCCGTTTGAATAAACTCATTTATGTATTATAGCATATAAAAAATTAATGTCAAGCAATAGGCTCTGAGCTTTTTGCATTTTCATTTTCGTTTTGTCTAGTGTAACTTGGATTTAAACCAGCACTTTCTAATATATCATCTCTAATTGCTTGATTCTTTTTTTCCAAGTTTAGTACACGAGTAAAACTGTTTGTAATGGCGGCAGTATAGTAAGCAAATGGATTTTCACTTTTACTTTCGTCAAATTGTAGTCCGATTTGTGTTAACTGTAGCAATGCTTGGCTACGCATCTCATCATTGTAAGTATAACCACGCCAGTTTGAACGTGTTCCATATCGTTCACACAGTTTCATGTACATTCTAGCAAGTTTACTTGTAGTTTTGCCATGTGTTTTACTAAATTGTCCGTTTTCTAGTCCACCTTCCCAATGACTTTTACCAACTAGTACTGGATTATCGTCATCATCTATTCTATAGTGTTGAAATGGTGGAAAGTTGCACTGTACGTGATGATCTGCAACAGTTTTTGGATTCTTTTTACGTCCTGGATGAAGAGGAATATGATCGTGGGTCATAATTCTAAATACTACATCTTTTTTATTAATTTTTTTCCAGTCTACTGCAAATTCTGCTTGTTTTACCTTTAGTCCTTCTGCTCTGGCTGCTTCGTAATTTTGTTTTTGTATACGATCTGCCTGGTTTCTTTTTGCCTGTGCCACTGTTCTAATGTTTATTTTTTCAATGTTTGGTAAAATAATGTCATATACATCATCACCTTCGGCAACAAAACTACTATAGGTATTTTTGCTTTTGTGTATTTCCTTCAACAAGTCACGATTGTTAAGGTAATTTTTACGTTTTATCATATATGAGATTCCTTTTATATACGTATATTATACAGCCTATAAATATACTTATGCAATATAAAAATAAGGATTTTTTAAGTGGCATTTGATTTAGGAAATAAATTTACCAGAAAAGCAGATCAATTTGTTGAAGATGCAGCAGGAAAAATACTACCTGGTAATGACCCTCTTAGTAAAATCGGTCGTAATGTATTAGATGCTAGTGCAAACAGATTAGTTTCAGCAGGATTAGAATTTGCTCAGGGTATTCCATTTTTAAATGATATTGTTACCACTACATTTAGAGAAAACGATACAAGAGTAAGATTGTCGCTTAGTCCAAATAGTGGACAAATACTTTACAAAAGTTTTAATAATAGACTACTAGAACCTTTGGTAGATACAGATGGAATATTATTTCCCTATACACCTACAATAAGTGTAAGTCATACAGCTCAATATACTGGTATGCATCCTACACACAGTAACTATGTTCAGCACAGTTATAATGCAAGCTCAGTAGATGCAATTAGTATAGATGGATATTTTACTGCTAATAACGCAGACGAAGCAAGATATGTTTTTGCAGTATTACATTTTTTACGTAGTGCGTACAAAATGTTTTTTGGTGCAGATGCTAACAGAGGCACGCCTCCTCCTGTACTTAGACTTAGCGGGTATGGTCCTTTTAATTACAATAGTGTACCGGTAGTATTAACAAATTTTACAGAAATAATGTCTGCAGATAGAGATTATATAGAAGTGCCACTTGCAGCGGCACCTGATGCTGCAACAAAAACCATGATACCAACTTTTATGAATATGACTATGACACTAAGTCCAATATATACTAAACAACAAATATCTAATTTTAGTTTAGAAAGTTTTGCACGTGGTGATTTGATTGGAAGACCAGGAGGCGGTAGTGAAGGCGGAGGATTTTTATAATGGCTGTTGAGTACAGTAGTGATAGTCCGTATGCAGATACTAGCCAGTATAGTTATTATCTAGACGTTCTCACGCCAAGAGTAATTATACCCTACAAAGATGATGTACTACATACATTAACACAGGTTCATCAGTATAGACCGGATCTTTTAGCATATGATCTGTATGGTAATGACAAGTTATGGTGGGTATTTCAAGCAAGAAATCCAAACGCATTTGAAGATCCAGTATGGGATTTTAGGGTTGGTGCAAAATTTTATATACCTAAGAAAGAAACAATTGATACTGCGTTAGGAATTTAATATGGCAGTACCTCCAAATAGAAAAAATTTACAAAATCCATCACCACAGGATTTAAGTTTATTCACTGAACCTGTTGATCGTATTAAGGTACCTGCAGGCACAACTATTGCTTATGCTAATGATGCAATAGATAGAAAAGTAGACTACGGTAAATCTGGAAATGCAGTAAACACAGATGGAATACCTAGAATTACTATATACCCTAATAATCAAGATTTTTCTGATTTTGCTGGCTCAAATCCAAGAAATAAAGGCACGCCTGAAGATATTGAATATGGTGGGTTTACTAATAATGACTTCAATGGACTTATTGGATCCAGAGATAGTGCAACAGGTGTAATTCCTGGACTAAACAATTCTACAAAACCTATTAAAGTTTCAGGCAGTAAAGATGCAGCAACTGGCAATAAAACTGTTGTAAAACCTTTTTCAGAAAACCTAGCACCTGTACCTATAGAACCCAAAGCAAATGAGCTTAATGAATATGCTAGTGTTTCATATAATATTGCACTTTACATGATGAACAGTAGAAGTTATGTTGATATAACAAAGTCTCCTAATAATCCTCAAGATGCACTAGCATATCCTAATAGTCAACTACTAATGCGTAGTGGCGGTGTGGGATTAGATAATACAAGTAACGATTTTTCTAACGACTTTTTTATAGATGATTTAGAAATTACTAATGTTGCCGTTGGACCTAATAAATTTAGACATAACACAAATGCAACAGATATAAGATTTACTATAACAGAACCTCGAGGAGTAACACTATTAGAAAGATTACAAAGGTTAGCAGGCACTGTGCTAGTAACTACTAAAGAAAAATATATTCATGCTCCATATCTGTTGGAAATAAAATTTAAAGGATATGATGAAACAGGAAAAACTGTTCCTACTGCTAGTAAACCTAAGTATATTCCTATAAGAATTACAAATATGACATTTGAAGTGACTGCAAGTGGAACACAGTATCGTGTAGAGGCAGTGCCTTTTTCAAATCAAGCATTGCAATCAATTGTTAGCACAATACCACACAACATAGAGTTAAAAGCAAAAACTGTTGGTGATATTTTTAGCAGTGAAGTTACTAAAGTTGTAGATGAATCAACTAAAATTAGTGATGCAAACCAGGGTATAGACGGACCTGCAGTTTCTCCATCATTAGTAAAAAGAACAAAAGTAAAAAATCTTGCAGAAATTTTAACAGATAGTCAAAAAACACGTACAGGCACACCTCCTCTGTCAGGTAACGCTAAAACTATTATACAAAAAAATGGTAAACCATATCAAGTTCAACCACCTGCAGAAAAATACGATACTTATAATTTTTTAATTGCAGATGAAATTGCAAATGCAAAGTTAAATTTAGGTGATTTGTATGATGTGCTAAACACTCCTGTGCCTACTGACGGTGAAAAGAAAAATACTAAAAAAAGTGACCGTAGCCAATACGAAGCATATGTACAAGGACTAACAAAAGGTGTAAAGTTTGATAAAGATACAGGTATTTTTAAAATAAATGCAGGTACAGATATATCTAAATTAATAAATTTAGTAATAATGCATAGTGACTATATGGATAAAAATATAGAAGATAATCCAGATCAATATGCAAAATCAGGGGATCCAATTAATTGGTTCAGAATTAGGCCTGTAATAAAAAGTGCAACTAGTTCAGGCGGCGGATACGACGCAAAAGAAGGTAGATATAAGTATGATATAATGTTTGCAGTTGAAAAAAATGTAATACATTATCATGATTTTCCCTGGGCTAAAAAAAGCAAACCAATAGGAGAAGGATATCATAAAAAGTATGATTATATCTTCAGTGGACAAAATACGCAAGTTTTGGATTTTCAATTAAAATTTAATACAGCGTTTTTACAAGTAATGACTGCTGGTACAGGTAGTCCGTTTGCAAACAAAACTGCCACTACTCCTTTTACTCCTGTTCAAAAAGAAATAGTTGATACTGTTGAAGGAAATACTACTAATGTTGAAGATAATATTACACGTAAGAGAGCAAAAGACCTTTTCAGTAGTGTAATGAGTGATGGTGTTGATATGGTAAATTTAGACATGCAAATTGTGGGAGATCCTGCATGGATTCCCACTAGTGATGCATATTGGCAGGACAAAGTGCGTAAAGGTGAACAATATGCACAAGCATTTATGCCAGATGGGACAATAAATTATAATCTTTCACCACCTTTTATACAAGTAAACTTGAAAACTCCAATAGATTATGATGATACTACTGGATTACAGAATCCTAATCAAGCAATTAATAGTAGTTTTAGTGGCGTATATCGTATAACACAAGTAGATAGTACATTTTCTGGTGGAGCATTTCAACAAAGACTAACAGGGTTAAGAGCACCTATGCAATCAGTAGCAGGAGGTGTTGCACGTGATAAAAATCAAGATGAAGGCACAGAAAGAAACACAGTTGTTGATGAATTTAGTGATGATGCACTAAAGTACTTGAAAAAACAAGCAAAAGATAGTAGAATAAACAATGGGACAACTGCAAAAGTAGTAAATCCTGAATTTAACGATTATGACGTCCTTACTTAATAGAGATATTCAATGGCAGTAGATACAACAAGACAAGGCTCAAAAGGAGGCGATCCTCAATACAATCCAGAACTTCGTGGTGTAAGCGAAGAACGTGGAATAGTAGTTGGTATAGTCAAGGCAAATGTGCATGGTTCACATATGGGTGTTATACAAGTCTATATCCCAGAAATGTCAACTGACGAAGAGGACAAAAGTCAATGGAGAACAGTAAGATATTGTACGCCTTTTTATAGTAGAGTAGACAGTACAGAAGGTGCAAATAACAAAAATCGTTATATTGATACTAAGATGCCTTCGGGTATTGTAACTCCTCCGCCTGATTTAGGTACTACTGTGCTTTGTTTTTTTCCACACGGAAAAAATAATGAAGGTTATTATTTTGCATGTGTTCCAGATACGTATATGATGCAAACATTACCAGAGCCTACAATAGTAGAGGACTTTGAAAGTGGACCATACGTAGGTGGTGAATTAAATGATAAGAAAAATAATCCTAATGATATTGTGAATTGGAAGTCACAACTAAGGCCTGAGGATTTTATTACACAAAAAATTGTTAAGGAACAGGGTTTATTAAATGATAGAGTAAGAGGACTCAATAATAGTAGTTATATGAGAGAATCTCCCAGTGAGATTATAGGTATAAGCAGTAAAGGTCGAAGAATTACTGAAGGTGGCAAGGATTTTTTAAAAGAAAATGCATCTGCACTCAAAAATCCAAATACTACTGATGAAAAAATACTAGAAGGACTATTAGGACCTACAGCTAGACGTAAAGGTCATAGTATTGCTCTGGATGATGGTGATATAGATGGAAATAGTAATCAAATTAGATTGCGTACAAGTACAGGGCATCAAATTTTACTTAATGATAGTGAAGGAATCATATACGTAGGTAATTCTACTGGGACTGTCTGGATAGAACTTGGGAATCAAGGCACAATGGATGTCTTTGCTAATGATAGTATAAACTTTCGCAGTAAAAATATAAATTTTCACGCAGATGAGAATATTAAATTTCATAGTAAAGGTTATACACAAGTTGTAAGTGAAAATGAGTTACATTTAGAAAGTGGCGAAGATCTTGCAATATCTAGTGGAGGTGATGCAGGATTTACGTCTAAAAAATTTACACTAAATGCAAGTGGACAAATGAATTTAACTGGAGGTGCAACTGCTAGTATTAAAGCAAGTGGAGTAATGGCGGTTAGTGGTTCAATAGTAATGTTACAAGGGCCTTCATTAGGAGCACAACAAGTAAAACCGGTCAGACCACAACAAAAAGCGGATCCTCAAGTAGGAGCAACAGTTACAACAGTGGATAGACTGCCAAGTAAAGAACCTTTTGCATATCATGGCGAAAAAAATACAACTACATCATATACTGGAGGAGTAACTGGAGGAGGGTTTGGTATAGCACAGGCATTTTCAGTTATTAGTGCAGGACTTTCATATGCAAAAACATTACCTGATTTAGGCACAGCGGGAGATTTTAGTGATTTTGCTGGTGCTAATAATTTTGGTGTATTTGCAGATGACGCTTCTGCTAGCCTATCAGGGTTAAGGCCTTTTCAGGGCACTTTTAATAGTGCTACAGAAGCATTGACTAACATTGGTGGACAAACATTTATTAAACCAATATCTACAAATATAGATGCTATAGTAAGTGCAGGCACAATAGGAACTGAAATAACAAGTTTTGACTTTCCTAATGTTATTGGAAATATAGATTTCACTCCTATTACAGATACTTTTGGTGAAATATCTGATAGTATTAGTGGAATTGTTAGTGAATTACCCACTATAGGCGATATAAAAGATTCCTGGAATAGTGGAATAAGTGATTTAGCCGATTCTGATCTTGGAAAACTAGTAGTAGACGGTTCAGGAAAAATAGTAGATATTGCAAATCAAGTAATAGATACTTACGATCAGGTAGCTCCGGCGATACAAAAAGGTATTACAAAAATAAATCAAGTAGTGCCTGGAGCAGGTGATAAATTAGGTGCATTTTTGGGCGAACCTGTTGCAAAAGTATTCCAGGTTACTGATCTTATAAAACAAGTAGATACAGGATTTAGTATAGGTTCTTTAGAAAGCACAGATATACAAGGATTAAACGCTGCAATAGTAAAAGTTGTAGGAAGTAATAATGCATCCAACTTTATTGATAGTACTACTAAAGTTGTGGGGAAATATGGATTTGACATTAACCAACTCGTTGAATCAGGATATGTAAGACCTGAAGCGGTTTTTAACGATCAGCTATCTCAAAGCAATGTTTGGACAGGGAAAGATGGTGTCACAAGTTTAAGTAAATTTCAATCAAACATAGGTGTACAAGAACAAATACAACAACAACAAATTGCCAGTTTATATCAGAAGTTAATTAATAACGGTGCAATAACATCTAGAGATGGTAAACAAGAAATAATGGCAATGATCACGGCAGCTTCTGTGAGTAATGCAGATATAGCAAAACAAGTAAGACTTGGACAAACAGATATTTCACTAGTGCGTAACACTACAGGTATTCCTGTAGGATCTGATATATTAAGCACAGTAAAAAGTGCAATGCAAACAGGTAGTGCAGCCAGTAACACAGTAACAAGTCTAGCTAATAAAAAAACATCCAGTGATGGATTACAACGTTTTAAAGGAACTTTAAAATCTGGTGAAACTTTAAGAAATATTGATGGAGTAACATATGTTGTGCCTGCTGATCAAAGTAGTGTGAAATATACTGGAAATAACGGCGGTAAAAAAAGAGAATTAGATAATAGAATAGCAGCATTAGAAAATGATAGAAATAATTTAGTAGCAGATGGAAACGACAATAAATCCCTACTTGAACAAATAGATGAAAAACTTACTGAATTATATTCACAATTAAATAGTTTATAAGGAAGAGAGATGGCAGTAGCAGTTTACAAAGGTATTAGTACAGTTAATAACAACTTTGGAAGTATTAAATTAACTGATACTGATCTAATAAAGAGAGATTTGCTTAACCACTTTGCAATACGCAAAGGTGAAAAATTAATGAATGCAGAGTTTGGTACAAGTTTAAGGGATCTTATCATGGACCCATTAACAGAAGAAACTAAAGCACTAATAGTTCAGGAAGTTGATACTGTAATAAAAAATGATCCTAGAGTGAGATCAGAAGGTGTCACAATTGACGAGTACGAAGGTGGTTTGCGTATTGAAATGATAGTGAGATATGTGACAAATAACCAAGTTGAAAACTTGTTGATTAATTTTGACAGGCCTACTGCAGAATAATATACCTATATTATACAGTGAATAAATACTGCAATAGATAGGAATATTTTATAATGGCTGCAAGTACAAGACAAGCAAATTTATTCGCTGCTGAAGACTGGAAAAAAGTCTATGAGACTTTTAGAGAAGCAGATTTTCAAAGTTATGATTACGAAACAATTCGTAAAAGTATGGTGGATTATATCCGCACATACTATCCTGAAGATTTCAATGATTTTATAGAATCAAGTGAATATATAGCACTTATTGATATGATTGCATTCTTAGGACAATCACTAAGTTTTCGTGCAGACTTAAATGCTAGAGAAAACTTTTTAGAAACTGCTCAGCGTAGAGATAGTATTCTTAGATTAGCACGTATGCTTAATTACTATCCTAAACGTCAGCAGATTGCAAGAGGTTTTATAAAAGTTACTAGCGTAAGAACTACTGAAGAAGTGACAGATAGCAACGGTAACAGTTTACGAGATACAGAAATAGTTTGGGGAGATCCTACAAACAGTGATTTCTTAGAACAGTTTACTACAATCTTAAATAGTGCGTTTGTAAGTACACAAAAATTTGGAAATCCTGCCCTTAAAAGTACTATTGGTGGAATTAATATAGAAGAATATCAGATTAGTCTCAATCCTGGGACTATTCCAGTATATGATTTCAAATCTATAGTTGGTTCACAAAATTTAGAATTTGAATTAGTAAAAGGTACCTATAGTGGTACAGACTTTCTATATGAATTGCCTCCTCAACCCACAAGCACAACAAATATATTGTATAGAAACGATAATAGAGGATTTAATAGTGCTAATAATGGCTTCTTTTTCTACTTTAAACAAGGCAGTTTGCAGAGTGCAGATTTTACAATAGATGAAAAATTGCCTAACAGAACAGTAGAAATAGACGTAAACAACATTGACAACAATGATGTATGGTTATATTCATTAGACGATCAAGGTAACGAAACCACACGTTGGGAAAAAGTGCCAGCAATTACAGGTAACAATGTAATCTATAACAGTCTTAGCCAACAGAACAAAAATTTATTCACTGTGCGTAGTCGTGCAAATGACCAAATAAGTTTAGTATTTGGAGATGATGTATTTTCCAACGTACCAGTAGGTGATTTCCGTGTTTACTTTAGGACAGGTGTAGGAACCACATATAAAATATCACCGGATGATATGCAAAATCTTCAAATTGTTGTTCCTTACGTAAGTCATGTAAACCAAATTGAAAACTTAACAATAAGTTTAAGTTTAACAACTACTATAGCAAACGCAAGTGGTAGAGAAAACTTACGTGATGTAAAACTAAAAGCACAACAACAATATTATACACAAGATCGTATGATAACTGGAGAAGATTATCAGATCTTGCCATATACAAAGTTTAGTAACATTATAAAATCTAAAGCAATAAACAGAACTGCAAGTGGAATCAGTAGATACTTAGATGTTCGTGATACTACAGGAAAATATAGTAGTACTAATATAGTTGCAGAAGATGGAATATTTTATCGTACTGAAGATTTACAAAATTTTCAATTTACCTTTGTGACAGACAGCGATATTAGTAATGTGATATCTACACAGGTAGAAAGAAATATTTTAAAAAATGATAGTTTACACTATTACCTTAAAAATTATGGTGGCACAGATGTTACAAGTTTAAATGCAGAATGGAATCTTACTACTAGTTCAAGCGGAACTTGCACAGGCTATTTTAAGAATGATGCAGATGCTCCTCTAAAAATAGGAGATTTTACAAGCAGTAATTTAAAATTTGCTAAAGTTGGTGCATTGTTAAAATTTACTGCTCCTGCAGGAAAAGTTTTTGATGTCAATAATAATCTTATTACAGGCACAAGTGGAACAATCAATACTAAAGATTATATATGGGCTAGTATTTCAGCAGTTGTTACTGATGGTACAAATCAGGGCGTAGGAAATTTAGATACAGGTCAGGGCCCAGTCACACTTACAGAGGTAATTCCTAGTGATGCAATATTAGATAAAGTAATTGCAGTATGGAATACAACAATATCAACTACTGTCCGAAACGAAATAATTCAGGCAATAGGTGACTATAAAACATTTGGATTACGTTATGATTTAGATACACAGGCTTGGGCAATAATAACAAATGCTAATTTAAATCAAGCAACTACTTTTAGTTTAGATAATGCAGGTAATACAAGTAGTACAGGGTTAGATAATAGTTGGTTTTTTAAATTTACAAATGATGGAAGCACATATACTGTAAATTATAGATCTACTAGTTATATTTTTGAAAGTAAACTTGAGACACGCTTTTATTTTGATAAAGATTTAAGCATATTTGATCCTAGAACTGGTAAAACAATTAAAGACAAAATTAACATACTTAAAATTAATGCATTGCCTGATACAGCAGGCAGTCTTGCAGTAGATTATGCAATGCAAGTTGATGATGTTATTACAGAAACAGACGGATACATTTTAACAAATAGAATAAAAGTCACTTTTCCCGATATAGACAGTGATGGTGTAGTTGATAATCCAGATATATTTGATATAATTGTTGCACCTGAAGTAAATGCAACAACAAAGGTTGTTTTTTATGAAACAGATACTAGTAGTGGAGGCTATCTTACTTATTCTCCTGTAGATATAACTAGTATAGAGCAACGCTATACAACTCAATCTGCAATAAATGAAGTTCTAGCACAGTTTTCAAATGGTCAGGTATTTTATGCAAGTACTGATGATAAATTTTATATATTAAATGTTAGTGGTGCAAATGTAAAGAGTATTGCACAAACTGCAGATTACGTAAAAAGAACTGGACGTGATCAACTTTTATTTCAATATACCCATAATAGTCCTAATAATCGACGTATTGACCCAAGTCCAAGTAATATAACTGACTTGTTTTTATTAACTAGACAATATGATACAGACTATAGAAACTATATAACTGATATTACAGGATCAGTACCAAAACCTGCTAATCCTACAACAAACGAATTGCGTGACCAATACGGATCACTTGAATCGTATAAAAGTGTTAGTGATACAATAATTTTTAATGGTATTACATATAGACCACTTTTTGGAGATAAGGCTGATGAAGAATTACAAGCAACCTTTAAAGTTGTTAAAAACAATAGCACATTAGTAAGTGATTCAGAAATAAAAGAAAAAGTGATTACTGCTATTAATAACTATTTTGCAGTTGAAAATTGGGATTTTGGAGATATTTTTTACTTCAGTGAATTGTCTGCATATCTTTATAATGCTTTATCACCTGATGTTTTAAGTATTCTAATTGTTCCTAAATTATCAACTAGTAATTTTGGAAGTTTATTTCAGATACAAAGTCAAAGAGATGAAATTTTAATTAGTGCAGCAACAGTAAATGATGTTGAAGTTATAGATGTAATTACTGCTAACAGTTTACAAGCATCAGGAAATGTTGTAAACAGTACTACACAAAATTTAGCAACAGAAAGTGTAAGTGCAAACAGTACTAGTTCTAGTGTAAGCACAACAAGTACTGGTGTAAGTTCTACAACAACTACTGTAAGTTCTAGTAGTAGTTCAGGTTCTAGTGGAGGATATAGTTACTAATGGCTCTTAAAAAAAGTTCTGTATTATTACCTAGCGTTTTCCAAACAAATAAAAATGAAAAATTTTTAAATGCTACAGTTGACCAGTTAATTAGTGAACCTAATTTAAAAAGGTTTAACAGTTTTATAGGTCGTAAGTTTGCCCCTAACTTCAAAGTGGGTGACGGATATATTCAGGAAATTAGCAATAATAGACAAAACTATCAGTTAGAACCTGCAGTAGTTTCTCGCAATAATGCCAATCAAGTAGAACAATTAACTGGATATATAGATTTTATAAATTCGTTAACATATAAAAATGTTGATACTACAAGACACAATGATCTCTTTAATCAATTTTATTATAATTATACTGGGTTTGTAGATTTTGATAAACTAGTTAATTACGGCGAATATTTTTGGTTGCCTGCTGGTCCAGATAGTGTACAAGTGTTCAATAGTATAGTTGATACAGAAAAAACATATACTGTATATAGAAGTGGTGATGACATTAGATTCGACAGTGCAACTGCAGATCCTAATAGAACTATAATACTTGCAAGAGGTGGCACATATAATTTCCAATTAAGTGAAACAGGAAATCCTTTTTGGATACAAACTGAAACTGGAACTAGTGGAATAAGTTCTTACAGTACTGCTATTAGCACTAGAGAAGTACTAGGTGTTTCAAACAATGGTGCTACCACTGGTACTGTAACATTTACTGTTCCAGATGTTGACGCACAGAATGAAGAAATAAATGCAGTGCAAGCTGCAAATCCTGATTTTGCAACAGATTTAACTTATAGACAGATACATAATCAACCCTATAATACTTTCATAGATACGCATGGTGGTATAGACAAGCAAACAATTATAGATGGAAAAACTCTTGTATTTGTTAATACATCAACAGTTTCTAGTGATTGGTCATCAGCTCCAATTACAGAAGGAGGATTTGGCAGTTCTTTTGATGAAACTACTGTAATTGATGTAGAAAATAGATATGATGTATACAACATAGCAATACAAACTATAGATAGTGTTGATACAATTATATTAACTAGAGTTACAGATTGGCCACAAGGACAAAAAGTAAAAATTAAACAAGGTGATTCTTACGGAAGTAGAGAATTTTTTAAAGGCGGCGATGGGTTACCAAAATTGATTGCACCCTATACTGCTGGTATCAGTACATTATATTATCAAGATGGTAGTGTTTCTAATAAGTTTGGAAAAATTACATTAGTGGAAATAGATGAAGTAAGTCCAATTGATGTAGAAAATGATATAATAGGAAAAACAGTTTATACAAGTGATAACGGTGTAAGTTTTACTAATGGACTCAAAGTTGAATTTAACAGCGATGTAACACCAAGTACATATGCAGGCAGAGAATATTTTGTAGAAGGTGTTGGTCAACCTCAAGGCATAACACTGACACCTGTTAATGAATTACTTACTCCAGAAACTTATAGTATAAGCAGTAGTGATGGATTTGATACTCTTGGTTATGATGCTGGTGGTTGGGACGGTACAACAAATGCTCCTACCACTCAAGACTACATTGTAATAAATCGAAGTAGTCCAGATAAGAATGCATGGAGTAGAGGAAATCGCTGGTTTCATAGAGGTGTGATTGAAGCTACTGCAGGGTATAACAAATATACTGCAGTAATAGATGATACTGCTAGAGCAAAAAGGCCTATCATTGAATTCTATGGTGGATTAGAACTTTATAATATGGGAACAACAAGCAAAGCACCTGTCACAGTAGTAGACACTACACAAACAGATGCATTTAGCAATGTTAATGGGTCTGAAGGTTATTTTTCAGACGGGATAGATTTACAACAGGACAACACTGTAATTTTTAGTGCTGATACTGATTCAGATGTTAGTAATAAAGTTTATCGTGTAGACATTGTAGACCAAGATGCAAACATTTCAACAAACCCAATTATAAATCTTGTAGAAATAGATACAGTATCAGATGGAGATTGTGTTTTAAGTACATTAGGTTCTACTAACCAAGGAAAGCAATATTGGTTAGACGGTACTACCTGGCGTGCTGCACAACAAAAAACAAGTATTAATCAGGATCCACTGTTTGATATTTTTGATCCTGATCATGTTAGTTTTAGTGATCAAACAAAATATCCTAGCAGTAATTTTATAGGTAGTAAACTTTTTAGTTACAAAAGAAGTGGCAGTGCCGCACCTGACGCAATATTAAATTTTGGATTGACATATAAAAATTTTAGTACAATAGGTGATATTGTTTTTAATAATAACTTTGATACTGATAATTTTCAATACACAAAAAGTACAGGAAATGTAAATGTAATTTTAAGAAGTGGACATGTTCACCAGTTTGACGCTCAAGGTAACAGGGCTTTATATAATGGGTGGACAAAAGTTCTTGAACAAAGTGTGCAATATCAAGTCATATCATATGACGTAACTGCTACAGAACTATACAGTTTTGAGATAGGTGCAAGTGTTGATACTACTAAAACAATACAACCTTTGCGTGTATTTGTGAATGGAAAATTTATTGCACCAAGTAATTATACCCATTTAGTACAAAGTGAAAGGGAATACGTTGTTTTTACAAATAAACTTGCAGTTGATGATGTAGTTACTATTAAGTTTTTTAGTAATACAAAAGCACCAAATAGTTTTTATGAAGTTCCTAGTAATTTAGAAAATAATGCTAGTAATGCAACTTTTTCAACACTTACACTAGGACAGATGCGTAATCATGTTACAACCTTTAGTACATTTATAAAAGATTTATCTGGTGTTGCTCCTGGTAATAGTAATATAAGAGATAAAAATTTTAGAGGTTATCCTGGCGATATAATGCAACATAGTGCAGGTCTAATAACACCAATGTATGCACTTACAAACAACGAAGCAAATGTAATTAAAAGTATAAACTATGTAAAGAATGAATACACAAAATTTAAAAACAACTTTATAGATAATATAAACAAACTAGATTTAGACTTAACAAACCCTAGTAAGTGTGTTGACGATATAATAACACACATGGTAGGAAAGAAAACCAGTGCATTTCCATTCTATTACAGTGACATGCTTCCCTGGGGTTCACAGAAAAGTCAAGTAGTATATACAATTGATGATTCTACTGAGGTAGAATTTGAATTTACAACCCAGTTTGATTTGACAAGTATATCTAATAGAGGCGTGCTTGTTTATAAGAATACCACACTTTTAGTAGAAGGTAAGGATTATACATTTGACACAGTAGAAGCAAAGGTTTTACTGACAACAAACAGTTTGGGCACAAGTAATATTGGTCTAGTAGTAAATGATACAATTACTATTGTAGAATATTCAAACAATGAAGGAAGTTTTTGTCCTCCTACTCCTAGTAAACTTGGATTATATTATAAATTTGAACCTTCAAAATATACAGATAATACTTATACAACTGCAAAAACAGTTGTTCAAGGGCACGACGGTAGTACTTGGGTAGGATATAATGATATAAGAGATGATATTATTTTAGAGTTTGAAAAGCGTATATACAATAATATCAAAACACAATACAAGTCCAATCTATTTGATTTTGCAGAAGTTAAACCAGGATATTTTAGAAGTAGTTTATCAAACCTTAATGAGTCTAATAACATCATTAGAAGTTACTATGGAGAATGGGCACTAAAAAATAAAGTAAGAACACAAGAAAATACTATCACAGATAACTCAAATTTATTTACATGGAACTATACAACTAGTGTTAATACACTAAACAGAGAACGTATTCCAGGGTATTGGAGAGGTATGTATAGATGGTTCTATGATACTGATACACCGCATACTACACCTTGGGAAATGCTAGGACTCAGTGTCAAACCTGCATGGTGGGACGATAGATACGGTGAAGCACCTTACACCAGTGGTAACACAGTGCTTTGGGAAGATTTACGAGATGGAAGATTGTATAGTGATGCAACAGGAACCACATTTACAACTGTGACAAACAGAAAACGTCCTGACTTGTTAAGTATTATTCCAGTTGATCCACAAGGAAATTTACGAGCACCTGGCGAATTTTTAACAGAAGGGACAGTAGTCACAAACAATAACGAACCCTGGGCATTTAGTGATGGTAGTCCTGCAGAAACTGCTTGGGTTAGAAGTAGTGAATATCCTTTTGTAATGCAAATATTAGCAGCTAATTTAAGACCTGCAAAGTATGGCGCACTAATGTTTGATACAAACCTGTTAGAATATAATGCAGATTATGATCAAATCTTGCAAACAGGAAAAAGTTATAGGCCAACACTTAATGATTTGCAAATGCATGGGACAGTCCTTACAGACGGCACTGTGCAAAAAGTAGAGGGTTATAATCAATTTATAAGTGAATATGTTAAAAGCACAGGTTTTAGTGTTAATGATACTATTATAAATTTTAAAAATTTAGAACTAAACCTTTGTTATGGTATTGCTGGGTTTACTGATAAAAAATATCTAAAGGTAGTAGCAGAAAGTGTCACTCCTAATAGTGAAAACGAAAATATTTTTATTCCTGATGAAAACATAAACATTTTTCTAAAGAAGAGTTTGCCACTGGAGCGTATTTTATATAGTGGCGTACAGATTATAAAACGAATAAATGGATACGAATTACAAGGATATGACACAGAAAACCCATTTTTTAAAATTATTCCTAGTGAAAGGACCACTAATCCTTATGAACATACAGTAGGACAGAATACATATTTTGAGTTTCAACAATATGAAAACATTATTGCTAATATACCCTATGGTACAGTAATTACAACAAAGCAACAAGTGTTTGATTTTTTAGTAAGCTATCAGAGATATCTTTTGAGTAAAGGATTTGTTTTTGATGGGATTACTTCTAGAGGTGATAAGAATGATTTTATAACAGGGGCAAAAGAATTTGCTTTTTGGACAGATCAAAATTGGGAACAAAATAGTGTTATAGTTCTAAGTCCGTTCAGTGAAGGACTTAAACTAAACAGAGCATTATCTACTGTAGATGATATTATAATAAATGGAAATCCTAAAGATGCTAATGGTAGTATAATAAATCCTAAATTTTATGATGTTTCACGTATTGATAATTTAACAGAAATAATTTTAGATAAAGAAAATACACAATTATATAGTGTGCAACTAGACCCAATTCAATATGAACATGCTCTGGTTTTTAATAATCAAACTATTTTTAATGATATAATATATCAGCCAGAACTAGGAAATAGACATGATAGGTTCAAACTTATTGGTGCTAAGAGTGGAGACTGGAACGGAACTCTTCATGCTCCTGGTTTCTTTCTCAACGAAGACAAAGTTAATTTATGGCAATCTTATGTAGATTATAAAAAAGGAGATTTAGTAAGTTTCCAAAATAAAATATATTCTGCCAAGTATGAGATCACAGGAAGTAATATTTTTAAATTTGATGACTGGAATATTGTTAACAATATGCAGACTGGTCTTATTAAAAACTTATCAAATAAAGCAAGTCAGTTTAAAGATTTTTTCGAAATAGACAATTTAAATTTAGAAGACGGTGTAGACAAGTTAGGCAAAGGCATTATAGGTTTTAACCAAAAAGACTACCTTGCTGGCTTAGGTTTAGATGATGTTAGCCAAGTTAAATTTTATCAGGGAATGATAAAACAAAAAGGCACAGGTACTTCAATTAATAAACTTATAGATGCAGAATTAACTAATTTAGATCAAACTATTGATTACTTTGAAGAATGGGCTTTTAGAGTTGGTGAATACGGTAGTATTGATAGTAACCAAATTATTGAAGCAGTTATACCAGAAGAAAATGCTAAAAATAATCCAGTAGTTATACACTATCATAACAACGGTGAACTAAGTACTCTTTCTGATGATGATCATTACCATATTCAGCAAAAAGATTTATATAAAACACCTAACAATTACACTAGTGACGTATTTCCTATTAGAAATACAAACACAGATACAAAAAATGATTTAGATACTGCAGGATATGCAAGATTAGATGATGTTGACTTTACAGTATTCAATGCAGACCAATTAATTAATTTATCTTCTAACTTAGCTATAATAGGCAAAGGCGATAAAATATGGACTGCTACTGATACAAATAACACATGGAGTATTAGAAGAGTTGATGAAACACTTAGTAAAATTACTTCTGTACAAAGCACAGGCAACGGTTATTTAATTTATACAACTGATACTAATCACGGACTAGTAAAAGACGACTTTGTGATTGTTAGAGCTCAACAACCAATTGGAAAAGTTGCTAGAATATTTGAAGTATCTAGCCCAAGTAGTTTTACAATTGCTGATGCAACAACTGAAGCTGACATACAAAATATTAGTATCCCAATGTTCAAACTGAGTAATGTAAGATTTACACAAGCAAGTGATATAAGTTCATATACTCCTATAAATGGTTGGAATAATGAAGAAGTTGTATGGGTAGATAAGGATAAAGAAAATAAATGGAGTGTATTACAAAATACTAGACCATGGACAACTACTGGTATTAAATCTACTGCAAGTGTAACTGCAAGTGATAATTTAGGCACAAGCCTCGCAATAAATGCACAAGGCACTCTAGCAATTGCAGGAGCTCCTGAACAAGACGCAGGAGCAATTATTCCATTTAGACGAGCAGAAAGTGGTGCATTAGTAGAAGGCAATATTAAAACAGATGCAACAATCGGTGATAGTTTAGATAGATTTGGAGAAGCAGTAGCGGCAGGGATAGATTATATTGCAGTCGGTGCACCAGAAACAGAAACTGGCACAGGATCAGTATTCATTTATTTTGTAGATGTTGCAGGAGACTTAAATAGACGTCCTGCTATTAGACCAAGTGGTTTGAGTAGTTCTGCTAATTTTGGTAAAAGTCTTGTAATGAGCGGAAACGGAAGACACTTATTTGTTGGTGCTCCTGGTGATAATACAATTTACGCATACACCTTAGTAACAATTCCTGAATCTAGTGTTGCTGTTGATACAATTACAAGTGATACAAGTGCAATATACTCTATTAATTTTACACCTATAAGTCAAGAAACATTAAATGTAGTTGATCAAAACGGCAAAGTCTACCTTCCAAACAAAGATTTTACACTAAGTGGTCCAAGCCAGATTACATTTACTGCAAATCCTGCAAATTTATTACAAATTGTTGTAAGACAACAAGACTACTTTGCACTAAGTGATACAATATCTCCTTTTGATAGTATGTCTGGAGACAACTATGGTTATTCTATTGATTGTGATTACAGTGGTAGAAATATTGTAGTAGGTGCTCCTAATGCTAGTGTTGCAGGAACAGACAGTGCAGTTATTACAGATGCAGGTGAAGTTAGTATTATTTCTCAAGTTGTACAACAGTTTGCTGGTGATGGAAGTACAAAAATATTTACTACTCAAGAAACATTACAAACAAAAATCTTTGTAGAAGTAGATGGAATACTACAAACAGAAACAGATAATGCAGACGTTCCTACTGACAATGATGGAAGTAGTGAAGGATTTTACTTAAGATCAGGCAATACAATTACATTTAAATATTCACCTAGTGCAGGTGCTAAGATTGTTGTATACACTGGTACATATTTTGAAAAACAAAAAATAGATCAAAACGTAACAGGACAGACGCCGTCTACTGGAGAACAATTTGGTTATAGTGTTGCTATTGATAGCAGAGGGACAATTGTTGCTATTGGTAGTCCTGGAGAAGATGAAACAAATATTGATACAGGTAGTGTGTTTATTTTTCAAGATAGTGGCAAAAACTATGGAACAGTTACAACAAATACACCTCATAATCAAACATCTGGTGATACATTTTATATTGATAATAGATTAATTACTGTAACAAGTAGTGCAGATAATCCAAGTAACTTGGCAAGTGATATTAATCTTGCTAGTGTTCCAGGTGTTACGGCAAGTGTTGATACAACAGGTGCAGTAGTTATAACATCTACTAATACAGAAGAATTAAACAAACTTACAATAAATCCTGGCACAGGACAGATGTTTGCAAGAAATGATGTATTTGAAATATTTAAATTTACACAAAAAATAAATCATCCTCAAGGAGCATCAAACGAGAACTTTGGAAGAGCAGTAGCATTTGACAAGTACATTAATAGTGTAACACTATCAGGCGGAACAAGAAACTTAGTTGCTAGTAGTGATAAGGCAAGCACACGCCTAAGTGTAAGATTTGATGTAGAGTCAAATGCAAACAAAGAAAACTACTTAGATGCTACTACAACATTTGACGCTGAAGGTACAACATTTACAGACAAGAGAACAGAAAGTGGTGCTGCATATCTATATGAATTACTAGATGCAAACAGTGCTACTATTGATAATCCGGATAAGTTAGTATTTGGGCAACAATTAACAACAACAAATGTTGCAACTGCTGATCAATTTGGTTTCAGTGTAGCTTTTAATGATAATAGAATTTATGTAGGTAGTCCTCAAGACACAGTAGTAAGAGGTTCAGTAACTTTAACTAACAGCGGAAGCGTATACGAATTTAATAATGATGAAAGATTAAGTAGTTGGACTGTTATACGAAATGAAGACACTAGAATAGATGTGACTCAAATTAATCGTGTTGCACTTTATAATAAAAAGACAAAAGAAATAAGTGTATTTCTAGATTACATTGATCCAGTGAAAGGCAAAATTGCAGGTGTAGCTAATGCAGAATTAAGTTACGTTAGTAAAACAGATCCTGCAATGTACGCAAATAATTTATGGAGTTACAAGTACAAGCATAGACTATGGTGGGATACTAGCACAGTTCATTACTTAAATGCAGAACAAAGTGATTTAGATTATCGTAAAAACTACTGGGGAACAACTTTTCCAGGAAGTACAATAGATGTTTATGAATGGATTGAAAGCAATGTACCACCAAGTGAGTATACAGGTGAAGGCACAGTAAAAGATGTAAACCTATTTACTTCTGCTAATGTGTATAATAGTATCTCAGATAGCACACAACTTAGATATTATTTTTGGGTAAGTGGAAGAACAGATATTCCAACCGAAGCAGAATTTAGAACAATTAGTGCAGACAGTGTACGCAGTATCATAGAAGATCCAATAGCTCAAGGATTGCCTTATGTTGCATTTTTGGACAGAGA
>Ga0233450_10001763_pt1 | contig 22089 bp, 19 predicted proteins | sample 011ome_30_FD_189956 | JGI IMG/M metagenome (GOLD analysis project Ga0233450, IMG submission 189956) | Coastal salt marsh microbial communities from the Groves Creek Marsh, Skidaway Island, Georgia - 011501CT (spades assembly) | ecosystem: Environmental > Aquatic > Marine > Intertidal zone >... | reverse complement strand
CGTGTACTGCTGTTGCCCCCAACTCGTAATCATGTACGCTATGGCGTCGAGTTGCTCTAAATACGTCTCCTCCGTCGCCGGATACGATCGTTGCCCTAAATGACCGACGTATAAATTTAACGACACCCATCGACGCATGCCACTGCCCATTTTTACGTGCTTAATCGCCATGTCGTGAAACTTGTCGTATTTTCCATAGCACAGCAACGCGAGCTCTCGACCCGTCAGCGGCTCATCCGACTCATTCGAGAACGCGTACCCATACTCGTCCTCCTCCTCGTCATCGATATCGGGAATGACGCATTCCAATTCGCTGTCATCGCGATCGATCACGACGGCGTTGAGCGCCGCCTTGAGCGATGCCTGGCGCGCTTCTTTGACGTCGTCCTCCTCCTCCAACATTTGTCGCTCCAACGCCTCCTTGAACAACTTCACGTCAAACCCTTCAGACGTGGCGTTCATCGCCGCATCTGCGTCCGGATCGGCTTCACTCGGACGTGTTTGAGTATCAGGACATCTTCCAGCAATCTTCGCACCCGCCGTGCGCGGGTTGAACGTTAAGTCGACTTCGTAGCGTAATCGCTCCATGAATGTCATGGATTCTTTATCCACTTTCGACGCGCGCGCAGTGATCGCGCGACGCGCTGTTGAGGCGCCAGCGCGTGTGTGTGTTGAACATCTATGCGTGCAGCTCGCGTGCGCGGTGCGCGCAGCGGTAGACATGACGGGCGTGTGCGTCGAACTGTGCCGCAACGCTGGCGCGGGACGCAGCTGTTCAAAGCGTCGACGTCATCGATCGGTAAATGGCGCATTCTCGACGCCCAGACGCGCGCGCGAGGCGTTAAAAATCAAACAATAATCATTTGCTATCGATTAGTCGCCTACATGATGATTACTACACAAAGAATCGCTAGAGTTTTGGCGGAATGAAGCCGTGCGAGGTGAAGCCGCCGTCGATGGGCACGACGACGCCCGACACGTACGAGCTCGCCGGCATGCACAAGAACGCCACGACGGACCCTACTTCGTGAGGTTCACCTACGCGACCCATGGGCGTGCGCGACGTTACGGCGTCGGAATACACTTTATTCTTGAGCACTTGTTTGGCCAACGGAGTATTGGTATACCACGGCGCGACGGCGTTGACTCGGATGTTATCCGGCGCCCATTCGCACGCCAAGCTTCGCGTGAGCTGATTCATCGCGCCTTTACTCATGGCATACAACGTACCCGTTTGAATCGACGTCAAACCGGCGACTGAGGAATTAAAAACCACGCAACCGCGCCCGCTCGCCTTCAAATACGGATGAAACAACTTGCACATCTCAAACGTCGCCTCTAAATTCGTCCCCATCAAACGCGCGTACTCCTCCTTCGTAAACTCCACCGTAGGCTTACGTATGTTGAACCCGACGTTGTTGACTAATATATTCAATGTCCCACCGAACGCGCGCGCCACGGCGAGCGCGAGCGCCTCACGAGCCGCGGCCTCGCTCACGTCGCACGCGCACCCGACGACATCCAACCCACGCGCGCGCCACTCCGCCGTCGCCGCGTCCACATCTGCCGCCGTGCGCGCGCACGTGTACACGCGGCATCCGGCGTGCGCTAACGCCTCGACGATGGCGCGTCCCAAGCCTTGCGTACCACCCGTCACCAGCGCGGTCTGCCCGGCGAGGCTGAAGCGCCGCGCGTGGTCCGCGGCGGACATCACCGACGCGAATACGTTTGACGCGCGCGGTGTGCGACGCGCGGCGGCGAAGGCGCTCTGACGACGCGCGGTGTGCGACGCGCGGCGGCGAAGGCGCTCTGACGACGCGCGTCGCGGACTGAGCGCGCGACGTACAAGATGTTAAAGGTGATTCCGTAGTCCCGGCACACGGCGACGACGCCGACGGACGAAGCGCCGCGAGAGCCATGCGCGCGGCGAGCGAGACATTGCATTCGTGCGTCGCCCGCGGTGCGCGAGACGGGCGACGCGCGCGCACTGCGCGTGGGCGACGTGCGACTCTGAGAGCAGCACTCGCGACCGCGTCCTCATCATCGATAGCTCCTCCGCCGCTGACGTGCGCCGCAGCCGCCGCTGAGGCGCGCGCGGTGTTGCGAACGATACGTGCATCATCAGTGGAGTCGTCCGTGCCTCGCCGCGTGCGCGTCGAGCTCCCGCTGCCTCGCGCGGACGCGCAAGATGGCGACGAGGATGCCATCGTCTACCTCGGCGTACACGGCCAAGCCGCGGATTGGAGCGGCGGCATGGCGCAGCGCCTGCGCGTGACCAAGCGATTGATCGAGAACGACATGCTTGATGGGTACAATGATTCCACGGAGTATCTTGGGTTGCTCGACCGCGATGCGGATGGCATGGGCGTGTGGAAGGTTGGTTCGTCGATGACGTGCGTGACGCATCCCAGCGATACCACGATGGAATACCTCGTAAAGCTCGCGAGAGGTGACTATGGGAAGACGGTGACGGAGAAATCGCACATTTTAGTTGTCGTGAATGCGTTTTGGAGCGGGAACGGCGAGAGCGTGGGACAACCTTGGGAATTCCAGCTCAAGCGGGACGCAAAGGCGCTGCTGAGCGAATGGTCTTGGGAAAAGGTGTACGCGTGCCGACGAACGCGCTCGGCGGCGGGCGTTGAGGGCACGCTCGTGCGACGATACCCGGGGCGATGGATGCTGTTTAACGCCAATGGGTCGTCTGTCGTGCGCGAATGGGATGATGAGCCAAGTAATCGCGAAATCGCTGAGTCTTTAAACGAAGACGCCGGTCGCCCGGAAGCCGTCGGATGGAATAGGGATGCCGCGAACACGAGCAGAGACGACGACGTGATCACGTAATGCCTGTACTATTGATGCCGCGTTGTTGTTGTTTGTAGTTGTGTAAATTCTAATAGATGACGAAAACTTGAGCGAATTGAGTGACGATGACGTTACAACAAGGCGCCGTGGATATTTAAAGGGCGCGACAAAGCCGTCGCGCGCATGGAAGTGTTCACAAAACAACGAGACTTGGATATGCAAATTATTTACATACCAGCCTTCTTGCGTTCTTCAGCCATCTTCTTGGCGGAAGCGGCGCGGCGCGCGGCGGCGGCTTCGTCCTCAGCCTTGTTCTTGGCGGCGAGCTCCTCCTTGGTGAGCACCTTTTCGGACGAACCTTCGTAGGCGTTCCAGTTGGACTTACCCGCGACGGAATCTTCGAAACCACTGTGGATGTGAAAATACATAAAATCGTCAGCAAAAACAATGTGCATGTGTCGCTCAGGCAAAACTACAACCTCGCGCGGCGAAATACCGAGAAAATACCGGAGCTCGCGCGGAGCCGCGCGCGACGCCGCGCGCGCGCGCGCGCGCCCTCTGACACAAACCAAAAACCCAAAAATTTCCGAAACTCCTCCTCGAGCGACACCGCGTCGCGTGACATTTTCCAAAACTCGCGCCTCGCGCGCGCGCGCATCACGCGCACGACGCTCCACACGCCCTTCCTGGCGCGAGAAACGCGCCACGAGAGATAAAACAAATCACCCACACGAGGGGGGCTTCGAAAACGCGCGTTCGAACGCATCGACGACGACGTACCGCGCGGCGACGTTGCGCTTGGACGTGGTAAACTTGGTGGTGGTGATCACACGCGCGCACGCGGCGTTGGAAACGATAGAGAACATGTTGACGGGTGGTGGGTTTGCGATGCAAGACAAATTGTGACGCCTGGGTGACGTGGACGCCGCGTTATCCACGCGAACCGTCGTGGGGGGGTGGGTGCGTATTTTGCCGCGAAAATTCCAAAATCGGGTGTCTAAAAAACTCAAAATCGGGTGTTTACCAAATGTTGTGTTTTACATGGTTGTATGTACCACTAGAGTATGAGTACTGGAATTTTTGTGTGTTCCGTCGCGAAACATAAAAGTTTTGGATTTTAAATTAGGGGGCACCCCTCTCGAGAGGCGTGGATAAAAAGACGGTTCATATCGCATCCGACGGATCGGGCGGGCGGGGTGACGTTCGGTACGACGACGGCGAGGGACGTCACGACACGGACGCGTGGGCGCGAATGTATAGGGTTGTACATGCTTTGCCAAAGCGCTGTAACCGTTGTTCAACGTGTACAGTAATATTACTCTATCATCTAATGGTTTTATCGAGCGCCCAACCTCACTCTTAAAAACGTCCCCATGGCTGGGTACGCGGTTTTTAAATACGCTTCGAGTTCATCCGCGGCGGCGGACGATTTACACACGAACTGCACGCATCCGTCGCCTTGTGATCCGACTCCTTTGCCGCCATGAGATAACGCTCGGCACTTCTCGTCTTCGAGCACGGCGTGCAGCGCCGGCGCGTCGAGCTCCGACGGGCATAGCTCTCGACCGACGGAATCAAACACGCGCTGTGCGTCCGTATACACGACTCCAAGTGCTTGCGCGTCGCCATTTTTGATCGCGTCGAGCGCACGCGTAATCAACGCTTCATTCTTAGGCCCGAATGCTTCGAGCGCGCCTTCGTGCCCCGCCTTGAACGCCGACTGCAGGCTCGCTAAAATCGTCACCGTATCCTTCGCCCGCCCCAAATCACCCACGAGCACGCATATATCTCCCGCGCACTCAACCTCGCGCACGTCCATCGAACCTTTGTCAAACGTCAACACCACCGCGCGACCTCCGCCGAAAGCACACGCCTGGTCCATAGCACCGCACGCGCTGGGGGTTCGCGCGCTCTCTCCACGGTAGGCCAACGCCATCTCATCCGTCGTCGTCATACCAAGCGAATACAGCTCATTGAAACACCTCGCAATCAGAACGCAGACCGCGGCTGAAGATGACAGTCCTTTCTTCGTCGGTAACGTCGTCGAGTAGTTGCGCACCGCGACGCCGCGTCTAAAATTCTCACACCCCTCACCATCCCCATACGCATCCAACACCTCCAACACCGTACCACACACGTAGCTCCAGAACCCACCAGCGCGCGCTTCGTCGCTCAATCGCTCGCGATCGCGCAAATCACACGCGAACGTCGCTCGAGCCCCCGAGCTGTCGATCGCTGACATGGTAAACGCGTACGCATCAACACCGTAATCGCACGTCGCATGCAACCCTTCGCGCGTGCCGACGACGAGACACCGTCCCGGCGATCGTCCGCCCAACGCCCCCGCCCAGTCGGTGTGCTCGCCTAGCAAGCACACGCGTCCGCTGACGAAGACGTCGCGCGGCATGGAAATGAAGTCTTCGTTTGAGTTTCAATCCGCACTGTACGCCTCGCGACCGCGACGCGACGACCGCCGCGCGCATCGAACGCGAGCGCAGATCAACGTACGTCGTCACTAGACGCCGCCGACGCGAGCGTCTCACCGCGTCGCGCGCGCGTTGACACTCGGACGCGTCTCGCGCCATGACTGCCACGGACGGCACGGACGCTGAGATGACCACCCCGACGCCAGCGCCGCCGGATCCCAAGCGCGAGGCGTTGAGAAAGTACTCTGGGCTGTTGTTGCAGCATAAGGTAGGGCGTGATGTCGCGCGCGATCGTTGATGGCGTCGATGCGTGCGCGGGGAAGATTCGCGTGCTTGATCTCAACTGCCGGGAATGATCGATCGTTCAGTCGCGACGCGTGCGCGTTCTCGTACTCACCAATCCATTCGCGTGTGTGTGCGTGTGATCGTTTACAGGAACTCGATGGTCGCGTTCGCGCCGCGAGAGATGAGTTGCGTAACGTGCGAAAGGCGTTTGACAAGACGGAGGATGATTTGAAGGCGCTGCAGTCGATGGGGCAGATTATCGGGGAAGTTTTGCGACAATTAGACGAGGATCGGTTTATTGTCAAGGCGAGCAGTGGTCCGCGATATGTTGTTGGATGTAGGACTAAGCTTGATAAGTCAAAATTGGTGAATGGAACGCGGGTGACGTTGGACATGACGACGCTGACGATCATGCGCGCGTTGCCTCGCGAGGTTGACCCGTTGGTGTTTAACATGTTGAGTGAGAGCTCTGGGCACGTGGATTATAGCTCAATTGGTGGTCTTGGAGAGCAAATTCGTGCGTTGAGAGAATCGATCGAGTTGCCGTTGATGAACCCGGAGTTATTCATACGTGTGGGTATCGCGCCGCCAAAGGGGGTGCTGCTGTACGGTCCGCCGGGTACGGGAAAGACGCTGCTCGCAAAAGCCATTGCGAGTAACATTGACGCCAACTTTTTGAAGATTGTTTCTAGCGCTATAGTTGATAAGTACATTGGTGAATCGGCGAGATTGATTCGGGAAATGTTCGGGTACGCGCGAGACCACGAACCGTGCATCATCTTCATGGATGAAATCGACGCCATCGGCGGTAAGCGTTTCTCTGAAGGTACATCCGCCGATCGTGAGATTCAACGTACGCTCATGGAGTTACTCAATCAACTCGATGGTTTCGATGTTTTGGGCAAGGTGAAGATGATTATGGCGACGAATAGACCGGATGTGCTTGATCCCGCGCTCATGCGTCCGGGGCGTTTGGACCGCAAGATTGAAATCCCCTTGCCAAACGAACAAGGCCGAGTTGAAGTCTTAAAGATTCACGCCCAGAAAATAAACAAAGAGGGTGATATTGATTACGAGTCTATTTCCAAAATCGCCGAAGAGTTCAACGCGGCGGATATGCGCAACGTGTGCACAGAGGCGGGCATGTTTGCGATTCGAGACGACCGCGACTATTGCATCCAGGATGACTTCATGAAGGCGGTTCGCAAACTCGTCGAGGCCAAGAAGCTCGAGCCCGCGGCGTCGTACGACTCATCGTTTAAGAATACTGATTAGGTGCGATTGATCAATCGCCACTCTTGCGTTAGCATTTCAATACTTTACACAGTAACAATAGTCAAAACGCCTCGCCAACTCTAACCGCCACCGCACAACTCGCACGCTCACCTAGCGCACGTTCCGCACAACGCTCGCCGCACAGATGCCATCGACGAATGAAATAAATGCTAGGAAAACCGCCGAAAAGGCTGACGCGTTCATGAAACCCTCGTTGACGCGATGGAAGCCAGATTACGATCGCGCCGTGGACCTCTACGCTGAAGCCGCGAGGCTATACCGCGCCTCTGGCGACTACGCCGCCGCCACAATCGTCGAAGAGAAATCCGCCGAAGCGTCGCTGTTATTGACAAACTACTGGGACGCCGGCAAGACCTTCGAACGCGCGTGTGAGAGCGCGGTGAAAAAGGTTCCCATGGATGGCGCCGCGGTGCTCGCGCTCGCCGAACGCGCGGCGGAAGCCTACGCGAGCGCCAATCGCGTGCAAGTCGGCGCCGAAGCGATGAGTCGGGCGAGTCGATTAGTCGAGGATAGTGATTTATTCACGTCCACGGCGTTGTTGCGAAGATCGTTGGAGATTTTTGAGGAGGATGAAAAGGATCTGTACGCGGGCGAGCATCACCGACGACTGTGCGCGCAGCTGACGCGCACGGGCGAGTACACGGATGCCGCAGAGGCGTGCTTGAAATACGCTGAATCGTGCTCAAGAGCTGGACAAAGTAATTCCCTAGCTAAGGCATATCTGAGCGCGATTGTGGCGCTGTTGTATAGTGGAGATGGCATCGGTGCGCAGTCAACGTACGCCGACGTGTGCGAAATTCCAGATTTTGAAAAGAGCGAAGAGCGCGAGACGGCATACAAGTTACTCAATGCCTACCGCGATGCGGACGTGGAGGCGATCAAATCAACAGTGGCCCAATCGAGTTGCTTGCGATTTTTAGACGTGGCGTTCACGAGACTCGCGGCGAAGCTTCCAAACGTTGCGCACGACGTCGCGCGCGTCGCTGCCGAAATGGGTGGACAAGGCAAGGCCGGGGACACCACCGACGAAGACGCCGACGATTTGTGCTAACGCACACACACGTCTACACTAAACAACATTGTATGAATAACAAACGCTAGTACCAGCTAAATCCTTTGTCGTCGCACTCGCAACGTAAAATCTTAACCTCCTTCAACGGACGGTCGTTCTTGTCAACCTTCACCGCCCCGATGGCCCGCACGACGCTCATCCCCGAACTCACGCGTCCAAAGATGGCGTGCTTACCATCCAACCAAGGCGTCGGCGCCAAGGTGATAAAAAACTGGCTCTTATTCGTATTCGGGCCACTATTTGCCATCACTAAAATCCCCGCCCCGACGTGACGCAACCCTTTAGATATCTCATCCTCAAACTTCCCTCCGAACACGCTCTCACCGCCGCGACCCGTGCCCGTGGGATCGCCGCCCTGAATCATAAAGTCCTTAATCACGCGATGAAACACGACATCGTCGTAGTACCCGCGCTTGGCGAGCTCAAAAAAGTTTTGACACGTCTTGGGCGCATGCTTGTAATACAGCTCGAGCGTGACGGGCCCGTGCGAGGTGTGCAAGGTGACTTCGGGCGCGCCGAATTGCTCGTCGGGGCCCCACTTCGGGTCGTCGCACATCGTTCGCGCGATCGAGCGTCGATCGCGGCGCGCGCGATCGGGTGATTGTCGCGGGCGGCGCGTCGTTGACTGGCGCTGTCGATGTGCGTTTTTCGCACCTCCAACGCGCGCTCGAGCGTCGCGCGGCGCGCGCGGCGGCGGTGCGCGCGCGAGTTCGCTCGGAAATAATTTTCCCAACCCCCGCGCGCGCGACGCGGGGTGATCGTTCGCGGTCGCGGTCGAGCGCGCGCGGCGTGACGAATCGACTCAACGGCCTGCATCGTGTAGCCCGTCGTCATTCGCGCACGCACGCGCGCCAAAATCGCCCATGTCGCACGAGGACATCGCGCATGACGCTGGAAGGGGATCGCGCCAATCGCAAGAGGCGCTCGTCGCCGCGAGTCGCGCGCGGATGAGCGCGAATGCGCGGCGAGAGGGCGACGATGGCTCGGCGAGAGCCGCGGGGGGAACGCGCGAGAACTTTGGTGCGCGCGACGACGGGGCGATCGCCAGAGCCCCGCTCGGGGCGAATAGAGGATTGATGAGTTATGATGATAAACCTTTGGTGGATCCGCGCGCTGGAACGTCGCAGCTCACGCCGAAAGTCAAGCGAGAGTTTCATGACGACTATTGGACGGTGTCGCACCTGAAGTTGTTATATTTGGTGAGCAAGTACTCCAACTGTGCGCAGACGGTGTACGAGAAAGAACAGTGGGTGAGGAAATTGCCATTACTTGTGTTGATTTATGAAGGCATCGTGCAGAAGGTGTTCGAGTATGATTACGCGCCAGAGTCAACGGTGGTGAAGAATACGCGCGTGTATCTCAACGTGTCGCAAGAAGGCGTGGATGATTTAGATGATTTGATCGAAGGTGAGCTCATTCGAGGCTTGCGATTGAGTTCGAGTGAGCACCAGAGCGTTTTAGCGTTTCAAATTACTGCTGCTGGTTTAGCGCTGGTGAGTAAGCGTATGACTGAGGAGGACAGGCAGCTCGTCGATGAGTTGTGCGTCGCCGATGGCAAGTTGTTGCAAGTGGCGTGGGAAGATGAGACGTTTTATTTACGTAATGATACGATTTCGTTCGAGTCTACGATTACGGATGTTGAAGATGTTTCTTACGTTGTGTCACCGTATTTGCCATTGGCCTTACGACGAATTGGCGGGCCAATGACGTCGTCAAACTCACATCGCGCGTCTGAAAGCGCCACTAAAGATAGCACAATTCGTGACGACTTGGATGAGGTGATTACGATTTCAAACGTCACTGTACTCGTTGGTGAGTGGATTCCATTCGGGGTTAATCAAATCGTCAAACTCAATATGAAGCTTGGATCTAACGATCGATGCCAAGGTGGTTTTTTCACCCCGGAAGTCGACCACGAGTCCACCAACGCGCAGTGCGAAATTCCAGCTGGTTTGACGAATGTCAACATTCTCGATCACGATATGACGACATTTACGAACATCGAAGCGCAAGTACACTTTCCCGAAGATGACGGCATCGTTCAGATTGAGCACTTTGGGATTCATCTCAGAAAAGATGGCACTGTAGTGCACGGATTGATGATTGAGTCGGTTATGGATCGAATTTTGGAAAATATTTCTCTCGATAACCTCGCGCGTTTACTCGTTGACGTGCACATGGACTCGAGTACTATTTTAGATTCGCTCTTGAGTGATCACCAGCGGGATTTACTGCAAACCGTCTTCTTAGGAAACGCCGAACGACGTGATAAAATTAACGTCATAATTGCAGAGCGAGCGACGCCGCAGCAAGCTGCGGATATGTACATGGATAAAGATGCGTTCGAAAACGAATTACGACAAGTGCTCGGAGACACCCACGAATCGCACGATTTGAGCGAACGTGATGTCGTCATTACTGGTTCACACGGTATCTTGCTCATCGGCCCGAACGCCAAGGCTCAGGAGCCCGTGATGTTGATGTATTTGTCTCTCATGTCGCGAGATGTCTTTGTACACAACGTGTTTAACCGCATTTTTATGACGGACGACATTCTCAAGCTCGCTCGACAGATGATTCACCATCACGAAGAAGATCCAAATAGCGTGGCAAACATTCGTCACACGCTCGCCGAGACGTCTAGAGACATTATTTTGCTCGAAGAAATCTTAGTGTACCTCAAAGAGTCCATCGAGCAAGACACGAGCATTCGTATCGTGCCAAAGGACGAAAGCGGTTTACGATTATACAAGATTCTCAACTTGAAAGTCATGCTCGATGACTTGGTGGTGCGTGTGGAGGATATGCGCAAAATTCTCGTCGCGGCCCGAGAGGAAATCACGGGTTTGCGCATCATGGTTGACACTGTTGCTGAAACGCAGTCCTTGCGCTTGCAAGAGGATATTCGTGGCAATAGTGGAGATATGTTGATGCAGCTCAAATCAAATAGTACGCAAGGCACAAGCTTGTACACGATGCAATTCATCTTCGCGGGATTGTTGGCGTTTGAACTCCTCGACCGCATCACCGGAGAGTGGAGCGTGGTGCACACCGAATGGGCTCGAGCGTACATCGTCGACCCATTCATGAATAAACCGCTCGTGTGGTTCATTTTAAGTATAGGTGTGTGGGTCGGTGTCGCGTACGCTGTGTACTATTTAACCAGGGAAATCGACGACAAGTCGGCTGGGGCGATTTCCTATCGCATCAAGGTAAACAAGCCACTCAACTTGCCGGCGTTGGATGAATATTTAGCGCTCAAGTCAATCATCGGAGAAGACGGTATAGCTGATTCTGAGAACTCACTTCAACGCGTGCGATGGACAGAAGAAGACATCACGCGCTGGGAGGGATACTTGCCCACGATGGAAATGGTGTATGATGTCAAGCATGGGTTCCTGTTGGACGTGCATCTCACCATCAACCGTCGGGCGTCGGTACCAGCAAAGCTTCGACCAGAGACGTTGAAGATTAGATTCTTCACTGAGCTGCAAGAAGCAGCTGTTCTTAGCCCGGAAGATGCTGCAACGGTCATTGATAACACTCGCCGCATACGTGCCAAGGCGATGGATAAGCAAATTGTCGCCACAGATGACATTGCGGTGACGTTGAAGGTGAAGGTTCCGAACGAACGCTACTACCGCGAGATTCCTTACGGGCGCCAAACGTACCTTGAGCTTCGGGAGGATATTGCGATAAAGTTTAGAGTCAAACCGGTACAAGTGTTGCAGATTTTCAAAGTCCCAGACACTCTCATAGCAGATGACGACGACGTGCTTCGCATTACTCCAGATAGCATTCTCGAAATCTTACTCAAGACGTAGATGGAATTGGAATTTGTAAGTTATGCATATGCGTGTAAATTATGTCACAATCAGATACGAAGGTAGCGCACTTAAATCATCGCACGAATGATGAACGCAAATAAGGCAAACGCAGCCATGGCGGCGAGGAAAACCATCCACCATGAGGGCTTCTTCTCCTGCTTTTGGGCCGGCACGTACTTCGACGGAACCGCCGGCTGTTGGTCGTCTTTTTGGCTAATACCGAGCGCAGAGCGCACGCGCTGGGTGGTACTTTGAGGCGGGCTCGAGCTGTTCAAAGCTGAAACAACTTCTCCTGCTTTGAAATCACCCGAGCTCACACTACGAGTAACGGGCGTCGAAGCCGAAGCCGAAGCCGTGACAAACGTGACTGAAGTCTCTGGCATTTTCTTTGGCTGCAACGGCGTGAAGTCTAAGCCAAGGCGACGCGCTCGCGAACGCTCGAGGGCATTAGCATCAGCAACGCGAATATCCTCAATCACTTGCTCACTATACTGCAACTTCAACAAGTCGTTCGACCACGCCGTGGTAACCGCTACTTTCTTCTTCGGCTCCTCGACAACCTTCTCCACTGGCTTTTCCACGGTTGACGCCATCGCGGGCGTGGGCACAGGTGCAGGCGCGGGCGGTGCAACCTTTTTCACGGGCTTGGGTGCAACTGGTTCCACGGGCTTGGGCGCAACTGGTTCCACGGGCTTGGGCGCAACCGCTTCCACGGGCTTGGGCGGCGCCGGCGGCGCTGCAGCCTTGGCTTCAACCACAGGCGTGGGCTTGGGATCTGCTTCTTTCTTTGGCTTGTTCAACATCGTGGGGATCTTTTCGTTCAACCCTTCGAAAACTTCATCAAAAGATCGGTCAAAATCCGCCACGCTTTTCACCCTTTCGATGGCGTCTTGAGCGTACTTTTGTTGGCTCAAATCCTTCGCCTTGTCAGTTACGGGCTTCACCGCCTTGTTGAGATTCTTCAATAAATCCCCGAACGCCGTTGCGTTGAGTTCATCTTCACCAGTCAATAGCTCGAGCGCCTTGATGACAGCCACCGCCGACGCTGCGCCCGCCGCCGCTAAAATTGGCTCAGCTGCGAGTGTCGCCACCGTGCTCGCGGCGACCACCGCTGCCACCGCTCTGGCTACTACTTCCGGATCTTTCGCGCCATCCCCGACAGCCTTGAGGAGCTCTTCCACCTTCTTTTGATCAAACTCGAAATTCACCGCATTCGCAGCCAAGATTGGTGGCTTCTTCTTCGACGAAGACGTCGCCGTCGACGGGCTCGCCTTCTTCTTCACAATTGTCTCGCTCACCATGTTCTCCTTCTCAACAATCTTATCACCCCCACCAGAACCAATATCCGCCGCCTCCGCCGCCGCCTCCAACATCGACGACATATCCTCCATGCCTTCATCCTCACCCGCACCCCCAGTCGTGGACGCCGTGCGCGCGTCCCGTCGTCCTCCGCGTCCCGCCAGCGTCGCGCCCGCCCGCGCCCGCCCCCGCGTCCCCCCCCCCGCCCCACCGCGCCCCCGCGCGCGCACCGCCCCTCGCTCGTGCGACACCACCCCCCGAACCGTCATCGCCCGAGCCGTCATCGTCGTCGTCATCACCACCATCACGCGCGACGCGTCACCAAAACGAAATACAAAAAATCAAATCAAATCAATCCAAGAGACCGATCGTAACCACACCCTCTCGTCTGTCGTCTGTCAGCGTGCGTGCGGGTGCACGAACCACGGTCCTCCGCGAACGCACACCTTCGTGACGATGAACCGTGCCACGCCGCGCGCCAAGCGTCGACGTATGACGTCGTTCGTCGTCGTCGTCGCACCACTACCGACGACGTCATGCGACGCGCGCGCGAGCCCTACATTCGGACATCCGGCGACGTCCCCATACTCTACACCATCGTTCCCCTATACAGCGCACCCACGCGAAGGTCCATGGACCCTTCATTCTCATACTGTGTATCCCATACGCCTGTGTGTGACACAATCACAATCACGCAATCACGTCACACACGGCGGATTCAGACGCAGAGTACGACGACGGTGTATGTACCCCCTCACGATGACCAATCGTGAACGCACCCGCACGGGTCTCTGTGCGTGTGTGTACCCACACGCGCCCGACATACGCTGACGCGGCATCGCATTCAATCCCATCGATCGCATCGATCATGCCGCTCGACGCGACGACGCCGACGCCGCCGACGATAACGATGACGGAAAATGGCGAGCCGAGCGAGGCGTTTAAGGCCAAGTACGGCGCGGTGGGGAAACCGAAGCTCATCGCGCGCGCGGTGGCGAGGTTTGATAGCGCGGATTGGGCCATGCGGGCGCAGCGCGAGCGCGGCGCGCGAGGAGGGGCGAGCGTCGGTGATGGGGGAGGGGCGACGGCGACGACGACGACGACGGAGGGTGCGGCGACGGGTGGGGTGTGAGCGGTGCGGCGGTGGGATATTTGGCGAGCGTGGGGGTGGTTGGGTGCGTGCGACGCGCGACGGCGGCGGCGGCGGGTGAGAAATATCTCTTCGCGCGAGGAAACGCGTATGTGTAACGAATAGTAGACGACGATGAAACGATAGATAGAACAACGTGTTGTCTTTTTCAGAGAGGCACGCGAGTGTGTATATCATGAACTAGTTCATATTGATGAAATCCGCTAAAGTTTCTGACCGCGCGTCGGCGCGCATCCCAGTTTGTTCGCCGTCGAGCGCGCGCGGTGCGCGAGACGTCTCTGTGATCAGAGACGCGCGATACCGCGACGGTGCGCGACGGTGATGAACGCTATACGGGATCCGACGCGGGTTCTCGCCCATAACACGCTCACTCACTTACAAGTTGAGCTTGGTGCGACGCCAGTGACGACGCTTCGCGTTGTAGCTGCGCGCGTACAAAAACACTCTCAGTCAGTCTCGCGCGTCCAAAAGGAAATCTCTCTCGCGTGCACACTCAAGATCACCATCCCGTAATCTTAAGCGCGGTAAACGAGAACAAAAACACGATGTGCTCGGACTAAGTCACACACACGCGCGCTACTATCAAATACGCCGCGATGATTGCCGTTTTGCGACGGTCAAAGGCGCCAAAAAAACCTAAACGCGCGCTCAAAAAACGTACCGAATGGTGTTACCGGTACGCATACGGATCCATTGGGGAAGCGGGCGGTTTTGCTTTTGCTTCTTCCCCAAAATCTTCTTAACCTTGAAAGTCTTGTTGGACGGCTGTGTGAGGAAAACGCAATCATTTCGTCAGTTCACGCGCGTTCGGGCGCCAAGCCTGTGTTTTAGGGTCTGTCCCATGCACGCCTTCCACGCCCCGCACGCGCGCGTGCGACCATCGCGCACGCGCGACGCGCGTACGAATGTAACCAAACCACACTCGCACACCATTCGCACGCGCGCGCGACGCGAAACCACGCGCGCGCGACGCTCAAGTCTGCGCAACGCGCGATCTCGCGCCTCGCGCTCGATCCAGCCGCGCGTCCGCGCTCGCGCGCGCATTCGACCCGCTCCACGCGCGCGCGCGACCGCGCCGCGTTCGGCGCGCGCGGAACGCACGCGTGCGCGCGCATCGTTGACACTCTCGCGCGAGCATACGTACCATGTCGCGTCTACGTGCGTCGCAAAGAGACGGATGCTTCGGCGTCGGCGACGAATTCGTCGCCTCGCGGGGCCCCCGAGTGGGGGGGACTCTTGACCAATCATGACCAGGAAAAATTGGATGCTCCGGAGTTATTATTGGTGGATTGATCCCGAGCGCAGAAACAGAGCAACGGAGAGACGTGGATGCGGCGCCAGTGCGCGCCTCGACCGCGACGCCACGGCGCGAGACGCGCGCGCGAACGACGTCGACAGACCCGCACGCGTTTCCAATCCATTCGCGCGCCGCGAGCGGCGCATCGGCATCCATGGCGCACCAAGGCGCGGGGCATCCACCGCCCGGGGGACAGATGGAATTCATGAGCTTCAACGCGCAGGCGTATCCAAACTACGCGGCGTATGCGAATCCTGGGTCTGGTGGGGGCGGTGGTGGGGCGTATGGGCACGCGCAGACGTCGGCGGCGACGTCTGGCGGCGGTTCGGGGTTTGGGTTTGGTGATGGACACGCGCGAATGCCGTCGTTTACCGCGGGCGAGGACGAGGCGCCGCTGTTGGAGGAGCTCGGCGTGGACCCGAAGCAGATTTATCGACGAACGATGGGGATCGTCCATCCGTTTCGTATTGAAGACAGCGCAGATGAGGATTTAGCTGGACCGCTGTTGTTTTGCTTGGCCATGGGGGCGTTTAATTTGTTGGCGGGGAAGTTGCACTTTGGGTACATTTTGGGCTGGAGCACGCTCGCGTCGCTGGCGATGTATTGGTTGTTGAATCAAATCATCGGCGCTGGTGAAGGCATTGGCTTGAATAGGTGTGGGAGTATTTTAGGATATGCGCTGTTGCCTGAGGTGGTGTATAGCGGGATAGTTTTGTTTTTACCGTCGAAGACGGGGACGTTGAGTATGGCGCTCGCGGCGACGTGCGTCATGTGGAGCTCGAGAAAGGCATCGACGATGCTCATCAAAGCCATGCCGCAGTCCGAGGGTAAGCGCATGATTGTCACCTATCCGTGCATGATGCTCTATTGTCTTTACATCGTGTTTTCGATGGCCTAAACAAAACCTATGTGTACTACCGTAGTCGTCGACCACTAGAAAGCTATATAATACAAACAAAGACGTCGCCGCGCCTCTACGTCAACCACGACTGTTGACGCTCGCGCACGGCGCTCACGAGACTAATACACGCGACATCCGTCGTGAATGTTCGCGAACCCAAACCAACACGCTTGAATCCAGCGTTTTCGAACAAATCAAGCTCGTAATCCGTCCATCCTCCTTCCGGACCGATGGCGAGCAGCACGCGCTTGCCTCGCGCGTGCTCCAACGCATCCGCCATGCTCGTCCGCCCTTGCCCCGGATGAGCCAGCAATAAAACGTCGGCATCCATCGTCCACCCGCGCTGACCTTCAAGAAGCCATTCAAATCCATTCGTTTTCGGATCTTCACTCGACAATACGCCCGAAACTCGATCGACAACGGGCGGCAAACGCAACCCGACGCCGACTTGCGGCACCCGCGTGTCCCCCGCCTGCTCCAATCCTCGCAATATCTCCCCCCGAATCGTCCCAACATCCAACGCCGAAGAGTCAAAATAATATCTCTCCACTTTATTCGCATTCACGAGCACGATTCGCGCGATGCCTAGCGACGCGAGCGGTGCCCATAATCTCCTAAGCACCTTTGGCCGAGGCATCGCGAGCAACACATCCACGTCGTACGCGCTCGCCTCCGCGCTCGCCTCCTCCGCCCCCAATCGCACCGTCATGCCCCCATCTTCCGCGTGCTCCTCGACAATACCATCGTACTTGCCACCATTCACCACGCCCACGCGCACGTGTGCGCCCGAACCGGCGCGCAACACGTCGCGAATGTGTCCAGCTCGCGCATCTTCGCGACGCAGCGCACACGCCTCCGCGTCGCACTCGTGCGGCTCGAACAAGATTCTATTCCGCGCCTCCACGCGCGCGCGACGACGACCACGATCACGACGACGACCACGGAACCGCTCGGCGCCGACGGCGGTTCCGCCACCGAGCGCGCGCGACGACAGCGCGCGCGACATGGTCTGGCGGCGGCGGTGCACTTTTTCATCCTCAGACATGGTCGCCACGACGACGGCGCGAACGACCGTCATCGCCGTCGCGCGCACGCGTAGAGGCGCGTGCGCGATGGCGTCCGGCGTCGTGCGCCTGTTCCCGGTCCCGCGCGAGCCCCAGCCGCCGCGCGTGGAGCACCATGTGGTGCACGCGAGCGGCGCTCGACTGCTCGACTACCTCGCGTCGCGCATCGATGGCGTCGATGACGTGAGCGCTAAAGAGTTGTTGGAGATTGGTGCGGTGTGGATGGCGCCGGCGGCGCCGCCACGGTCGACGCGGGGCGTGCCGCGCGGTGAACGCGCGCGGCGATTGACGGTGAAGGATGTGGCGCTGGCGTTGGAGGTTGGGAATTACTTGCGCGTGCACGTGAGTCCGAAGCGATTTCCCGCGGCGTATGACGTGGATTGGCGAAAATGTGTGCTTGTGAACGGAGCGGAGTTTATCGTGGCGCATAAACCGGCGCGCGTGTCCGTGGTGCCAACGGTGGACAATGTGCAGGAGTCGTGTTTGGCGATGCTCGAGCGAGAGTTGGGCATCGAACGCGATACGCTCAAGCCGATTCATCGCCTTGATGTGGGTACAGAGGGCGTGTTGGTGCTCGGGAAGACATCGGCGTTTGCGAAGGAGTTTGGTGACATGCTTGCCAAGCGCGAATGTACGAAAGTGTATCGAGTGCTGACGACGCGCGAAGTCCCGCTCGGCATTCACGTGCACGACTGCGTGCCCGCGCCGAGCGGTCCGCGGCGGATGCTTTTCGAATTGGTTGAGAACTATGATGAGGCTGAAGAGATTGCCAAGCTTAGAATTCGCGATGCGGGTGAACGGGGCGGCGAAAGTGGGCCGCAGCGTTGCGTTTTGCGCGTGTTAGAATGCGCACGGATGACGGATGCGGCGAACGACGAATATCAATACGAGACGAGAGTCGAGCTCTTGACTGGTCGGACGCATCAGATTCGCGGACAGTTTGCCGCCCTCGGAGCGCCTCTCGTGGGCGAAACGTTGTATCGAGCTCCAGGTGAAGGTAACGGCGACGATGACGTGCGCATGCAGAATCCGGATGAGCGCCTCGGTTTGCAAGCGTCGGAGCTCCACGTACACGTAGACTCGTCTCTCGGCGCCGCCGGGACGGTATTCAAAGCACACGAGCCGTGGTGGGTGCGCGAGCGGCATGAGTAGTAGTAGTAGTAGTAGTTAGTAGTTAGTTATAAGTAGTAGATTCTATTTATTTTACGCGTTACGCGCTTGGAAATCCTTCATGAACGCGGCGAGAGCATCAACGCCTTCCTTGGGCATGGCGTTGTAAATGGACGCGCGAGCGCCGCCGACGGAACGGTGACCCTTGAGCGCTTCAAAGCCCTCAGCCTTGGCTTCGGAAAGGAACTTCTTCTCCAAATCAGCACCGCCGGCCAAAGTGAAAGGCACGTTCATCAAAGAACGATATCTCGGGTCAACCGGAGAGACGTAGTAGCCGCCGCTACCGTCGATGGCGCCGTACAAGACGTTTGCCTTTTCAATGTTGCGCTTTTCCATAGCAGCCAAACCACCATCCTTGAGGAGCTTGGCGAACACGAGACCAGAGACGTACAACGTGAAGCACGGCGGTGTGTTGTACATCGAGTCGTTCTCAGCCATGAGCTTGTAGTCAAACATGGAGGGCGTGTCCGGGCGAACGTTCCCCATCAAGTCTTCGCGCACGATGGCGATACCCATGCCCGCCGGGCCAATGTTCTTTTGCACACCACCGTACACAATGCCGTACTTTTCAACATCGATCGGCTTAGATAAGTAGTTGGAAGACATATCCGCAACGAGCGTGGACGATCCAACGTCCGGCACGTCCTTGAACTCCACCCCGCCGATGGTTTCGTTTGAGCAAATGTGCACAAACTTTGCCCCCGGAGTCAACTTCCAATCCTTCACGTCCGGAATCGTCGTAAAATTGCTCTCCTTAGAAGACGCCGCAACGTTTGCCTTAGCCAACATCTTCGCACCTTCCTTTTGCGCCTTAGAACTCCACGCCCCAGTCACGACGTAATCCGCGCAGTCATCCGCCCCCGCCAAGTTGTGCACGTTGGACGCGAACATCGTCGACGCCCCGCCTTGCAAAAAAAGCACCTTATAATTCTCCGGAATCCCAACCAGCGCTCGCAAATCACTCTCAGCCTTCGCCGCAATCTCCATAAAATCCTTCCCGCGATGAGACATCTCAAGCACCGACATCCCCGTGCCCTTGTAATTCACCAGATCGCGTTGAATATCTTCCAGCACATCCATCGGCAGCGTCGCCGGCCCCGCGGAAAAGTTATACAAGCGATCGCCCGGGGCTGGGAACTTACCCGCTCGCGCGACGACGACGCGCGATGCGCGTCCCCGCGGTGCGCTCGTCGGCGATCGTCGCGCCGTCGTCGTCGCCGTCGGCGCCGCCGCAGTCATCATCATCATCATCATCATTCGCGTCGCTTTTTCAAAACCCAGGCGCGGGCGTGGCGATCAATCCACGTGAATGCGCGCGACGAGACGTGCGTGCGCGATGCGCGTGGATGCGAATATACGTGCGCGAGATTGTCACGCGCGCGATGCGACGGTGAACCCGCGAACAGTGACGTCGCGCGCGTCGTCGTCGCCGCCGTCGTCCGCGCCCGCGCGCGCATCCGCGCGCCAGCGCCGACAAAAATCGCGGCGCCGTATAACAACCTCAAAACACCCGATTTTGTCGCGCGAGTCGCGGGCGCGCGGGGTCGACCATGACGTCGAATGTCCGAGACACGTAGAGACGTCTCGCGATCGCATGCGGGTTCCGTCGATCGACATCGATGCGCGATGTCGATGGATGGTGCATTCGATCGAGGCGTGGTGTCGATGGATGATGGCGCGAGTCGCGATCGGCGCGATCGGCGCGCGTCGCGGCAGACGACGACGGGGATTTGATTTGATTTGATTTCGGTCGTCGGGGGATCGTCGGGCGGTCGTGGGATGCGCGCGACGTCGGTGGCGAAGGTGTCGTCGATATGGATCGTGAATAAGTCTGGGGGGTTGATTTTTCAGAAAACCTACGACGTGGGCGGCGAGAGCGGCGGGGCGGGGTTGGACACCAATGCGCAGTTGCGGTTGGCGTCGGTGTGGCATTCGTTGCACGCGATCTCGCGCAAGGTGGCGCCCGTGAGTGGATGTACGGGGATTGAGTGCTTGGAGTGCGATACTTTTGATTTGTTTTGTTTTCAGAGCTCGACGGGGACGAAGTTTTTTGTGACGACGGTGAAAGGGAGCGCGGGATCGCCGACGACGCACGCCGCGCTGCGTCGGGCGTACCAGGCGTTTTGCGACTACGCGCTGAAGAATCCATTCTATGAGGTGGAGATGCCGGTGCGGTGTGAGTTGTTTGAGAGTAATTTAGGAAATATCGTTCGTGCGTTTAATGAGCGGTCGTAGGAGTAGTTGTAGTTTTTAGTTTTTGTAGCGACGACGCGCGTCGTGTTTACGTCAAATTTTTCTCGCTCACTACAACTTTCACCTAAAGTAGTATCTGTGCCCGTGCTAGCTATTCTCCCCCCTAACGAAATGGCGGATGTATCACTAGAACAAACGAGCGTGTACGTGCGTGCGACGACGGGCGTCACAGCAACAAAATCACCGGGACAAAAAGAGTTTCAATGAAAACTCCTCTTAGCGATGGGTTTAATACCCTTGCGGCATGGCGCCGAAACCAGAGCCAAAGTCACCGCCTTGCTGGGCATCCCAGCCCGTCGGCGCCGGGGCCTCAGACCAGTTACCAGCAGCAGCCGGGAAACCACCAGCGCCAGCCGGCACTTGTTCATCCCAAGACTCCGCACCGTACGCGGCATCCGCGACGGCGTTGTACCCGGCGGATTCCACGGGCGCGGCGGCGGCAGCCGCGGCTTCCTCTTCCTTTTGCTCCAACTCTTCCGGATCGCGGTAGAAGAACAAATCGACCATAACATCCCACGGGTTCGCCGGGGAGATCGTGCCGCGCATTTGCAACACCATACGGGCGAGCAAATAGTACAAGCAACCGATGGAGTGCTTCGCCTTGTTGTTCGCCGGGATCGCGATGTCGACGTGCTTCAACGGAGAGTCCGTGTCGCAGAACGCAATCGTCGGCAAGTTCACGTACGCAGTTTCAGAAATCGGCTGCGCATCCGTGCGCGGATCAGTCAAGATCAACACGCGCGGTTCCGCAAACAACGCATCCTTTTGGTTCGTAAACGTCCCCGGCGTGTGGCGGCCCGCGATGGCTTTCGCACCAGTGTACTGCGCAAACTTCAACACCGCGCGTTGACCGTACGGCCGAGCGCTTTGGCACACCACATCCTGCGGATTTTCCGTCGCAACAATAATCCGCGCCGCGAGCATGAGCTTATCCCACGTGCGTCCGAGGTTAATGATATGGATCCCATCCGCCCGGCGCTTCCACACGTAGCGCTCCATTTGGAAATCCACATTCTTCGTACCGAGGTGGCACCCGGCGGCGAGCATCATTTGGATGTCAGCCTCCTTTTGAGATAACATAGGGGACATGTTTCGTCGTTCTGTCGCGTACGGGCGGGGCCGGCGCGGACGTCGCGCGTCGCAAAGAGACGGAACGCGCGCGCGATCGGCTAGGGCTCGGTCCCTCGGCTAGGGCTTTGGGGCGTGTGAGTACACAGTGTGACGGATTTTGCTTTTGTCGTGTGCGC
>Ga0233450_10001754_pt1 | contig 22151 bp, 19 predicted proteins | sample 011ome_30_FD_189956 | JGI IMG/M metagenome (GOLD analysis project Ga0233450, IMG submission 189956) | Coastal salt marsh microbial communities from the Groves Creek Marsh, Skidaway Island, Georgia - 011501CT (spades assembly) | ecosystem: Environmental > Aquatic > Marine > Intertidal zone >... | reverse complement strand
TGGATCATAACCGAAGCCTCCGCTCCCTCTTCGCTCGAAGAGCAAGGTACCCTCGCAAGCACCGGAAAAGGTCTCTTCCAACCCGTCCCCAACGAGGGCGAGCACACAGCGAAAACGGCAGGACCGTTTTCCATCTGGTACCTCTTTCATTTCCGCGATTACCTTATCGTTATTGGCCTCGTCGTCGCAAGGCTCGCCGGCATAGCGGGCAGAAATCACCCCGGGGCGACCATCAAGGGCATCAATCTCGATCCCGCTATCATCCGCCAAAAACCAGGCATCTTTGGGACCGATACTCCGAAGACCATGAGCTTTAAGTAAGGCATTGGCCTCAAAGGTGGATCCCGTCTCCTCCACCTCAGGCATGCCCCCAATTTTATCGGGCCCAAGGACCTGAACTGAGAGACCCGCCTTATCCAAGGCAGTCTGTAATTCATGAAGTTTGTGGGCATTGCCCGAGGCAAGATAGATTGTTTTCATTATAAAAATCCATGGGTTAAGTGATCAGGGCCAAGTTCTACCTCAAGGGGATCCCGGAGACGAAGTTTTTTGGGAATCGGAGAAGCTAAGGCGTGAGGCCCGAGAAATTCACGTGGAGAACGATAGCGAAAGAGGTAGTCCGCCAATCCTTCCTCGTACAGAGACTGGGCTATTTCGGCGCCTCCTTCGCAATACACTCCATTCAATCCGAGCTGGGTCAGCACTTCGGGGAAGCTGAGAGTTAAAACTCTTCCCCGGGGGCAAGCTTCAGCCTGAATCAAGGAAATACCAAGCCCTCTGGCACGGGCCACCCGGTCTTTTTGGGCAAGCCCATGGCTTGTGGTTATAATGCGGGTTTTCCCGGCATATTCATCGGTATACAGAGCCCGGTCCGGGATTCCGGCTGCCAAAGTGGATAAAGTGGAGTCAATTACGAGACGAATCGGGCACCAGGTTTCGTCTGGCAAGCGGGCGGTAAGGGACGGGTTATCTGATAGAACCGTTCCGCTTCCCACACAGATTGAGGGAAACAAACGACGCCAATGCATCATATCCGACCGGGCATCGGATGCGGTTACCCGGGTGGGGGTACCAGCTTCATTGGTGAGTTTTCCGTTGGCGGACTCGGCTAACTTGAGGGCAATAAGCGGGCGCCCGGTCTGCATGTTGTGATTAAAGATAAAATTGAGGCGGGTTGCCTGTGCCCGAACATCCGGATCACCGACCTGCACATGTAAGCCATGCTCGCGAAGGATATCAAGGCCCTGTCCTGCATGCCGGGGGTTGGGGTCTTCGCAGGCGACATAAACAGATTGGATCCCGGACTTCAAAATAGCCTCGGTACAGGGTGGGGTTTTCCCTTGGGTTGAACAGGGCTCAAGGGATATGATCAGGGAGGCTCCGGGTTGCAGCGGCCTGCCAAGGGCATTGAATGCCTCCACTTCAGCATGAGCTTTTCCTGTCGCTCGATGAAACCCTTCGGCTACAATCTCTCCATCTTCAACAAGCAAGGCTCCAACCATTGGGTTGGGGTGGGTAAGCCCCCACCCTTTTCGTGCAAGGACAAGCACACGGTCAAACAAGGAAGCTAGGGATGCAGGTGATAGGCTCATGTAATTAGCTATCTCCTAAGCCAGGGTAAGCGACAAGCCAACCGGGCAATGATCTGAGCCCTCCACCTGGGCATGGATAGTGGCATCCCGCACCGAGGTGGCCAGCTCATCGGAGACCACAAAATAATCGATCCGCCAGCCAACATTCCGGGCCCGGGCACCGGCCCGGTAGGACCACCAGGAATAGGCATTTTCCTGATCGGGGTAAAGGTGGCGAAAGGTATCAAGAAAGCCTTCGGCGAGAAGATTGGATATCCCCTCCCTTTCCTGGTCTGTGAAGCCGGCACTTTTACGATTGGTTTTGGGGTTGGCCAAGTCGATCTCCCGGTGGGCAACATTGAGATCACCGCAGAGAATGACAGGTTTCTTAGTGCGCAGGTCGAGCAGGTAATCCTTTAGGTCAGGGTCCCAGGAATCGTAGCGATACCCAAGGCGGGAAAGGTCACCTTTAGAATTCGGCACATATACATTGACCAAGTAAAAACCCTCATACTCACAGGTAATCATTCTGCCTTCCCCCCTGTGTTTTCCGTCTGGGAAATCTTCCGTTACGGAAAGGGGTTGGGTTTTGGAAAAAATAGCGGTGCCAGAATAGCCATTTTTCTCCGCCAAGTGATAATGGCGAAAGCTGTAACCAAAGTCATCGGGTGGAATGGCTGTGGGGTTGAGTTTTACTTCCTGAAGGCAAAGAATATCAGGAAATACATCTTCAACAAAGGTGTCGAAAGTCTTTTTACGGCAGGCACGGAGGCCGTTTACATTCCAGGAAATGAAATCGATACTGGACTTTTGATTGGTCATTTAATGAACTTTTTGTATAAAGGCGATTATCAGGTAAACAATGAAAACATTATCATTGTTGCCCTTTTCCCAAATCTACAAGCAAAAGTAATCCACATGGCATCACCCACAGACATTCGTAAAGGACGTGTTATCGTATACCAGGGAGCTCCGCACCTGGTTGTTGAAATGTTGCACCGCACCCAAGGCAGGCAGGCAGGTTTTGTACAAACCACCTTACGCAACCTGCAAAGTGGTTCCACGACCACAACCAAATTTCGCTCAACCGATAATGTTGAGTTCATGCACACCAGCACCCAGAAACTCGAGTACAGTTACAAGGATGCGGATGGTTTTCACTTCATGGACCTAGAAAGCTATGAAGACAGCATCCTCAGCGATGATATGATTGGTGATGACGAGTGCTTTTTAGTGGAGGGTAACACCTATGACATTCTTTTGGTTGATGGTGACCCTGTGCGCCTGGAATTACCCGCTTCCGTGGAAGCAACCGTGGTGGAAGCCCCGGATGCCCTAAGGGGAGACACTGCGGGTAATGTGCTTAAACCAGTGACCATAACCAGTGGCATCACCATCCAGGTTCCCTTGTTTATCAAGAAGGACGATGTCATCAAAATCAGTACCAGTGACCGATCTTATTTAGGTCGGGTGTAAAAAGATTTAGGGTTTGCAGAACCCAAAAAAATCCTCCCGTTTCGGGGAGGATTTTTTTTGGTAAGGTTTAAGTAAAACCTTAAAGTTTTCTGGCAAAAACAGTTACGCCACTCGCTCCACCACAAGGGGGGCGGGGTTTGGTCGTTTCGGAGCCAGGCGATAAGCCGCTTTGAAATAATCCATGGCAGCCTTCAGCCTCTTTTCATCGTTGTAGTGAATCATCATGAGGGCTTCACCCTGCTTCATCTGGGTGCCGACTTTGCAAAGGTCTGCAACTCCGCAGGCAGGATCAAACTTTTTACCGTCTCCGTGGACAAGGATTTGTACACCGCGAGCGAGTTGACCAGCATCGATGGTGTGAACATAACCTCTCTTGGGAGCGGGTAATTTCTTGGTGTGCTTGGCCTTGGGTAATTTTTCAGGATCGTCGATCACTTTGGTGTCTCCGCCTTGATACTCTACAACATCCTTAAGTTTTTGAAGAGCGGTACCGTCTTCCAGGTGTTTACGCACGGTCTGCTTGGCAGAAAGCGTGGAACCGGCTACGCCAGCCAACCGAACGATTTCCATACCGAGCTTCATGACCAAATCCTGCAAGTCTTCGGGACCTTCACCTTTGAGAAGCTCGATGGCTTCCTTCAGCTCCAGGGCTGGACCGACACAGGAACCAAGAGGTTGGTTATTGTCAGTTACAAGGGCAACGCAGCGCCTTTTCAAGGTGCGACCCACACGGGTAAGGGAGCGGGCAAGCTGCTTGGCATCTTCCGCATTTTTGATAAAGGATCCTTTTCCCCATTTTATGTCAACCACAACACCTTCTGCACCTGCGGCCAATTTTCGGCTCAAGGTACCGGCGGTGATGAAGGGAATGGAGGGAATCGCTCCGATTTTTTTGCGAAGTTCGTAAAGGATTGATTCTACAGGTGAAATATCTTCATGGAGATCGGAAAAGGCACATCCTAGTTTGCGGACCTGGGTCGAAAATTCTTCGAGGTCCATTTCGGTCTTAATTTTCGGGATAGCCTTGAGCTTCTCACCTGTGGAAGTAAGAAATTCCTCATCGTCTCCATTCATCAAAGGCATGGCAACACCCGCTGCGGCAGCTAAAGGTCCAAGCACCAAGGTGGTTTTGTCACCTACACCTCCGGTGGAATATTTTTCGATTTTGGGACGGGAGACATCCATCATTTCGATAACCTCACCGGAAAGCATCATTTCTTCGGCAAAATTGGCAATTTCCTGAGCGGACATACCTTGAAAGAAAGTAGTCATGACCCAGGCAGCCTGTTGGAATTCAGGCATTTCCTCGTCGAGAATCGCATCTACAATGGAGCGAATTTCTTCATCGGTGAACTCACCTCCATCTCTTTTTTTCTCGATTAGATAGGAAAATGAGGGCGGAACCTTAGATTTAGCAATTGGCATAGTAATATACTCCTAACTGAAATTTGGTGGGGTGAATAGTTCAGTGCAAAGTGTGCTTATACTCAAAAAGGGTGCATTCGTCGAGTATTTTCTTTGAACTGGACTTGACCCGAAGGCGAGAAATCGATGTTTTCTGACCGAATGGAAAGGTCGCACGACATCGCAAAAGAAATCAACGCTTCATTACTTCTGGCTGCCCAGCAAGTGCCGGAACTCACCGACGAGTTCGACCCTCAAATCCGGGGAGCTGACCCCCGGTTCGGAGACTTTCAGGCAAATGGCACCTTGCCCTTTGCCAAACGCCACGGGCACAACCCACGAGCTTTAGGAGAAAAGCTTATGGAGGCGATGCCTCCCCATGATGACTGGAATGTCTCTTTGGCTGGACCCGGCTTCATCAACTTCAAACTCTCCGAATCGTGCCTACTCCGGTGGTTGAGTGATTTCTCGGAAAGAGCCCAGGTTGAGCAATCAATGGCTGCCAAGGAGAGAAAGCATGTGGTCCTGGACTTTTCATCCCCCAACACTGCCAAGCAGATGCATGTTGGTCATATTCGCTCAACGATTATTGGCGAAAGCTTATCCCGTTTGATGAAGTTAAACGGCCACAAGGTCACCAAAGATAATCACCTGGGAGATTGGGGCACTCAATTTGGGATCTTGCTCTACGCCATCAAACGGGAAGGGATTGACTTAGACAGCTTGGGTGATGAACCGGTAGCCAGGCTTGAAGACCTATACCGGATGGGGAACCAGTGGATAAAGGACGACAAGCAAGCCCTGGAAGAGGCCCGGGAGGAATTGGTGAAACTCCAGAAAGGAGATGAGGAAAACCTGAGCCTTTGGCAAAAGATTCGGGACCTAAGCATGGATTCCTTTGAACAGGTCTACAGGCTCCTTGGCGTATCTTTTGACTATGCCCATGGGGAAAGCTTTTACCGTGACCAAGTGGAAGAGGTGTACACATCTTTAGGGCAACATAACATCTGCCAGGAAGATGCCGGGGCTCTCGTGGTCTTTCACCCCGAGCACAAACGTTTTGCCAAGCAGCCCTTTATCATCCGCAAGTCGGACGGTGCCAGCAATTATGCAACCACCGACCTTGCCACCTTAAACTTCCGGGCAAAAGAATGGCAATCAGATCAAATTATTTATGTTACCGATGGCAGGCAGCGTGATCATTTTGAACAACTTTTCCTGACCGCTCAAAAGTGGTTTAACGCCGATTCAAAAAACCTCCCCACCCTTTCTCATGTATGGTTTGGTACTATTTTAGGGGAAGATAACAAGGCAATAAAGACACGGGATGGGCAACCCATCAAACTGGTGGATTTACTGGCAGAAGCAATCCGGAGAGCATCGGAAATGGTCAGGGAAAAAAACCCGGATTTGCCCGAAGCGGAAATGAATAGGCGGGCCCAAGTCATTGGGTTGGGTGCAGTCAAATATGCAGACCTTTCACAGGACCGCACACTGGACTATGTTTTTTCCTGGGAAAAGCTCCTGGCGATGCAGGGAAACACCGCTCCCTATCTGCAATACGCAGTGGCTCGTGTATGCAGTATATTCCGAAAAATTGAGGGAGACCCTGAGGAATTCATTGGCCAAGCCCGGGAGCCAAAGACAGAGGCAGAAAAGAAATTAGCCCGAAAACTGATTTTCTTTCCACTGGCAATCGAGCAAGCGACCCGTGAATTGAAACCTCATTTCCTCTGTACTTACCTGTATGAATTAGCAACCGAGTTTAGTTCGTTTTATAACCAGGACAAGGTGATGGTTCCAGAACCTGAAGCTCAGGGGCTCAGGCTTTTACTCTGCAAGACCACTCAAACCTACCTTCAGACAGGGCTTGAAATGCTGGGGATTGAGACTCTGGAGGAAATGTAAAGCCTCCTTGCCTTATTCCCTTTTAATGAGGGGTAAAGAAACTTGATAAAACTGGAGGGTGGGATCGCCCTGCCAACCCGCTTTTCGGTAGAGTAATCCGCGGAGGTGGGTTTCGCTTTTACTCGACCACGCGGACCGGGTCATTTGCAGCTCCCAGCTGCCGTTTTTTGGGCGTACGGGTTGCATGGCATCTGATTTCACAGTCCGGCCTTCGCTGAAAAAATAGATGCCGGGGATCGTAGCATCGGGTTCTTCCGGAATGATTATACGCAACTTACTCCCATCATCAAAGGCCTGAGCTTGCCACCCATCGGGGGGAGGAACGGGAAGCTTTTTCTGAAAAGATAAAAAATGGCCAGTCCAGGACTTATCTTTTAAGTTTTCGGTATGGATGGGCATGGATAGTTCCAACTCTCCAAATCCTGGGAGGCAAGTTTGAGAACAGGCCAACCAAGCTGCTTTACCACGGATCACAAGTCGATCTTTTGGCACAAAGGCTTCAGAAAAAGAAATTTCACTAACGAACAAAGTTTCGTCATGATGACCGTGGGCTGCCACTTCCCCCATCAGCACCCTTTTCGGCGGAGGAAAGACAAGAGGGCTTGCTTCCACCCCAGCAGGCAAATCCCATTCAATCGAAGGGGGAACCCCAACATCACCGGGATGGAGCCAATAGGTGTGCCAGTCAGGTTGGCGGCGGATACGCCAAGCGATTTGAAAAGTGTCTTTTCCGTTGCATGCACTGAGCTCCGAAATCAGTGAGTGAACAGTCGGACCTTTGTCTAGTAACGGTCCTTCACGACCGGAAACCGAGACCAAAAAGGCAGGTAGAAAAAAAGAGCAGACTAATGAAAAGACTTTCCGCAACCGCATGTGGACTGAGCATTGGGGTTCCGAATCTCAAAGCCTTTGCCTGTGAGACCGTCGTCAAAGTGAACTTCGCAACCCTGGAGGTACTCAAGACTATCGCCATCCACGGCGTAAGATACGCCTCCGCATTCCCCCACCTTATCCGTATCTTTGGGGAAATCTACCGACATGCCATACTCAAAACCAGAGCATCCGCCCGGCTCGATAAAGACGCGAAGAACTTTCCCGTCTTCGTTTTCGCTGAGCATGGAAGCAACTTTTGAAACTGCAGAATCCGTAAGCTTAATCATAGTTTTATAGTATGGGCTATGATAAGGAAGTCAATTTCCGATAAAATTGCAGCTAAATTTGTGCCATTTATGCAATTTTAGCCAAATAACTAAAAAGTTTTCTTGAATGGTGCACCAAAAGGCAGTAACTTCAGAGCATTATCGACGACAACGAATTAAAAAAAATATTTAACGAGGTTCAATTTGAACTTACCCGCAAGATTGCCGAGGGAGGCATGGGTTTGGTGTACGAGGCTGTGCAAAGCGGAGTGGGTGGCTTTCGGAAAGTGGTGGCCATAAAGCTCATCCGGGAGGAGTACTCGGCCATAGAGGAATTTAAGAATAATTTTATCGGGGAAGCCAAGCTGGTAGCAGACCTTATTCATACAAACATTGTTCAAACTTACCATCTTGGAAAGGTAAATGACCAGTATTTCATGACCATGGAGTTTGTGACAGGCTGGAACCTGGAGGAGTTTTTGGATCGGCACATTGAAACTGAACAGTATGTTCCGGCTGACCTCGCGGTTTTTATTGTCTCCAGAATTTGCCGGGGCCTTGGTTATGCTCACCGCAAAAAAGATGAACATGGCAGGCTGCTTGGCATCGTGCATCGTGATGTAAACCCGAAAAATATCATGATCGCCAAAGAGGGTGATGTAAAGCTGACCGACTTCGGTATAGCGAAAGCCCTGGATTTAATGTATAACAAGGAAGGGGAAGTAATTGCAGGCAAAGATGAGTATTTATCTCCCGAGCAAGCAAGGTGTGAGATCACCGATCATCGGGCTGATTTATTTTGCTGTGGTATTGTCATGTCTGAGCTTTTACTTGGTTACAATCTTTTCGAGACTGGAGACTCCCAACAAACCATTCAGAACATTCTCGAGCTTACATTGCCCAATTTCACTGATCTCCGCCCTGATGTGGACGAACGTCTCAATCATATTTTACATCGAGCACTTGAACGTTCCCGGGATGGCCGCTTTCAGTCTGCGGAGGAAATGCTCAGTGGTCTTGAGAACTTTATTTACGGGGACGGGTACGGCCCAACCAATGAAAAACTAGCGGCCTACTGCAGTGACCTCTTCAGCTCTGATGGACACAACGCAGCCACCCGTTGGTATAATGGGGAAACCCAATATATTGAATCTTAATTTTCGTTTCTAACCATGCAGTCTCAAGGACTCCGACAAGTACAGAAACAGACCCAAAATCTTGTCTTAGCCCCCCAGCTAAGACAGTCTCTGAAGATATTACAGGTGCCTGCCCTGGAACTTCGGTCTGCCATCCTCGAAGAATTGCAAACCAACCCCCTTCTTGAAGAGTACGGCACCAATGACGAAAGCTTGGATGCTGAGGTAAATGAACCCTCTCCGGACGAAGTCGAAGAACAGCAACCTGAAGAGTTCCCAGATGATCAGCCGGAAGCCGAAGCCAGAGAAGACAATGCGGATGAGGTGGACATTGACTCCAAAGAGAGTGAAAACCTGGATGACTTAGATTTTTCCGACGAATTTTCCATTCTCAAAGAGATGCAGGAGGATATGAGGGAGCATTTCGAGAGCGAATATGAGGGAGAGGCGAAATTGGGTAATTCGGAGGCGGAAGAGAAAAGACAATATTTCTTTGATTCCCTGGTGGCGGAAACATCCCTCCAGGAACACCTGCTGGATCAATTAAAATTAATCGAAACCACCGATGGACAGAAAAATGCCTGTGAATACATGATTGGCAGTTTGGATGAAAATGGTTTTCTTTCCGCTACCCTTTCAGACATTGGGTTGATCTCGGGGATTGCCCTCGAGGATTTACAATCCGGTCTGGAAATCCTTCAGTCCTTCGACCCCATCGGCATTGCATCCATGGATCTTCAGGACTGCCTATTGAAACAAATGGATGCCCGTGGATGGAGCGAGAGTATTTCCTATGCCATTGTAAAAGATCATTTCCCATTACTGGTTCGACGCCGCGTACCAGAGTTGTCCCGTAAACTTTCTCAATCGACCGAGGATATACACGCGGCCCTGGAAAAAATTGCGGAACTTGACCCGGCCCCGGGGAGGAGATTCTCCGAAGACAGCAACCAGTCCGTTGCCGCCGACGCCACTGTTGAAAAAGTCGGAGGCGAATGGACTATCAGCCTAAACAACGATTACATCCCTAGGTTAAAGATCAATAAAACCTACAAGGAGCTCATTACCAAAGGTACGCTCAGCAGTAAGGAAAAGGAGTATGTAAGAAACCAAATGCGGGCGGGTAAATTCCTGATCAACTCCATTGACCAAAGGCAAAACACAATTGAGCGCATCACCAAGCAAATCCTGGAAAAGCAGGCAGACTTTTTTGATGAAGGGGTATCCAAACTGCATCCGATGACCATGTCAGAAGTAGCAGAAATCATCGATGTTCATGAGACCACGGTTTCCCGGGCCATTGCCAACAAATTTGTAAGCACTCCGCATGGGACTTTCCCTTTCAAATATTTCTTCACGCCCGGTTATTCCGGAAAAGACGGAGATGCAGTATCCAATACCAGCGTGAAGGAAATTATAGGTTCGATCATTGAGCAGGAAGACTCATCCAAACCATTAAGTGATCGTAAAATCGTAGATTTACTGGCAGAGAAAGATATAAAGCTGGCTCGTCGAACCGTTGCAAAATACAGAGAGGAACTAGGTATTCCCCCGACTAATCTTCGTCGAAGGTATTAGTCTCGACCTTCTCCAACCTTGATCAATTAGGAAACTTAGAACCCGATGGATCCATTTCCATATCTCTCTCCATTGGTTGTGGATGCATCAAGCCCACTCCTTCAAGTCGGCATTCCCAATAAGGAGGGATGGCACCATGTGGCGGTTTCAGAAAAACAGGCACTGGAGGGTCTATTTGCCGCGGCAGAGGAAGCATTGAAAAAGCACACTCAACCATCCTCGGAGATTGATGCCATCTTTTTTTGTGAAGGCCCAGGTTCAACTTTAGGTTTACGAATTGCCTGTGCCTTTACCCGAACCATGCAATGGAATAACCGCCCCACCCCGCAACTATACAAATACAATGCCCTGGATATGGCCTATGTAATGAGCGGACAGAAAGTCTCCATCCAGGCTCCGTTCCGAAGAGGGTATCGGTTTGTCCGCCAGGGAGAGCAATCAATCGGCCAAAAAGAAATTTTTACCGAAGAAGAAGCATTGAAAAAGTTTCCCGAAAGTATGCATTTGCCAGATCCAAGAAAATTGAATTCCTCCATACCGGAAAAACAAATCATTACCTACAATTTGGCATCGAACTGCCGTGGTTTAATTGACTTACTTCGTGTTTCTCAACCCTGTGAGATCGCTACCCCCTACTCTCCCCGTCCTGCAGAATTTAAAAAGTGGAAGCGTCCAGCCAATACCAACCGCTAGAAGTGGTTTTGATTCTAGCAATTCTCAATGAGATCTTGGGCTGAAATTGATCTCGCCGCCCTCGAACGAAACCTGGGGTTGATCCGCCAGGCCGTACCTGCAAATATGCATTACATATCAGTTGTCAAAGCGGATGCCTATGGGCATGGGATTCTGCCAACTGCCACGCGTTTGATGCAAAGTGGTGTCGACCTGCTTGCCGTTGCCAACATTAAAGAAGCCACTGAAATCAGAGAGATGAGCTCGGGATGGCCTATTCTGGTGTTGGGGCCCCTTTTGGAAGAAGAAGATCATGCTCTTTTTGAATATGATCTTATCGCAACCGTTTCCTCCTTTTCCGAAATCTCAAGGTTTCAAGAAAAAGCAAAAAAACAGGGTAAGGCTGTAAAAATTCACCTCAAGGTTGATACCGGGATGGGCAGGCTCGGGATATGGTGGGAGGAAGCAAAGGAATTGATCCAGAAAGTTGAAAAGATCCAAGAGCTGAAATTGACCGGATTACTCACCCATTTTGCGGACCCGGGTGATCTTGAATTCACCCAACTGCAAAGGGAAAGATTTAAGGAAGTTTACAAGTCCATTCCTGCAAGCTTGTTGGATGATCTGATGGTCCATGCAGATAATTCTTCTTCTCTTCTTCACCTTCAGCGAGACTCGATTTTTAATGCGATCAGGATCGGGCTTTTACAGTTTGGGGTTTCACCTCAAAAGGAAAGCTTGTTCTCCGGCCTTCAGGTAGAACCTGTCTTGAGTTTTCACTCGAAGCTGGCCATCGTCAAAGAATTGCCGGCCCAGACAACAGTAAGTTATGGCAGGGAGTACCAATTAAGCCGCAAATCTAAAATCGGGATTATCAGTGCCGGTTATGGGGATGCCATCCCTCTGCATTGCGGGAACCGTGCCCAGGCTTTAATCCGCGGAAGAATTTATCCCATTATAGGGCGTGTGACCATGGATCAAACAATTGTTGACCTTACCGATACACCTGATGACCTGAAATCAGGTGATAAAGTGACCTTAATTGGAAAACAACAAAGCCAGGAAATTTTACTTTCAAAGCTAGCCGCTGATGCTAACACCATACCCTGGGAGTTACTCTGCTCGATCACGAAACGAGTGCCCCGTGTTTACACAACCAACCGGCAATAAAAACCAGGCAGGCCTGGCACTAGAAATCAAAGTTTTTTTGAATCGTGACGATCAGGTTCTCAAATTCTTTGATGGCTTTAGCCCGCTCATCAAAAGCCTGCTGACCATCTTCAGGACAACCATAGGGAGATACCCAGCCCATACCATTTTTCTCATGGGCTGCATGCACCGCCTCCATCCAGATTAAAATCTGCTCAAGGTTGGCAAGAATTCGGTTACCGGGTCGAGGTTCCTCCAAGGAATTGCCGTATGGCAAACGTTGGACAACCTTTCCCTCTTCGTCCTTGGACTCTTCCCAGGCAACTTCTGCGGTTTCACAAGCTTCCCAAAAGCGTATTTTTGAAAAATCAACACACCCACCTAAAATCGACTTATACATGGCTTCGATCTCAGGCATCGCCGCCTCAGGAAAAGTTTCATCCTCTACAGGTTGATAGTTTTCTTCCGCTTGGATGAGCAGTTGAGCTTTTTCATCCAAAGCCGAGGCAATGGCTTTAACGAAGGAATAATTGATTTGCCCCTGCAAATTGCCATCCAGCATTAAATCAACCGCATCGAAGTTTACTTCATCTTCAGCGGGCACATCTTCTGTATTTTCTTCACTCATATCGGGTAATCCTTGATTGAAACAGATTTCAAGAGAGTGACAACGGGAATATGAGGTAATAGCTTCCTAAAATCTTTTACCTAAGGCTCCTCAAAACCTACCCATTCGGTAAAGAGTTGATTTCCTTTTTAAATTTCTTCCGCTTTAAAACCCAAAAATTAGTAATGGCGGGTATAAGTCTGTTAGATGTGAGCACCCAGCTATCGCTTCCGAAAGTACCAATTCTGTTAGCCCAATGAAAGCAAAAGTTATTATTGCTCACCTCTTAAAGCTTGAAGCCTTTAAAATCCCATTCTTTAATAAAAAATTGTCTAAATTCATGCCCTGGGTACTATTGAAATTAATCATATTTACATAGCTTTTAATTCGATACCGCCCAGCTTTTTCCTTCATTCATCATAAATATTTAATGAGTACTCCTAAGCCATTTTTAGTCTTAACAGCTCTTCTTTACTCTTCCGTCTTCGCTCACAAAGCATTTTCGGAAGAAATATCATTCAACCGGGATGTTCGCCCCATCTTATCTGGAAAGTGCTTTCATTGCCACGGTCCATCGGAGAAATTTCGAAAAGCGGATCTTCGTCTGGATCTTCCTGAAGAAGCGTTTTTCGAGAAAGACGGCCTGGCTGCTTTTGTACCGGAAAGCACTGAAGATAGCGAAGCGTGGCACCGTATCATGTCCGACGACCCGGAAGAGGTCATGCCACCTCCCGAAATTAAAAAGGAAATGACCGAGCGTGAGAAAGAAATCATTACCAAGTGGATTGAGCAGGGAGCCAAGTGGGAAGGCCATTGGTCTTATCTCCCTGTGCAAAAAAAATCTCCGCCAGAAAGTTCCAATCCCGAATGGGCTAAGGGCCCCATCGATCTTTTCATTCACGCCAAGTTAGACGAGCTTGGGCTGAAACCTTCACCCGAAGCAGATCGCCGCACTCTTATTCGCCGCGTTTACCTTGATCTTACTGGCCTTCCCCCCAGCCCTTTCGAGGTCAATCAATACTTGGCAGACCAATCACCCAATGCCTTTGAAAAAGTGGTAGACCGTTTGCTCGCATCCGATGAATATGCCGAGCGCATGACCCTGGTATGGATGGATGCCGCCCGCTATGGCGACACCTCCGTTTTCCACGACGACGGCCCACGCGATATGTGGCCCTGGCGGGACTGGGTACTCAACGCTTACCGCGACAACAAACCCTTCGATGAATTTACCATCGAGCAGATCGCGGGCGACCTCCTGCCCGAAGCATCCCTCGAACAAAAGATCGCTTCCGGCTTCAACCGCAACCATGCAACCACGGATGAGGGCGGAGCCATTGCTGAAGAGTTCCGGGTGGAATATGTGATCGACCGGGTGAAGACCACATCCAATGTCTGGCTGGGAATGACTTTTGAATGTGCCCAGTGCCACGATCACATGTACGACCCCTTCTCCCAGCACGAATACTACCAGATGTTTGCTTTCTTCAACAACAATGCCGATCCCGGCATGCAGACAAGAAGGGGAAACCAGGCCCCCCTAGTGGAGATCATGACTCCAGAGCGTGAAAAACAATTAGCGAATGCGGAGGGTGCATTACAGGATGCACGGGGCCAACTCAATGCCCGACGCAAGCAATCCCTGGATCCCTTCAAAAATTGGTTCGCTCAATGTTTCAAGGACATCAAAACAAACCCAGGCATCCTGGAGCCCGATGGTCTGGTGGGCTTCTTCCCCTTCGACCGTGTCGATCTGGAAAATAACAAATCGGACCATGGGGTAGCCGAAGCTACTTCCACGATTTTACGGGACTCTCCCATCAAGGTGGCGAATGCCAAGTTCAAGGGCGGAATAAGGATCGAAAAAAATGCTTATGCCGAGGTTCCAAACTTTGGAGATTTTGAACACAATCAATCCTTCTCCTTAAGTGCATGGGTCAGGCCATCCAACAACCAGTTAAGCGGTGCAGTGATTGGGAAAATGGATGAGTCCAACAAATTTCGTGGCTATGACCTGTGGTTTGAGGGCGGGCGCCCCGGCATGCACATCATCCATGCCTGGCCCGACAACTCTCACAAAGTAGTGGCTAAAAACCAGCTCAAGCAAAACCAGTGGCAGCATGTCTGTGTGACTTACAATGGCAAGGCCTCCGCAAATTCAGTGGAAATCTATGTAAACGGAAAAAAGCAGGACAAAGGAAACCCCCACCACACCCTCAAGAAAAACAGCATTCGTACAGATAAACCTTTTCACATTGGCAGAAGGTTCCGTTCCGCTCAGCTCAACGATACCGATATTGATGATGTGCGGGTCTACAACCGGGCCCTCAGGGAAAATGAGATTGCCGAGGTTATGGAACTTTCCTACCGCTTCATTCCCGAGCCCCAAGGCCTGGTATCCTCCATCGATTTTAATTCCTTCGAGGGCAACCAGACCGAGGACAGCACCAACCAAAAGCACAGGTATGTAATCCACGGCAAGGCTAAGCAGACGGAACTGGGCAAGGTGGCTGCAGGTTTCAAAGTGGAACAGGGCGGCTTTATCGATTCCCCCACCGCTGGCGTACTCGAATACAACCAGGCATTTTCATGGTCGATGTGGGTCAAACCTTCCGAGAAGACCAGCGGTGCTATCCTCAGCAAGATGGATGAACCAGCCAAGCACCGCGGGTACGATGTGTGGATGGAAAACGGCCTACCCGGCATCCACCTAATACATGCCTGGCCAAGCAATGCCATCAAGGTGGTGGCAAAGTCTGAACTTCCTTTAAACAAGTGGAATCATCTTTGTATAACCTATGATGGTTCCGGAAAAGCAGCCGGTATCGATATTTTTATTAACGGCGCAAGCCAGCAAAAAAATATCGCTGAGGACGATCTCAATGCCACCATCCACACGGATAAAACCTTTCGGATTGGCCGGCGCTACCACGGCACCCCTGCAAAAGGTTTGGAGATAGATGAGATCGGGCTCTACCACCGAGTTCTTAACCGTAAGGATGTGGAGAAACTAAGCAAAGTGGATTCCCTCTCCCCACTCTTTGCAAAGCCTCTCGATGCCCTGGCCAATGCCCAGCGCACCCTGCTTCATGATGAGTACCTCAACCGCTTTGACAAGGAGTATAAAAATCTGCTCGCCGCCAGAAACAACAAACAAGATGCTTTGAACAATATTCGTAAAAACAAAATCACCTCGATGGTGATGGGCGATAACCCGCCCAACAAAATGCGCGACACTTACTTATTGGTTCGTGGGCAATACTCCTCGCCAGACAAATCCAAGGTAATCCAGGCAAATACTCCCAGCTTCCTGCCCCCCATGCAAACCGACTCTGAAAAGAACCGACTGGGGTTGGCCAAGTGGTTAACCGATAAGAAAAATCCCCTCACCCCCCGGGTCACAGTCAACCGCTATTGGCAGACGATCTTTGGGCGTGGGCTCTCCGATACACCCAGCGACTTTGGTTCACAAGGTAAGTGGCCTACCCACCCGGACCTACTCAACTGGTTGGCAGCCGACTTCCTGGAAAGCGACTGGAATGTGAAGAAAATGATTCGCCAACTGGTTACCTCCGCCACCTACCGCCAGTCCTCGGTCACCACCAAGCAACATTTGACCAAGGACCCTGACAATCTTTATTTCGCCCGGGCTCCCCGCTTCCGTCTAATGGGGGAATTTGTACGCGACCAGGCACTGTATGTCAGTGGACTACTCCATAAAAAGTTTGGAGGGCCTGGAGTGAAGCCCTATCAACCAGCAGGTCTTTGGAATGAGGTATCCTTGGACCGTGGGCGCAAGTTTGTGCAAGATAAGGGTAACAATATTTACCGTCGCAGTATGTATACTTACTGGAAGCGCTCCGCGCCTCAACCTGCAATGGCTGCCTTTGATACTCCCAGCCGTGAAATCTGCACTGTTCAGCGCCAGCGCACCAATACCCCGATGCAGGCACTGGTCACTCTTAATGATGTGCAATTTGTGGAAGCATCCCGCTTTCTTGCCCAGCGGGTTCTCAAGAGTAGCCCCCAAGACCTCCCCAGCCGGGTCAATCGGGTGTTTGAGATCGCCACCGGACGTCCTGCCGATGAACTTCGTCAAAAAGTCATCTCCGAAGCCTACCACAAACAAAAAGCAGTTTTTGCCAAGGAGCCGGCCAAGGCCGAAGAGTTACTCGCAATGGGTGACTCCCCCCGGGACTTAAGTTTAAACCGCGAGGAACATGCCACCTGGACTGTCCTCGCCTCCATGATTCTCAACCTGGATGAAACCCTGAACCGCGAATAAACCCAATACTCAGAAATCGTCATGAATCCAATCGACCTTCACCAACTTCATACCCGTAGGCAAATGCTCAAGCTCGGAGCGATGGGTATGGGGGCTCTCGGCTTCGCTAATATCGCCACTCCATTACTCGGGGCAATGGGCTCTCCTTCTGGTTCAGCCCCTCTCAGTGGTACCCTCGGTCACACCCACTTTAAACCCAAAGCCAAACGGGTAATCTATATGTTTATGTCCGGTGGACCTTCCCATATCGACATGTTTGACTACCACCCGAAGTTACGTGACTACCATGGCCAGGAACTTCCTGACAGTATCCGCAACGGACAACGGATCACCGGAATGACATCCAAGCAGTCTTCCTTCCCCTGCGTGGCCCCCATGTTTGAATTTACCAAGCATGGGCAAAACGGCACCTGGTTCAGTGAAGTCGTTCCCCACACTGCCTCCATTGCCGATGATATCTGCCTGATCAAATCGATGCATACCGAAGCGATCAATCATGACCCTGCCATCACCGCGATCAACACCGGCTCCCAGCAACCTGGTAAACCTGCCATGGGTGCATGGTTGGACTGGGGAATGGGTAGCCCCAACCAAAACCTACCTGGATACGTAGTCATGATCTCCCGGGGCAACGGTAACCCCCAAGCCCTCTATGATCGCCTCTGGGGAAGTGGTTTTCTCCCATCCAAACACCAGGGAATTAAGTTCCGTTCTGCTGGCGATCCTGTACTTTACCTTTCCAACCCCAACGGAATTTCCAAAAGTATGCGCCGCGATATGCTCGATGGGATCGCCGCGATCAACCAGCACAAGAAGATGGAAAGCGGCGACCTGGAAATTGATGCCCGTATCGCCCAGTACGAAATGGCCTACCGTATGCAAACCAGTGTACCTGAACTGGTGGATCTTAAGGAAGAGCCTGACCATGTGCTCGATATGTACGGCCCGGATGCGCGCAAGAAAGGCACCTTTGCCCACAACTGCCTGATCGCCCGCCGGCTTGCTGAGCGCGATGTTCCTTTTGTCCAACTCTTCCACCGTGGATGGGATCAGCACGGAAATTTACCAAATGCTCTGCGCGGCCAATGCAAAAATGTTGACCAACCGGCAGCCGCTTTAGTTAAGGATCTAAAACAACGCGGTTTATTGGAAGACACCATTGTTATCTTTGGAGGTGAATTTGGCCGGACTGTATATTCTCAGGGAAAACTGACCAAAGATAGCCACGGGCGTGATCACCACGGGCGTTGTTTCTCCACTTGGGTCGCCGGAGGGGGATTCAAGCCTGGGATAGAGTATGGAAGAACTGATGATTACTCTTACAATATTTTAGAAAACCCTGTGCATGTAAACGACCTCAATGCCACCGTCCTCCGGGCACTTGGAATTGATCACGAGCGCTTTACTTACCGTCACTTAGGGCTCGACCAACGCCTTACCGGGGTAGACCACCCCAAGGTTATCAAAGATTTGTTGGTTTAATGCCAACGCGTGCCCTTTTCTTCCTCTAAGAAGCCATTTTTGCTTTGACCCTTTTTGAAGGGTACAGCAGAACAGGCTTGTGATTTCGGTGGTGGATGAAAGAAGAGCAACATTAGCAAGTTGGTTGCGGGAAAAGACATCTTTTAATGGAGGCAGCCTCAGCGTTGCATCTGCAGATGCCAGTTTCCGAAGATACTTCCGCCTCCTGCAAACTGGAAAATCCTATATTGTTATGGATGCCCCACCTTCCCTGGAAGACTCTTTGCCTTTCATTGAGATTGGAGAATGGATGAAGGAAAATGGACTGAATGTTCCAACCATCTTTGCCAAGGACCTCGAACTTGGTTTCATGGTGCTTTCAGATTTTGGGGATCATCACTTTCAGGATGCCCTCCAAAAAGAAGACAATGATACCCTGTATAGCTTGGCCACCGAAGAAATTTGCAAGCTGCAAAAGTCCCTTCCGGACTCTCAAAAAAAGTTGCCCACTTTTGCCCCATCCTGGCAAAGCAAGGAGTTAGAAATTTTCCGTGAATGGTGCACCCCTGAAATATCTCCCTCTGAGTATCAGGAAATCACCGACATTTTAGTCAAAGAGGTGGATAAGATACCCAAGGCTTTCATGCACCGCGACTTCCATTGCCGAAACTTACTGCTTTGCCCTAATAAGGACCTTGGCATTATTGATTTCCAGGGAGCTATGCATGGTCCGATTACCTATGACCTGGTATCTCTCCTGCGGGACTGCTATGTAAGCAATGACCCTGACTGGGTGAATCAGCAGGTTACAAATTTCCAACACTCAATCCTGTCCGCCGGGCTTTCGTATGCAGATGTAGAGCCCGAGCAATTTATCCGCTGGTTTGACCTGGCCGGTCTTCAAAGGCATCTAAAATGTGTTGGCATATTCCATCGATTGCAAATTCGTGATCATAAGCCCGAGTACATGAAAGATGTGCCTCGTGTCCTGGGCTATATCAAGCAGGTATTGGATTTTTATCCGGAACTCAAAGAAATCAAAAAGGTAGTGAATCAAGCAAGCATCTCACAAAAAATTTCATGAAAGCAATGATTTTAGCCGCGGGTTACGGGAAGCGGCTTCGGCCTCTTACCGATCATATACCCAAGCCTTTAGTCCCTGTCGGAGGGAAACCCCTGATTGTCCACCACCTCGAAAAGCTCGCCTCTGCTGGGATTCAAGATGTGGTCATCAACCTTGGCCATCTTGGTCATAAGATTCCAGAGGCGCTCGGAGATGGATCACCCTGGGGGCTGTCCATTACCTATTCTGAAGAGGGCCCCGATCCTCTTGAAACAGGTGGTGGCATCGCCAAAGCGCTTCCATTGCTTGGTCAGGATCCTTTTCTCTTGGTCAACGGGGATGTCTGGACTGACATGGAAATATCTTCCCATTCCCTGGAGTTATTGCCCGGTGACCTGGCCCATCTCATCTTAGTCAGCCAACCCAGTTGGAGAGAAAAGGGAGACTTCAACCTCGAAAACAACCGGGTTTTGGAAAGTCAAGCCCCCTCCCTTCTCTACTCAGGTATAGCCATCTATCACCCCATGCTTTTAGAGGGTGCCAAAGTGGAAAGGTTTTCCATTGTCCCTAGGTTAAAACAAGCGATCGCCGCAAATCGGGTAGCTGGCAGCTTTTATCAGGGTGCCTGGGATGATGTGGGAACCCCTGAGAGATTACAATCCCTGCAAGCCCAGCACGGAAGCTAATCAAAATGGTTTTGGCGAACGATCCGAAGGGGTGAAATTTGGGGGAGTTGCTGCTTCTTCAAGCCCAAACTCTTCAACGCAGTAAGCGATCAGGTTACGAAAATCATAATCTGATAAATCCTGCACCGCCGCCGCCATCACTCGCCCGCCTTCGTCGCGAGGATCATATCCTCGCTTCCCTTCCCGGAACTTCCTCATTTGCTGATAGAAATACCACCCCTCCAAGTGGGTGAGAGACGGGGATATAAGTTGCGGGTTCCCTTCCCCATGCTCTCCGTGGCAGGAGATGCACCTTCTCGCATACAGCTCTTTGCCTTTTTTTATATTTCCTTCAACGGTTCGCATTGCCGGCTGGGCTGGCTGAGATGAAAACCAATTGGCCAGGTAGGCGGCTTCCAAATCTGTTTTAATGTTTCTGCTCCCAATTCCCATCAGGTGTTCCGATCGGTTATCGGGGTTATTTCCACGAATGCCACTACGAAACTTATTTATCTGATCCCGGAGATACCAGAGTTCCATACCATTTAGAATCGGTCCTCTCTGTGCCTCCTGTACGCCATGGCAGACAACACAACCGGCAACCAATTCATCCATATTTTTCGTGGATGCTGATTCCTTGGAATCATTGTTATCTTCCCTCGTTTGTTTGCAACCAGCCAGAAAATAGCAAAGGCAGACAATTTGACAGAGCAAGAGGGAAGAAGAACGCATGATTTGTAAGGTTATAGATACATGGAAGAGTCTCAAGCGATTTAGCACCGCCTCTTTGCTTTACCATTCCTCACAAATAGTTCATTACATAATCCTCATGCCAGAAATCCAATTCAGAAACCTATCGAAAACCTTCGACAATGGATTTCGTGCCTTGGACAACCTCTCACTCTCTGTCCAAAAGGGAGAATTCATAACCATTATCGGTCCTTCAGGTTGCGGGAAGACAACTTTGCTGAGAACTTTGGCGGGGCTTGAATCTCCGTCAAGTGGAGAAATTTTGATCAATGGGAAAAGTATAAATCACTTGGAACCGAAAGACCGAAACCTGGGAATGGTTTTTCAAAATTATGCATTATTTCCCCACCTATCAGTATTTGAAAATATGGCTTTTGGCCTCAAGGCAAAAAAAATGCCAAAAGAAGAAATCAGGAGACGCATAGAGCCGGTTGCCCAAAGGCTTGAAATCCATCATCTGCTCCAAAGAAAACCGAGCCAATTATCGGGTGGACAGCGACAACGAGTGGCTCTTGGTCGACTTCTTGCTAAAAACCCAGAGATTCATTTACTGGACGAGCCCTTGAGCAACCTGGATGCCCATCTTCGGGCTGCCATGAGAAAAGAATTAAAGCTTCTTCACAAAGAGTACGCCAAAACTACCCTTTTCGTTACTCATGACCAAACCGAAGCCATGTCCCTCGGTAATCGAATTTGTGTCATGAAGGAAGGCCGAATTGAGCAGATAGCCACCCCCCAAGAAATTTACCATGAACCTGCCAACTTGTTCGTAGCAGGATTTTTTGGCTCTCCACCCATTAATTTACTGAAAGGGGAAATAGTCGAAACATCCCAGAACCGCTGGGCCTTCAATGGCCATGGTTTTTCCCTAGACATTCCCGAGCATATATCGGTTGCTTCCCCGGGCGATGTAACCATGGGGATACATGCAGAAGATATAAAACTATCATCAGACAAGACTTCTTCCACCCGCGAACAATTGAAACTCCACATTGAGGCTGTAGACGACCTCGGAGATGCCAAAATCGTTCATGCCAGCTCAGGGGAATCAAAGCTTTCTGTTCGAGCAGGCCAACAGATCCCGATTACTGAAGACACTATTGTTGGCACATTGAATTGGGCCAAAGTTATTTGGTTCAATACCAAAAGCGGAGAACGAATCCCCCTACCATCCTAACTTAAACTTACTTCTCGTAAGGCGGTGCGGAGGCGGCTGAAAGCCAGGATAAAGATGACAATCATTGGTAGAGTTGCCAAAATGGATGCGGCCATCCCCACAGACTCAGG
>Ga0233450_10001750_pt1 | contig 22172 bp, 14 predicted proteins | sample 011ome_30_FD_189956 | JGI IMG/M metagenome (GOLD analysis project Ga0233450, IMG submission 189956) | Coastal salt marsh microbial communities from the Groves Creek Marsh, Skidaway Island, Georgia - 011501CT (spades assembly) | ecosystem: Environmental > Aquatic > Marine > Intertidal zone >... | reverse complement strand
TCCGAAGAAGGTTTATTATTAGTATTCGGAGAAAGATGACTCCCGCTGAGACTCCTTATTGCGCTTCTCGAAGAATGCGAAGACGAAGACCACCAACCGCCTTTTACACGTCTCGCGTCTCCCCCGACGGAACTTCTCCCACGCGGAAACGAAAGAAACACTTTCTGTTGTGTTTCAGAAGACAAAGAAGACAACGAAGGAAAACGAACTCCGCTCCTCGCGGTGACTCCCGCGCTCGTCGTAATCATCCTCAAAGTTCTTTTAAATGTCAAAGAAGCAAACGTCATCGTCGACACTCTGCTTCCGATGAGAAAAGACATCTCTCGTCACGCAATCATCGTCTCTCGCGTGAAGGGAAAAAAGTGACGCATTTTATCTGCATTTTTTAACGCAAAACAACGCGCGTAAAGTTTTTGCGCTCCTTCTTTCGCTCGAGAGCGTCATATAAAAGAGAGAGAGGAAGAGAAGGAGAGAAGTCTCGTTGTTTTTTTTTTGCAGGGGAGAAGTAAAACGACAGATGATGACGCTTAAAACGACGACTTTGTCTGCGAGATTTCATCATCGTCGCAAACTTTCCTTTGTCTCGTCGTCGATGTCGTCGTCGTGCGATGCGAAATCATCATCCGCGTCGCCGATGTTCGCGAAGAAAAAAGAAGCACCACTACCGCGACGAAAACGAGAACAGCAACATCGACGAAACAAAAAAGGTTTTTTGGTCGTTTCGAGGACAGTTTCGACGACACAAAAGGCTTTGGCGGTTTCCTCGGGGAGTCGTCGTCAGGAAGAGGAGGAAAAGGAAAACGACCACGAAGGAGGCACGACGACGACAACGGGAAGGAAGAGAAAAATGTTGAGCAGAAGAGACGCTTTGACGACGACGTCGTTATTCTCCTGGATGATGATGATGATGATGGAGAATGATAACAGTACTACGAAGTTCTTCGCGTTCGCCTCGGGCGAGGAAGGCGCGGCGGCTGTGAATATGACGGCGAGAGAACTGCAAGATCAATACTGGGCGAAACTCGCGTCGCGAGAATCCGCGTATTACACGTACTGGTGGGCGTTACCGTTAGCGCCGTACAAGACGAAAACGACGTTCATAACCAACCCGACGTTTAACGAAGAAAGAGTGATTATCGACGCGGAAGGGAATCGAACGGTTTTGAAAGAAAACGTCCTCGCGGAGAAAGTGTGGACTTTTGATCAGTTGCAAGGGTTGTTGGACGTGTACGTGAACGTGAGAATGACGGTGGTGAAACTGAAAAACGGCGGGTTGTGGGTGCACAACCCGGTCGCGCCGACGATGGAAGTCATCGACGCCGTGAAAAAGTTGGAAGAGAAACACGGCAAGGTGAAACACATCGTCGTAGGAAGCGTAGCTATTGAACATAAGATTTATAGCGGACCGTTCGCGCAGTACTTCCCGGACGCGGACGTGTGGTTGCCGAAAGACGATTGGACGTTTCCGGTGAACGTGAAGCTGGCAGATTTCGTTCCCATCTTTCCGAACAAACCGAAATATTTACCCTTGAGCTCAAAAGAACGAAGCGAAGAGACGAACGATTTCGTCCCTTGGAAAGACGAAATCGAACACGAAACCTTGAAAGTCGGCGGCTCGTCGTTGCGAAACTTTAAAGACCCGTGGTTCGTGGATACCGCGTTTTACGTAAAAGAAACGAAATCGTTGGTGTTAACCGACGTCCTCGAAAAAGTTTCCAATAAACCCGTCCCGGTGGCGACGATTGACCCGGAACCACTGTACGTGCGCGCGATGGATAAACAAGGCGAATCGAAACCGATGACTTCGGAAACTCGATCCGAGGGGTGGGGCAAAACCGTTTTGTTCGGTTTGTTGTTCAACCCGGACTCGGTGGACGTGAAAATTTCCTTACCGAACGCCGCGGATGATTTATTAGACGCGTTTACTTGGGACGCGAGCTGGAAACCGGCGTTCGAAAACCTCACCAAACGCAAACACGGGTTCGTCCCTCCCGTCCTAGCTTTGCTCGCCTTCCCGAGACGCAAAAAGGAAGTCCGCGAGTGGACCAAAAAAGTCTGCGAGGACAACTCGTGGGCGTTCACGCACGTCGTCCCGGCGCACTTGGACGGCCCGTTCGAGTGTTCCCCGACTGAATTCCAATCCGCCATCGAATACTCCTTAGTCACCTCTCCGGAAGAAAACTTTGGCAAAGACGCGTTCACCTTGATGGAAGTCTCTCGATTGAGCGAAGAGATTGGTTCCTTGGAGAAACCTATTTAACTTTTTCTTTTCATCGATTTTTTTATATACGCGCAGTCTTAATCATCATCATTTGTGTACTAAAAAAATAAAAGAGCAGACAAAAAAGAGAAAAAATTTTCTTCCTCAAAATCTTCAAAATTCTTTTTTTTACTCGACTTGTGTTTTTTGTGGATAAAAAAAAATCAATCAGAGATATCAACACAATCATCAAACATGAGCTCAAGAAGTTCTCTGGCATTTGCGACGCGCGCTCGCGCAGCTACTCCTGGTGCGACTCCTGCGGTGAAGAGGTCTTTGTCTTCTTCCGCGTCTTCTTCGAGAAGAGGCGGCGCAGTAGGCGCGGGAGCGCGTCGGGGAGGCGGCGGTAAAAATGCAGCCTTTTCATCAGTCCTTTTCTCATCTTCCCATTCTCATCGTCATCGACAACATCAACATCGGATGGGGAGACGTGGTGGAGAAAACCGGGGAAGCATCGGACGAGGATTTCGCGGAAAGATGACGACGATGGCTTCTTTGTCGTCGTCCTCGTCATCAACAATGCAACAAAACCCGGACGGTTTCGCACAAATCGACCTCTTCTCGCCGTCCAAAATCAACTTATTCCTCCGAATCGTCCGGAGAAGGGAAGACGGGTACCACGATTTAGCCTCGTTATTCCACGTCATCGATTTAGGCGACGAGATGTCCTTCGCGAAGAGCTCCTCGGAGACGAAAGATACTCTGGTGTGCGAAGACGCGTCGATTCCGTTGGACGAGTCGAACTTAGTGATTAAAGCTTTGAACTTGTTTCGAGCGAAAACTGGAATAAAGCAGTACTTTTGGGTGGAGTTGAAGAAGACGGTACCGTCCGGGGCAGGGTTAGGAGGGGGATCTGGGAACGCAGCGACGGCGTTGTATGCCGCGAACAAGCTGTGCGGGGACGTCGCGACCGAGGAAGAGTTGCTGGAATGGTCCGGGGATATCGGGAGCGATATTTCGGTATTTTTTAGCACCGGGGCGGCGTATTGCACCGGGAGAGGAGAGATTGTGGAAGACGTGGAACCACCGCTTCCGTTGACGACGAAGATGTGTTTGGTGAAACCGTCGATTGGGTTGAGCACGCCGACGATTTTCAAGGCGTTGGATTTAGACAAGAGATCGAAAGCGGAGCCGCTGGATTTGCTGAAATCTCTAAACGCGGACGGGTGCACGTACGAAAACGCGATCAACGATTTAGAAAGGCCGGCGTTTTCCAAGTTGCCCGAGTTGGGCGAGTTGAAGGATAAATTAATCGACGCGACGAAAGAGGACGGGGCAGTCGTGTTCATGTCCGGAAGCGGATCGACGATTGTTTTGTTGGGAACAGATACGGTGCCAAAATTCGCGATGGAGGATGACGATTTGTTCAAATCGAAAGCGAGATTGATTTCTAGAAAGAAAGGAGAGTGGTTCGTGCCGAGTAACGTATAAAACCCGCCGGGATCGTGTTAGAAAGAAGACTGCTGCTAAGGCCTTACTACTACCGTAGTTGTATTATTATATTTAATATCGAAAATCTATTACAGTATTATTATTATTAAGAACACAATCGCATTGCGTGCGTACTAAAATAAAAGCGCGCTTTTTTTTCTTTTATATAAAGTTCAACCCGAGCTGTTTCCCTACGCTCGGCGGCGGCGTATCCACCTCAAACGGCCGAAAACTCTTCCCCATCCCCGCTAAATATTGCTCCTTACTCTCCTCAAACTCCGCCGAAGGCGATTGCATCCTCAACTCGTACAGCCTTCCGTTCTCCGTCCCTAACCGGGAATAAAACGTCCGATCCCACTCTAACGTTTGCGGCCTATCTTCCGGCGTCAACCCGTACTGATTCTTCGCCGCGTATGATTTAATCCTCAGCGTGATGTCGTAAAAAGCCGTCCCGTCTTTATCTAAATCCTCCTTCGCGCTGACCACTTCGCTCTCCCGAATGATGCCCAACCGCGTGCTCGTCAACTCGATCAGCGTCTGCTTCAATATCTTCTCCGCGGTTTCCTCCGGCGTCCCGACGTCTCTGACTGATGCGTACACGTTCGACGACGGCGATGAAATCGCCACGAAGCAGTTCTCCTCCACGTTCCTCGGGTTGCGGTAAAAAATGTCGTTCCCGGATCCTTTCACTTCCACCCAGGACGAAGGTCGTAAAAACTCGTACCCGTCGATGGTATCGATGAACAAGTCGAACCCAGGTGGAGGTCTGGTGAACGCTTGCGCTTTATTCTCATCTTTTCCTCCTAATCCTCCGGTAAGGACGAACGACGACACACCGAGTGTCAGCATCATCTCTCGACGCGTGTTTAAACCACTTTTGTTCTTCTTCTTGCCGCTGCTTTCGTAATCATCATTGACATCATCATCATCCGTCGTCGTTACAGCACTTCCCCGCTGCTGATGGTGATGATGTAAAACACATCTTCTTCTCACCGTTTTCGTATTCGTTGTTGTCGCAGAAGAACCGAACGTACCGGCGACGTGAAAAGACGACGTGAACGATACTAACGACAACATTATGTCGTTGTTTCGTGATATATCTGGCTTTGCTGTTGCGCTTGTTTAGGAGCGTGTTTTGTGGAGAAAAAGACGTCAGAATTTGCTCTCTTTGACGCCCGTAGCGGAGAACGCGCTTATTCTCGAACGAACGATCGAACGAAAAAACGAACGCATACGTAATGATGACAGTTTCATCGTCAGGGACGACGAAAACGTTAAAAAAAGTATTCGTCTGGGGATGCGGCGAGGACTACCAGCTCGGCGTGAAACAGGCGAAACGAGCGCTGGATTTTTTCATCCATCAACCGACGGAGCTCGTTTTCCCGTTCAGTCAAAGTTGCCAAACTTCGCCTTTGCACTCTGACGCGAGCGATCGCGAGAAGGACGACGAGGAGGAGGAAAAAAAAGGTGAAGAAGATTTTGAGGAGATCGAACGGTTAATCGCCGGGTCGAGGAATTCGTGCGTGTTGACGAAAAGCAAAGAGCTTTACAGTTGGGGGTGGAACAGCCACGACACTTTAGGCCTAGGGGGCGAGAGAGCGAACGACGTAAACGAGGAGAAGTCAGATGTCAAGAAGAATAACAAAGAGTTCGTGAAAACACCGACGAAAGCGACGTATTTCGCGCACGATACGACGGAAGAGTTGGAACAGTTGCACATTAAAGACGAGTTCGTGGCGTCGGAAATTGTGCGCGTCGCGCTCGGCGGATGGCACGCTTTGGCCATCGACCAGTTTGGGAGAGTACACGCGTGGGGCGGAAACGAGTACGGACAGTGCGCCACGGAGAAGAAAAAGATAGAGGAGAAGTTTGAGGTGGAAACAATTGCCGCGACGACGACGACGAGAGATACCACAACCGCCGCCATTGCGAGGGACGAGGAGAGGAAAAGAGGCGTGGTGATTGACGACAGAGGTTTCGCGAACACGTCTATTTCGACGCCGATTACGATTCCTTTGGATTGGAAGAGCCCGAAGACGTTGATTAAAGCGAAACGAGTGGCGTGCGGCGGAATGTCCTCGTTTGCGGTGACCGTCGATGGCGATGTCTACTCGTGGGGATGTCCCGTCGGTGGCGTCGGTCCAAACACGTACCATCCAAAGAAAGTAGAAAACTTACGAGACTGTTGTGAAATCGCGGCGGGGAGTTTCCACGTGTTAGCTTTAGCGAAAGACGGGACGGTGTATTCGTGGGGACACGGGGAATACGGACAGTTGGGGCACCAGAAAACCGGGAACGAGGCAACGCCGAGAGCGATCGAAACTTTGAACAGAAAAGGAGTGGTGAAAATAAGAGCCGGCGGGTGGCACTCGGCGTGTATAACCGCCGGGGGGCAATTACTCACGTGGGGAAGAGGAGAGTACGCGCGACTCGGTATGGGCGACGACGACTGCGCGGATAAAATCACGCCAACCGAGGTGAAGTTTCCATCACCCACCGACGCGGACGACGACGACGACGACGAAAGCAAACGTCATCAAAGATACAAAATCGTCGACGCCTCTCTCGGCGGTTCGCACACCATCGCGTTAACCTCTCAAGGCCAACTCCTCTCCTGGGGCCGCAACTCCTTAGGCCGTCTCGGCCGCGTCGTCAACGGTCCACACTCCGGCATCCCGGGTGAGGTAAAATTCCCGCCCTTACCAAACGAACGAAAGTGGATATGCGTCAAGCTCAGCTGCGGCGGAAGACACAACATGGCTTTATGCGTCGAGACGAAAACGAAGGAAGAGCGAGAGCGCGCGCTGAGAGCGTACTTCAATAACGACAATAACATCAGATAGTAATGGTGTAGTAGTAGTAATAGTAGTAGTAGTAGGAGCGTCCGAAAAAGGAGTGAATGAACACTATGCCGCGCGTTTACGTATACATCTGCGCGTTCTTAAAAATGGCAACATTTTTGTCCGACCTTTTTCGAGTGAATTTGTGGTTGTCGTTACGTCACTTTTCTTTATCCATTGTAACGCGCAGAACACCAACACTTTTTCTTCGCGAGCGCATCGGTATCATCATCATCGCGAACATCATCATCGAGTCGTCTTCATATAAGCGTTCGTAAGAATAATAATAATAATGAATCCACCGCGTTCGCAAACGCCCATGTCCGTGGCGACGACAAACGATTCGATCTCCGAAACGAACTATTCCGTTCGCTCGGGGAATAGTTCCAAAAGCGTCCAAGTCTCTTCTCTTTCCGCGGTCGAAACCGGGATCAAAGAAGAACGAGGAGAAAGAACAATAAACGTTTTATCGAACGAGGAACGATCGTGTTTCAGCAAAATCGCGAACGGTTCGAACAGGTTCCTCTCCAAAAAGTTCCGCGCGTTTGGGTTTCGAATCGGTTCCTATCCGTTCCGAGTGATTGGTTTGAGCGTCTTTTTGGCGTTGATTTGCGCGAGCGGCGTGCACAAACTGACCAACGAAAGCAGGTCGGAAAAGTTGTGGGTCCCCGGAGATACGCGAGCGCAAGACGATCGGATTTTTGTGGACGATAACTACGGAGGCGACGCGCGGTTTGGAAGCGTGGTTCTGAAACCGAAAACTGGGACGAACGCGTTTACGCCGGAGACTTTAGACGCGTTGCACGCGTTTCGATCGAAGATTGAAGAGGAGGCGTTCGTGGAGTACGACGGGAAGAACATCACGTGGGGAGGGGATTATTGGATCGTGGATGAAAACGATGACACCGAGGATGCGGCTGGAATGAAGTATTCAAAGACCGATAAGGAGGAGTGGCAGTGTTATCGGTACTCGAAGAGTTGCGCCATGAGTTCTGTTTTGGGGGTGTTTGATAACAACAAGGACAACTGGAACACGCAAGAGAAAATCAACGCGAAGTTGATCTCGGATGTTCTTGGGGACGAGGAGAATTGCCCCACCGGTAACGGGAAGAAACACCACACCCCTGGGAACGTGTGCGTTGCTGTTGGCCCGGTCATTTACTTGAACCAAACGAGCGGTCATCCAACTTTGACGAGCGAAGGGCATTACACCGCCACTTCGTTGACGTTGCAGTTTCTCATGAAGAATTTCGATGTCGTCAAAGATGGCGAAAAAGAGGACAAGAGAGGCGACGCGTTCGAGGAAAAAGTATTGGAGATTATTCGCGATGTGGAGGTAAATTACGCCTCGACGGTATCTGTAGAATACGCGGTCACACGTTCATTCGGGGATGAGTTTGGGGCCGCGATTACCGGCGACATCACGAAATTGCAAATCGCGTTCATTTTGATTTTAGGCTACGCAACGCTCATGTTGAGTAAAGGTGGGGAAGGGTGCGTCGGTTCTCGAGTATTCGTTTCTGGAATGGGGGTCGTATCCATCGGATTGGCCATCGCTTCCAGTTACGGTTTGTGTTCTTACTTTGGGCTCTTCTATTCGCCGTTGATGAACGTGTTGCCGTTTCTGTTATTGGGCATAGGGGTGGACGATATGTTCGTTTTGGTCAACGCGTACGATAACACGAACCCATACTTATCCATCGCGGAAAGATTAGGAAATGCCATGTCAACGGCGGGCATGAGTATTACCGTTACCTCGTTCACGGATATATTCGCCTTCTTAATCGGCTCGACGACGAGTTTGCCGGCGTTGAGAAACTTTTGTTTCTACGCGGCGCTTGGTATTTTCTTCGATTATTTGTACCAGTTGACGTTTTTCGCAGCGTTCTTAGCCATCGACGAACGCCGCCGAATGCTAAAGAAAGGGGACTGCTTTTGCTGCCCAACCTGCGACGAAGGCGCGACGTGCTGCGTTCCGTGCTGCAAGCCAGCGGCGGGGGCACCGGTCGTCGTCGTCGTCAACGGCGTGCAACAGGAACAAGTTGGGCCAGAACGCATGACGAAAAGAGTCATGGGCGCCCTCGCAGACTTTCTCGCGAAGAAAAGCGTCAAAGCAGCCGTGCTCGTCGTATTTGCCGGCATCGCCGCTGGTGGTATTCTCGGCGTCTCTAAAATCAAGGTCGAAGCTGACGTGATGGATTTCTTGCCTCCCGGCTACCTGAAAGATTGGGTATCCACCTTTGACGACGAATTTTCTCGAGGGCAAGGTATCGAGCTATACACGATGACTGAGTTTGATTACGCCACCGACTATGACACTACTTCCGTGTTGAAGCAAGCGGCAGCGGCGTTCAAAGCGAACCCGTACGTCCAAGATGAATCCGTCGAGCCTTGGATGGATGCGTTTGATACGTACCTCACGATGTGCAATGGGACGAGTGTCCAACCAATGACCGAGGGTTGGAAAGCGACACACTGCGCAATCGACGCTCCTGCAAACACGTTCAACGACAAACTGTACAAGTTTATCACGACTCCATCCAGTCCAGGTGGGTACGCATACGGATCCGACGTAAAATTTGACACCACCACCAATCCTCCGACGATTATCGCCACGCGCGTGCGCGCCACGCAAGTCGAAGGCCAAGACACCGCGGCGACCATCAAGGCCATGGACTCTATCCGCTCCTCCATCGACTCCATTCCCGGCAACGAAAAAGGTTATATTTTTGCGTACAACGAAGACTTCTTGAACGTGGAACAATACAAATCCATCGACAAAGAAGCCATCCGAAATGTCTCTTTAACCTTACTCGTCTGTTTCATCGTCATCGCGTTGCTCATCGTCGACCCGCTCACGGTGTCTTGCGTCTTCATCAACCTCCTCTTAATCGTCATCAATATCCTCGGATACATGCAAGCGTGGGGATTAAACATCGATTCCGTCACCGTCATCATGCTCGTCATCGCGCTCGGTTTAGCCGTCGATTACAGCGCCCACATCGGCCGAAACTTTTTGGAAAAGCACGGCCTTCCAAACGACCGCATGAGATTGACATTACGAGACATGGGCGTCGCCGTCTTCCACGGCGCCATGAGTACCATGGTTGCCGTGTTAGTCTTGGGTTCTTCGGACTCGTACGTCTTCACGACTTTCTTCAAGCAACTGTTCTTGTGCATTTCATTAGGTTTGGCGCACGGGTTAATCTTGTTGCCGGTCTGTTTGTCTTTGTGCAATCCGAACCCGTACGACGACTTGGAAGACGACTATTAGTTTGCGTGTGTGCGCGTGAGAAAGAGAGAGAGGGAGGAATTCATAGAGAGAGGGAGAACTTATTTATTCTTTTGTACATACTACTACATACCGGTCACCATCCGCTCCCGTTCATATATTCACCACTTCAAGTGTCTGTCCTTTGGAAATTTTTCTCACGTTTTGCCACAAAACAAAAAGAACATCATGGGGGAGACGACGACCGCGAAAACGACTAAGAAAAATGAAATCGTGTGTTGTTGTCTCGGCGACGCGGTGACTGATTTCATCGTCATGATGGACGATACCGATCATCTCTCGTCCTCTCTGTCGAACTTAGGCGGGTGCGAAGTCGTCGATTCGAGGGAAGATTTCGAAGCGATGATGACAAAGGAAACGTCCGATGTAAAAGAGACAAAGTTTGGCGGAAGCGCGGCGAACGTGGCCAGAGGCATCGGGAATTTAACGACACAGTATAATAAAGACCAAAAGGTTGATCTTAAAGTGTTCTTTGCCGGGACAATCGCGGATGATAAGGAAGGGAACGCGTATCTGAAAGACTTGGAAAAGAACAGAGTCAGAGCGGAGAAAAATGCCACTGTTCGAGTGCTTTCGAGCGCTTCCGAAAGTTCCGCAAAGTGTTTAAGTTTTGTGAACAAAACGAACGGCCAACGGACGATGCGGACGTATTTAGGCGCGAGTAAGTGTAAACCGGACGTGGACAAGGTTTTGGAGGTTTTTAAGAGGAGAAAAGAGGAAGAGGAAAAGAGCGCGAGCGCGACGACGAGACTGTTGCACTGCGAAGGATACGCGCTGTACGATCCAAAGTTCTTGACGAGTTTGATTACCAAAGCGAAAAATTTGTACGAAACAGACGGGACGAAGGTGTTGGTATCGATCGATTTAGCCTCGTTTGAGGTGGTTCGGAATAGTCGAGAAACTTTGTTGACTCTGTTGGAACGAAATCCAGGCGTCGTGGACGTGCTTTTTTGTAACGAGGACGAGGCAAAAGCGTTGGTCGAGATCATTCCAGAGTTGTTCCTGGAGGAGCAGCAGCAAACGACGAGAAAAAACGACGAGAACAACAACGAAGGAGAAGAAATCGAAGCTATGGTTGCCAGAACCATCGCGAAGAAAATAAACGGCACGTGTGTCGTCACGCAAGGCAAGCGAGGCTGTCGCTGCTACTCCGCCGACGACGACGAAGAAAAAGAAGAAGAAGAAAAAGAAGTGCACCACGTCCCGGCGCCTGCCCTGAAAACCGTCGTCGATACCACTGGCGCCGGCGACACCTTCACCGCCGGCTTCTTATTCTCCTACTTACTCTCCACGACGACGAAAACGAAAACGAAAATCACGAAAAGAAATAAAGAAGAAAAAAACGACATCCTACTCAAAGCCGCGCGACTCGGATGCGAAGCCGCCTCAAAAATGTGCGCCGCGGTCGGGTGTGAACTCGACGACCACCAATGGGAAGAGATACTAATTCGTGCTGCTCAATGATACTAATAATAACAACAACAACGACAACGACAACCCAGATGATAATAGAAAAAATACTAGAGAGAATAGAACTTTACGCGAGTAGAAATAGAGCCTTTTAACATTATTTTAGTAGAGCCGCTCATGCGATGCCGCCAATTCATCATCGGAGAACACGCACAAATTGACAAAAGGAAAAGCGCCCGCCCAAATACCCGTTCCAAATAGACTTGTTTGCGCGTCCTTATATTACCGTTCAATTTTTATTCATCTTTTCATCTGTGTAAATGTCAATCGATTTTGGTCTCACTTTTTCCTTCACAAAAAAAATCAGACAATTAAAAAAAAGATCTGATGACGACAACACCTTTGATGCGAACGAAGAGGAGAAGACCTCGAAGCTCTCTTCTCCTTTTCCTTTTCCTTTTCCTTTTCGTGCTCTTTATTGCTGCGCTGTTGTTCTTTGATGACGAGACGCGCGTTTTTTCGTGCGTTGAAGCGGCAAACGAAGGAGGAGAGGAAGACATTTTGGAACCGGAGTGGCCGTTTTTACCTAATTCGAACGAGGACACCACAGACGGAGAATCATCGGATCTCTCGAAAGAGACGACGGAAAAGACACAACAGACGCCAAACTTTATATCCGCGGAACTCTTCCGCGCGTTACCGGCGCACATCACCCGGAATAAAGTCCGATCGTCGGCGCTTTTAGAGACTCTGGGGAAAATGAGCAAAAACAGTGCAAACAAGAAGAACAAGAAGAAGAACGACATCAACAACAACAACAACATAAGAGGAGAAGGCGAAGGCGAAGAAAACGAAGAGGAAGAAGATGCTTTGCGACGCGTGGACAACTGTAGGGAGATTTTAGAGAGGGAGGATTCTTTCTTCTCGGATGCCGCCGCGCGGGGCGCGAGCGGCGGCGCGACGAAGACGAGCGGCGGCAGCGGCGGCGGCGAGGGGAAGACGATGGTGAAGACGAAGAGAGACGCGATCGACGCGTTGATTGATATGGTGAAAGAAAATCCAAAGAGGAAAGAGGCGTGGAGAGAGTTGGGTTTGGCGATGCAGTTAGGGAGAGGTTCGGCGGACGCGGCGTTGACGAGAGCTTTGTCGGAAAGGAGGAGCGATGATGGTGAAGAAGAAAAAGACGAGGAGAAAGAGAAGAAGATGAAAGAGAAGAAGAAGAAAAAGAAGAAGAACGGCGAGAACGTGATGATGATGATGAATGGGAACGAATGGAAACGAATCGACGCGGAAAAGAAAGCGGTATATTTTTTACAGCGCGCGGCGGATTTAGGCGACGCGGAGGCGCACTTTGAGTTGGCGTTTTTGTACAGCACCGGATTAGGCGGCGTTGTGGAGAAGGACGAGCGGTTGGCGATGACGCACCATTATTTCGCGGCGAGAGGCGGTGACGTGCGATCGCATTTAGCTTTAGGGCATCGACACGCGAAGGGAAGGTTCGCACCAAAATCGTGTCAAGCGAGCGTTTTGTATTACCATCCGGCGAGTTTGAAGACGGTAGAACCGGTGATTGCGCCGGTGATGGGCGAGAACGGGCAGAAAGGATTCGATAATTTTCGGTTGAGTCGAGACATGAAGTCGCCAAAGAAGCTGAAAAGGCAGAAAGACGTGGTGACGTATTACCAGTACGCCGCGGATTTAGGGAACTCGGAAGCGCAGAACGCGGTGGGACACGCGTATATGGTAGGCACGAAAGGTTTGGACGTGAACTACGACGTCGCGGTGAAATATTTAGATTTAGCCGCCGCGCAAGGCAACGCAGAGGCGATGAGTTCGTTAGGTCACGCGTACGCGAACGGGTTAGGCGTGACGCAAAATAACGAAACCGCTTTGAAATGGTTCAAAGAGGCGAAAAAGTTGGGTTCTCCGCACGCGAGTTACGGATTAGCGTACATGTACTTGAGCGGTTTCGGAGTGGAAAAAAACGCGCAAGAGGCGGTGAAGGAGCTTTTGAAAGCGGCGGAGAGAGGGAGCATGGAGGCACAGTTTCATTTAGGCGCTTTGCACGTGAGAGGAGTAGCGCCGTTAGCGAGAGATTACACGAAAGCGAACACGTATTTCGGTTTAGCCGCGGCGCAAGGGCACTCGTTAGCTTCTTATAACTTGGCGATGATGCAATTGGGAGGTTTAGGCGCCCCGATTGCGTGCGCGCCGGCGTTGGATAAGTTGAAACTGTTAGCGGAACGCTCCTCGACGGTTATAAACGTGATGGAGAACGCGAGAGAACATTTCGTGAGAAGAAACTATAAAGAATCCTTGTACGCGTACGCGAAAGCGTCGGAAATGGGCGTCGAGTTAGCGCAAGCGAACGCGGCGTATATTTTAGAGAGGAACTTTGGCGGCGTGCAAAACCACTTATCGAAAGAAGAAAGGAAACGGTTTTCGCTGTATTTTCACGAACTCGCCGCGGATCAAGGGAACGTCTTATCGTTACTCACGATTGGCGACGCGCATTACGCCGGGTGGATTTCTTCTTCCATTTCATCAGAAAAAGACGACGATTCCGAGGAGACGTTGATGGTAACCGACGAAGACGGAAACGTGCTCGTTCCTTCCAATGCGAACTCAGATTCCAACTACGAAAAAGCCGCGCAAGTCTACCGACGAGCCGCTGGTTTACGAAGCGCAGCTGCTATGTTCAATCTCGGGAGAATGCACGAAGTTGGACGAGGCGTCGCGAAAGATTACCACTTGGCCAAACGCTTTTACGATTCCACTTTATCGGCGGAGCCAGATGCTAAGTTTATAGTCAAATTCGCGCTTTGGGGGTTACGATTTCGAGAGTGGGTGGACGAGAAAGATTGGAAGAATAAAGACTACAGAACGATAGTTTCTGATATCTTTCGCGAACTCTTGTTGCTCAGACCTGGAATTTTCAACTCCAATATTATGAGCGTCGGCGAGGACGAACCGAAACCGGCGAAGATTGTCATATCGACTGAGAAAACGAATCCCCCTCCGTCCTCTGCTGCGAGTGGTAGTGCAACCGAGCACATCGTCAAAGAAACGAATAAAGTAATCGAGTGGGGAAAGAAGAACTCGGACGTGATGTTGGTCATCGCGTTAGGTATTTTCTTGGTGATTACTTTAGGCGTGCGATCGATTTTAGCGGCGAGACATCACCATCACCGCGACTAGTTTTAGAAGTGGTGCATATATCTTACATACATGAATACTATACAATACTATACATCATTACAACAAGTGTTTCCTTAGCGTATTTTTGACATCTCCATCCTTCACAATCGTCCCGTGACACGGTACGATGGTATCGAAATCGAGCCGCTCCACGTCCTCGACTCGCGCTCTCAACTTCTTCTTTTTCTCCTCTCCGAAACACAACACGTTCTTGTAAATGGGCAAATAAATAACATCCATGAGAAACTTCCACCCTTTCTCTTTGAACGTGTACAACTTTTCATCCATTCCTTCGCCGTCCGGATAATTCCAATACACATCCGTCACCATCAAACATTTACTTTCTTTGTGCGCAAACGACACCTCGTTGAAAAACGGCTTCGAGAAGAGACTCTCGCAATCCCAATGCACCATCTCAAACTCGTTCAACCATTCGTCCTTCCACTCTTCTTTTACATCTCCCAGATCCTTATCGTACGGAATCTCTCCTCGTTTCTTTTCTTTCAACCCGGGACATCCCCACAGCGTTGCGTTCGGATACGCTCGTTTCCACATTTTCGCGTATTTCAGGTGCTCGTAATTCGGAGAGACGATATGTTTCACCTCTCCGAGCTTCTCGATCTCCTTCTTCGTCTCCTCGTCTAAATCGATCGGCGAGTGCACCCACAACTCGCCGTTTTGCAGTTTCACCACTGCCATTCGTCCGCCGACGTCGATGGTGTTCCATAAAAATTGTCGTTCGCACGCGTAGAGTTTGTTTTTGACGACCTCTTTGACGATGATGTTTTCCCCGTCTTCCGTCTGCGGATGGTTGGACCAACAGGTTTTGAACGCGTTCTTGTTCTCGTCCTCGCGCTTCTCTTCCAAACTCGAAGACGACGACGAGAGGAGAAAAAAACGCCGCGTTTTCCTTTTTAAAGTTTGAGTTGTTCTGGGGGTCGCGACGACGGAGATGATGCGTTTTGGTGACGTGCTCGCGCGCATCGCATTCGCGTCTCTCTTTTGTGACGAACACGTTTCCCCACAACGAAAGAACAAATCTCTGCGCGTGTACTAACACACCATACTTTAAAAGAATAAGAAGAACGACAAAAACATGTCCGCACTCTTCGACTTGAACTCGTTCATCACCACCCTCTTATTCTTCATCTGCGCGTGCACGTACGTGAAACTCAAAGCGCCGTATTTACTCGAACGAGAGACCACCGGCGAGAACAAAGGAAAAGGAGGCGGGTTGGTGAAATCTGTGTTCTGGAAAGCAGCGAGAGTGGGAGAGCGGTTATCGCCGTACGTGTCGATCGGGTGCCTGATCATGGCGTGGAGGACGTTTTTTTACGCGTAGTGTTGTGCGCGTGATGACGAAACAGCATCACCTGATGAAAGAGATTGCGCTGGCGATGAAAGCGAAGGACTTTGCGAGGGCGGTCCAACTGTACGAAGACGACGAGAAAGACGATACATACGAGGTTCACGTGTACGCCGGGAAGAGTTACTTCGAACTCAAACAACACGCGAAGAGTCGAGAGTGTTACGTCAAGGCTGCTCGAATCGACTCGGAGAGAGAGCAAGCGCACAAAGGGATCGTGGAGGTTGGATTTGATGGCGACGACGACGACGTGAAATTCGTTGAGGAAGAGGTCATTCCGTCGGTTACGTTTTTACTCCAAAAAGCGTCCGAAACAGAGGACGTGGAGAAGCAAAAGCAGTACTTGGGAAAGTTGGGCGACGGGTACGCGAGGTGCGGGGAACATTTGTATTTGGAAGCGGCCAAGGCGTATCGAGATTTAGATGATTTGATGTTGAAAGAGAACGACGCTTCTTCGGTAGGCGGCGCGGCAGCTGCGTGTAGCATTAAAGCGGCGAAATGCGCGGTGCTTTTTACGGAAGGAAAAGCGAAGTTGAGCGCGAGCAAAGCCGTCGCCGATGCGAAATCTAAAACGATCGTCTCGAGAAAAGACGAGATTCGGATTGCTAAGGAGGCGTCGATCGAGTGTTTTGCGAGTCTGGCGATAGAGACGATTCCGTTTTTGGACGGGTACTTTCGTACGAAAGCAAAGCCGAAGAAAGGAGACGACAAAGTAGAAACGAGCAGCGACGATGTGAAAGATATCGAAAAGTTTGCCATAAAGCTCGCGCGCGCTCGATTGGACTGTGGCGCCAAAAATGTTGAAGAAAATGGTAAGAAGGATGCGTTGAAATTCGCAGACGCGATGTTGCATGATTTCATGAGCAGCAAAAGTTCTGAGAGTGTGGTCGTCGATGAAACAAACGTTTTGGCGCTCGCTTTAGACGTCGTCGCTTTTACGGGGGAATACCTTGGCGACGAAGAGGAAGGTTGGAACGATGATTCGTCATCAGAAGAATCTCCCCTCGAAACCGCGATAAAAGAATACGTAAAAGACGCAGACGTCGAAAATCCGCTTTGGGTGTTGTTCACGGCGTGGACTGCAAATCGAAATCACAGTCGAGGGTCGTTCCATCGTTCGTGTCTTGGGAACGATCTCGAGTGTCACCATGAAGGGACGAGAGTTGAATTAGGCTCGAGGGATGCAAAGATGGACAAAGAGGTATACAGATTGTTTGACGCTATGGAACACTCCATCGATGCGGACGGCGAGAGCGATGAAGTTCTATCTTCGACTTCGTATTCCACTTTACAACTCGCCATGGTTTCGATGCTCTTGGCAGAGTCTCGTGCGTATCTCGGCGACGCTTTAGGCGCGCTCGACGTTGCTGGACGCGATGCGGTTTGCTCGGTTTTGGGATTAGCAAAAACGCAAAAAAGAGCACAATTACTACTCGCTGAATCACACGCCAAGCTTGGGCGACCGTTTGATTACGACGCGATCGTTAAAGCATCGCCGGCGAGAGGTTGTCGCATTCGCGCGTATTATATTGCCATTACGAGCGTTGCCCGGGATGCCAAGGCGCAAAAACTGAAATGGTTACGAAGCGCGTACGAAGCAGCGCCTCGGAGTCCAAGGTGTGCGTTTGAGTTTGCGTGGGCATCCGGAAACGTCGATGCGTGCGAACAGATTGTTTATTCATGGATAGATGCGCACGAAGGAGCGGAGCTACCCGCGGATGTCACCGCGCGTTGGGCATCGCGTAGAGCGTCTTTGGCCACCTCAGAGGAGCAACTCGACATTTTATGCTCGCGCGACGATCGATCGATTTTTACTTTAGCGGCTAAAGCGGCAAAAGCAAGTAGCGGTGCAAATCCATTCCGTGCACTCGCGTTTAGCGCTCTCTCTCTCTGTGTGGATGCATCCGGCGACACCGCTCGCGCCTCGAAATTGCGCGAAAAAGCTTTAGCGTTGGATCCGAGCGACGAGATTTCAGGACCAATTGAAACGAACTCCTCTTCTCCTGAAAGATGTCGAGAAGTTTGTGAAAACGCCATAAAGTGGAATCCAAACTGTATATGGGCATCTGAACGACTTGCGAGCGATAGGGATCCACACGTGGCGCTTTCGGCGTTGAAAATTCTGATTCGCACGAAACGCGAGAGTGTCGCGATGTGGACGAATATGGGCGATTGTTATCGAAAGTTGGATAGAAAGTCAGCGGCGGTCGATGCGTTGGAAAAAGCTGTTACGTTGTATAAGCAACGAGACCCGGTTGCCGATGCGAGTCTTAGAGACGCTTTATACGCCGCGACAGTTGCAGGTAACATTTCGTTACAGCTCGGAAATCTCGAGCGCGCGGAGTTGTCGTACAAAATCGCGCACGACATTTTCCTCAACGCTTCTTCCACGGGTAGCAGCGATAAAGGAGGTGTTCTCGTTCCAATCCTAATTGGACTTGCGAGATGTTTCGTGTTGGACGCGTCGGGATCAGCCATGCGCGGCGCGACGGCAAGATGTGAGCAAAGTGCGAAAGAGTGTGTCGCGTACGGCGAGAAAGCGCTCGTCGCGATCAACAATGACGCAGCGGTTTTAGCGACATCATCAAATACAAAGAAGTATGCCGTCGTCGAACGCGTCGTTCGAACGCTTTTAGGCGAAGCGCACTTATTGATGAACAATTTCGACTCAGCCGCGAGTGAATTCAAAAAGTGTGTGGAACTTTTCCCGGAGCTTGCGTCGACGCGAGAAAATCTCGCTCGGGCGTTGTTGTTGTTCGCTTCTTCTTTACCACGAGGTGACGATGATGCTACTTCGAAAGCAAAATCGGCGTGCATCGATTACGCGAGCGCGGAAGGCTCCGATTTCTCCGCCGCCTGGCGCGCACTCGCTAAGATTCCTCGAGGGAAAGATGAAGAAGACGACGCTTCGTATTTTGGTCGCGTCGAAACGTGTTTGTCCCGCGCGGTATCTTTAGGCGTCTCGCAGAACAAAGCGACTGTCTGGGCATCTCTCGCGCAGTTATACAAAACTGCCGCAGATGCTCGACGACAAAAAAGTAGTGGTGCGGAAGATATCATCGAAGAACTCGAACGCGCCGCCGCGACGTGTCTCGATAAAGCCCGCACTCTGAATCCGCACGAAGGTGTCGCGTGGATTCACACTGGCGAAGAGATTTTGAGCAAAAGCGTTTTTGGCGAAGACGAAGGAAATAGTAGTGTTTATTACGAGAAAGCCGCGAAAGCGTTCGATGTCGCCACAAAGTGTGCGTTTGAAGACGCAGAGCACGCGCGCATCGCCGACGCCAAGTTTTCGGCGACGGCGGCAGTTGCCGTCCTTTCGGAAGATATTCACAACACACACAGATACGAGAATATCGCAGCCGCAATTCGAGCGGCGAGAGCGCGAACGAACGATCCGGTCGCACACTGGTCGCTCGCGATGGTGTGCGAACGAAGAGGATTGATTGATATGGCAAAAGAGGCGTTTGAAAACGCATTGGACGGTGTTCTTAATGGTGATACTTCGACTCTAGATTTCACGTTCGGTTACGGCGAGAGCGATGAGTGTCGAAACGCAATAACTGATGCCTGCAAGGAAGGTTTAGAGCGTCTGGAAAAGAGGCGAGCAATGACGAGTGCCGCGCAAAATGATCTCAATGATGGAGCTTGCGCGACGTACGCGTCGCTCAAGCGACGTTTGCAAAACGCCATTCGCGAAGACCCTTCTAACGTCCACGCGAGAGTGCATCTCGCGCAGTTACTGTTAGCACGAGAAGAAGATGATGACGACGAAACTTTTCTCGCTTTGAACGTGGTATCCGAACCGAGAGCACCTTTTCTTAACAACGCGGGAGGTAAAGGTGATTTCCGAGAACAAAGTTCCGTCGCACGAAGCGTCGCGTGGTCTTGCATCGCCAACTCTCCAGCATACGTGTATCCCGTAAAAAGTGATGATATTGAAAGCGATAAAACAAGATCAGAAGTTCTTTTTCGTCGCGCAAATCGCATGGCTGCCATTGCTACGGTTCTAAACCCGGGTGACGCGCGAAACCAAGATGTCCTTCAGACGTGCTTGAATCGCCTTCAGTTGCGTCCTCGAGCGAGCGGTCGAGTATCGTCTTTCAACCTCGATGACGAAAAGATGCTTCGCGATTTGTCGAAAATGGCAGAATCTGATCCAAAGAGCAATGCAGAAACTATTGCTTCTGCCAGACTCGCGTTGGCGGCAAAACTCGCGCAGTCCGAGGAAAAAGAGAAACGCAAAGAGGCAAAGAAACACGCGACTCGCGTAAGTCAAACGAATAGCAAAACAGAATTAGACGAACAAGAACGAGAAATTAACAACATTACAATTAGCGAACGATTAGTGCGAGCGAGCGAATGTTTCCTCGCTGGCAGCGAATTATAGATTTAATAATACAGAGTTCTATCATCTAACTATCAGAAAATCTTCGCACTCGTCCAATTCTCCTCCCAAAAGTTCACCATTCCTTCATCTTCGATTTCGTCTAATGAGCTATTCTTCGCATCTCTATCTTCTAATTGATACTTCTTCTTCGTAAGAGGCGGAGGAGGACGCGTGGCGGGTACTTTTCTTCTCCCTTTCGCGGTGGTAGAAGAAGAAGAAGAAGAAGAAGAAGAAGAAGAGAATATCTCATCCAACCGATCTCTGGTCACCCCGGCTTCCAGTCGATTCAACGCTTCCGTACCGTTCTCGTTCCCGTCCCAACCTTCCAACAAAGATATCAACGCGTCGCACAACTCTTCGCTCGTATCGAATGTCAATCCATTCACACCTTCCTGAACTAATTCGTCCCGCAAACACTCGTATCTTCTCGCTAAAACTGGAATACCCACGCCAAACATGTCTACGATTTTCATCGGCAAATCGAGTTTCGAAGAGCTTTGGTGCAAGCACAAACCTACGTCGGACATGGACAAGCGTTCCGGGTACTCGTGGATAGGTAACCACGCGTACGAAAAACTGACGTGTTTCAATTTCGCCTCTTTCGCTCTCGTCTCAAACGATTCTCGCAAATCTCCTCTGCCTGTGATCAAAATGTTCAAATGCGGCAGTCGTTGTTTCGTCTTCTTCTTTTTCTTCGTCGCCGTTCGGCTCGCTTCTTTCGCCTTCTCGTCGTACAACACCGCCGCGTGTAACAAAACGTCAAAGTCTTCGTCCGGCGTCCATGAGGTGCTCGAGACAACATTCACAACATCGCTCGTCTTTTTCCGGAATCCTTTTTTCTTTTCTCTCGTGGCGTTGGTGTTTAATCGTAAAAATTGCTCCCCCGGCGCGTCCTTCACCACGGAAATGTGTCTCGCGTCCACGCTCCACTCGCGAATTAAAAAATCCTTCATCTTCTCCGTCACCGTCAAATGATGATCGAAATACCTCAAAAAGTACTTCTCGTACGCCTTCATAACTCTCACCAACACATCTTTCCCTCCTCGTTTCCTTTGCATGCTGAAAATCGAGTACCCGAGATTGTGCCAATCAATAGTAAACTTTCCTCCCATCACCCGTTTCGCCACCGCGCACGCGAGAAACGTCGGCAAACACGGTGGATTTTGCACCAGCACATTTGTCACTTTCACTTTCCCAGTTTCAAAGAACAAACACAAGAGCACTTGTAAAAACTGCAAGAGGACTCTCAGCGCGAAATATACGATCGATGGCACGAATGGCATCTTAGTCTTCTTCACTCGTAAAAAGTTCAATCGAGAGATACCTACGAACCGAAATCCATCATTTTCTCTCAACGTTTCCTTCATCATCGATCCATTCTTGTACGCGATCGCGGTGACTTCGTATCCTTTGTTCAGTAAGGAACTCGCGTGATTTTGCATCCTCGGCGAGTGCCCGAAATCGCCCAAAACGAGAACGACCGCGTGTTGTCTTTGTTTCTTCGCCTCATCTTCATTAATTTCCCCTAAAAAAACGCCTCCCAAATCTTTGTTTTCTTCTTTCGCGCGTTTTTGCACCACGTTATTTGTGGTATCAATATCGAGAGAAGACGGAGACGGAGGTTTCTCCCGTTTCTTCATCAGCAAAGGTGGATCTGGTTTCTTTTTCTTTTTTGTCTTCTTACTTTTCGAAGCGACGTTATTATTATTCGCATTGGAAAGCGCCATGATGATGATTTACAAAATGTCGTGTAAAAAAGTGTTTTGTGTGTGTTGTTGCAAGTGAGAGGTGTGTCTGATTTTTTTGAATTTTTTCAGGGGCAAAACTCCTCCGTCTCGAAAAAAACGAAAGAGTACTCGTAAATGACGAAAGAATTTTGGCGAAGACACTTACGTCCGTACAAAATGGTGCTTGTCCGTACAAAAAATTTTTCAGTCCAAAATACGAGAACAAAAACAACAAAATTAGGGGTGATGAAGCTGCTG
>Ga0233450_10001747_pt1 | contig 22199 bp, 16 predicted proteins | sample 011ome_30_FD_189956 | JGI IMG/M metagenome (GOLD analysis project Ga0233450, IMG submission 189956) | Coastal salt marsh microbial communities from the Groves Creek Marsh, Skidaway Island, Georgia - 011501CT (spades assembly) | ecosystem: Environmental > Aquatic > Marine > Intertidal zone >... | reverse complement strand
TGCAGAAGTTAAATTGATTGCTTTTTTACCCTATTTGAATTTTAAAGAGAACAAAAAGAAAATAAAAATGCAATTGCCTAGTGCAGTCGTTTTTCCAATTTTTGCGGGTATTACTCGATGGCGAATGCTTAAACCGCTTTTGAAATTAATTACAAAAAAAGGAGAAGTCGCAATCTGTAGAGGGCCAATCGCGACTGAATTAGCTTTGGGAAGTTTTCGGAAAGTTGTTTACGATGGTCGTGCAGCTGTTAAGGCAGAGGTAGAGCAATTTAATGTGACAGGGAATAAACAATTAGGAGTAGATTTTATTAAAGCGGAAAAAAATGCTGTACTTCAATCCGATTATCGAATAGCTGTTTCAAATAAGTTAGTTGATTACTGGGGAAAGGAGTTTGGTTACCAAGTAGACAAGCATATCGTTATTCCATGTACACTTACATCCAAAAGTTCAGGTGAATTATTGATGAATAGAAATGATGACTCAATTAAACTGGTCTTTTCTGGAGGAACAGGGGCATGGCAGTCAATTGACTTTGTTGCAAACCTTTGCAGAAAAGCAATGAAAGAGAATGCAACTATTAACGTTCTTTTTTTGACACAGGAAAATCCAATAATTCAGAAATTAGTTTATGAGTTTCCAGAAAGGTGTGAGAGAAAATGGTTAAAGCATGAAGAGGTACATGGAGTTTTATCCAATTGCGATTATGGAATCTTGATAAGAAAACAAAATGTAACGAATAAAGTTGCCTCACCTGTAAAGTTTGCAGAGTACCTTAATGCTGGATTAAAAGTATTAGTTTCTGAAAACTTAGGTGATTTTACAGCGTTTGTTAAGGAAAATGATTGCGGGGTAATGGTTAACGATAGTATTCCATATCTTTATTCTGTAACAAAAGAGGATAGAAATAGGTCTTTAGGTTTAGCTCAAAGGCATTTTTCAAAGGAATCAAAAGAAGTAACCCAAATGTATTTATCTCTACTAACAAATATTCGAGAATTGTGGCCGTAACAAAAGGAAGAATATTTGGGTTAGATTTACTTAGAGTCCTTGCTGTAATGGCGGTAATTGTAGCTCATGCCGGGTATAGTAAGATTTTCGGTATTAAGTATGGATATGTAGCTATCGAATCATTTTTTGTAATGAGTGGTTTTCTCATAGGAGAAATGCTTATCCGAGAGTTTCGAGATGGATTTTCATTTTCTGATTTAAAAATATTTTGGGTAAAAAGGTGGTACAGAACCTTACCCTTGTATTATTTAGTTTTGCTATTAAAGTTTATATTTCTTAATCCAGATGATATTGGGGCTAATATCCTTTATTATGTCTTTTTTATGCAGAATAATTTTTACGGAATTGAGTTTTTCGCGGTTAGCTGGACATTAGTGTTAGAAGAGTGGTTTTATTTGATTGTTCCATTAGTTATTTTCTTGTTTTTTAGAAAAGGAATTGTTTCAAATAAGTTTTATGTATTCACGATTTTCATAATAGCGGTATCTATCTTGTTGCGATTTTTATATGGGCATTTCAGAACGGATTTATATGATGCGGTAAATGGAAATATTATTCTACGTTTTGATGCATTTATTATCGGCGTAGGTATGGCAAGCATTAAATTGTTTGATTATAAATGGTATAAGAAATTAGCAGAATTTAAATACTTTGGATTGGGGATTTTGATATTGATTTTTAGTCAGTTGTTTTACTACGATAAATTAGAGGTTTCCTCAAGAGAATTGTTAGGCGCTGGGTCTATAGCAACACAATTTTTTGTTATGGATTTAGGAATCTTTTTTATTCTCCCTTTTTTATGTGAAGCGCCCATTTTTAGAAGTTACAAAGATGGGAATAAAGTCATACATATTCTTACGTGGTTGAGCTTGTTGTCTTATCCAATGTATCTCATTCATCTGGAAGTTCAAAAATATTTACCACAGGTTGCTCCTTCTTTGTATTTTGGAGGTAGTTTGGGATCTTTTGTAATAAATACTTCAGTTACTATTTTATTGAGCTACGTCATTTATGAGGTGATACACGAACCGATGCTAAGAATGCGTTCGCGAACTGTAAAAAGACTAGCTAACAAATATAATGAACCTAAAACCAGCTAAGTTGAGAATACTGCTAATAACAGACGGAATAACACCTTATGCAATGGGTGGAATGCAAAAGCACTCTGCAAACCTAGCTAAGTATTTGACCTTAGCAGGTGTTGAAGTAACATTGGTTCATTGTGTTGCACGGGAAAAAGAAATTCCCTCAGATGATGCGGTAAATGAAAGTTTATTTTCAAGTCAACAAAAGCTGAATAAAATAATTGGATTAAAATTCCCATCTATGGGAAAAGCCCCAGGACATTATTTAAAAGAATCTTATCGCTATTCAGAAATGGTTTTTGAGAAAGTTAAAGATGAATTGGATAGTTACGATTTTATTTACGGAAAGGGATTTTCAGCTTGGAAATTATTGCATAAAAAGTCTAAAGGAATGAAAGTTCCTCCTGTTGGTGTTAAGTTTCATGGATATGAGATGTTTCAAAAACCTCCTTCCTTTCGAGCGAAAATTGAACGGTTGTTTTTACGTAAACCTGTTAAATGGAATACTTTAAATTCGGATTTTGTGTTTTCTTATGGCGCAAAAATTACAGAGCTTATTAGAGAGTTAGGAGTAGGAGATGATAAGATTATTAGTATTCCTTCAGGAATTGATAATGCTTGGATTCGACAATCTAAATTAAAGGTAAACAGTCCTATTCGATTTGTTTTTTTAGGAAGATATGAGAGACGAAAAGGAGTAGAGGAGTTGAATGATATATTAAATGATATTATTGAAAACAATGAATTTGAGTTTCATTTTATTGGTCCTATTCCAAAGGACAAACAAATTGCAAGCAAGAAGATAGTTTATCATGGAGTTATGCAAGATAAAGAGAAGTTGACTAGGTTGTTAGATGATGCAGATGTTCTGGTTTGTCCAAGCCATTCCGAAGGTATGCCGAATGTTATTTTGGAGGGAATGTCAAGAGGAATGGCGGTAATTGCAACTGATGTTGGCGCTGTCCAGCTGTTAGTGAGTGAAAAAGTTGGAGTTTTACTGAAACAGATTGATAAAGAAGAGTTGAAACAAGCTATTTTAAACTTATCTAACCTTGAACCTGCCAAATTATTAGAGATGAAAATAAATTCATTGGAATTAGTGTCGAATGCGTTTAATTGGGAGCGAATTGCAGAGCAACTTATTGATAAAGTAAAAGAAGTTATTAATGACTGATAAAAGTCAAGATAACGCTTATTTGCCAGGGCTAAATGCACTGCGGTTTTTTGCAGCTTTCTTGGTTATTGTAACTCATATTGAATTGTTAAAGGGACAATTGGGTTTTTCGAATTCATTAAAATTCCTCGAACAACTTAACCTAGGGGGTTTGGGTGTGTATTTCTTTTTTGTGTTGAGTGGATTTTTAATCACCTATTTATTAATTCATGAAAAGGAAAAAACGGGAACAATTAAAATAAAGGCTTTTTATATAAGGCGGTTGTTGAGGATTTGGCCACTTTACTATTTTATAACATTACTGGCCTTCTTCATCCTGCCTAATTTCGAAATGATGGAGATACCTTGGTTACAGCAATTTTATCATTCCAATTTTACAGTGAATCTGGTTTTGTTCTTATTGATGCTTCCGAATCTTGCCTTGGCCTTAAATCCTGCTATTGCCCATGCAGGTCAACTATGGTCTATAGGAGTAGAAGAACAGTTTTATTTAATCTGGCCAGTACTCTTTAAACGGACAAATAATTTATTACGCTTGTTAATTCTATTATTTGTGGTTGTTTTAGGAATAAAAGTGTTGTTTATTCTCCTTTTAAATTCGAATACAATTCCTTCTGCTGAGAACATGTTGGCTTTAAAAAAGTTTATGGCGATGAGTAAGTTTGAATGCATGATAATAGGAGCTTTTGGGGCTTATGGGGTGAAATTTAATTCAAAGAAGATGTTACGTATCGTGTATCATCCAATTGTATTTGGTATTTCTTTATTGTCGTTGCCATTAATGAATTATTTTTCTTCTGAAATATTGAATGACGCGATTCACCTACCTTATTCGGTAATGTTTATAGTAATTATACTAAACGTATCGACGAATAAAAAGGGATTGAAATTATTAGAAAATAGGGTTTTTAATTTTTTAGGAAAGATATCCTATGGGTTGTATATGTATCATATGATGGTTGTTGTTTTTGTAATTCAAATGGTGTCAAAAATTCATGGCGAAATCGGAATGAAGGAGAATATTTTAATTTATTTTTGTTCAATAGGCTTAAGTATATTAATAGCTTGGTTATCGTATCAATATTTCGAAAAACCATTTTTAAAATTAAAATCGAATTTTACAATTGTCAAAAGCGGAAAAATATAGATATACACCCGTTTCGATGCGGATAGAAAAGGTAATATTTTTGTCTCTTTTTACGTCTGCTTTTGTTTTTTTTAAAACTCCATTTGAGTTTTATTTTCATTACATCATCTTTTTAGCTTTACTACCATTTTTCATGTTAAAATACCGGTTTCCAAAACTGGCATTTCAAATAATGATAATTCCTTTAATAGTAGGAGTGGTTAATGTGCTGGGAGAGAATACCGATCAATTTTCCTTCATTAAAGTATTTGGAGGTTTATTGCTTACCCTACTTTTTTATCAATATGTAATGCTTTATTATGAATTTAATGTGAAGCGTTTGTTTAAAATGTATGTTAAATGGTGCTACTGGATAGCTTTAATTGGCATTGTGCAGCAAGTTTCTTATATAATTGGGTTTAAATTGGGTTATGATTATAGCTGGCTATTCAATAAATGGGGAGTTATCCCTGGCGGTATATTAGGATTGCGGGTAAATTCGATTATTTCAGAACCCTCAGGCCTAGCAATTGTGCTGATGCCAGCGGTGTATGTGGCTATTTATAATTTATTCAGAAAGGAAACTTATATTATCAATAATAAACAGTCGTTAGTAATTTTATTGGTATTGATATTAACCTCCTCTTCTACAGGGTTAATTGGGCTTGTTGTAGCGTTTATGTTAGCCTCAGACACATTGAATATTCGGTATGTAGTAATAGGTGTTGCAATATCGATAAGTGGTGGGTATGCAGCGTATTATAACATAGATGAATTTCGGTCAAGAGTAGATACTTCAATTGGGTTATGGATTGAAAATGATTTTGATATTAAAAATACAAATTCATCAAGTTTTGTTCTTTATAATAACTTACATATTGCAGCGGAGAACTTAAAACAATACCCCATTTTTGGAACTGGGTTGGGTTCGCATGAGTCTGCTTATGAAAAGTATTCGTTAACAAATACAGTTGTTTTATATGATTTTTCTTTTAATACAAAGGATGGAAATTCTCTATTAATTAGACTTTTATCCGAGACTGGTTTGTTAGGTGCTGGTTTTATCTTATTCATCTTGTTTAGGTCTTTTGTGCATAAAAATCAGAATAGCGAATTGAACGAATATCGAATCGTAAGCCAAGGACTTTTTATTCTGTTCTTTGTGACTTTATTGCGGCAAGGAAACTACATGTTAAATGGATTTCCGCTGATAATGTTGATGTATTATTATACAAAGAGGGAGTATACCAAAAGGAAAAATGAATTACTTCAAATAGAAGCTGGTAATTTAGAAATAGAAGAAACCAATTAACTTGAAAAAAAGAGCTCTTATACTATACAGCGAGATTGCAGGTTATACAATAACCTGCATAAATAAAACAATTGAGTTTTATCCTGATGTAGAGTTTCACGTTGTTCGATGGCCAGTAAACAAAGAGGCTCCTTTTCAATTTGAATTAAATGGCGCTTCTATTTATGAAAGAAATGACTTTACAAATGAGCAGTTGTTAGAATTGGCGAATACAATTAATCCTGATATAATTATTTCATCGGGATGGATGGATAAAGGCTATGTAAATGTTTGTAAGCATTATAAAGGAAAAGTCAAAACGGTGTTGGCATTAGATAACCACTGGTTAGGCGGAGTAAAGCAAAAAATCGCAACTTTACTGAGTCCCTATTTAGTCAAAAATAAATTCTCTCATGTCTGGGTGCCTGGAAAATCCCAACGTCAATTTGCCGAAAAATTGGGTTATAAGTCTTCCGAAATATCAGAAGGATTTTATTCTGCTGATGTGGACTTATTTTCGTCCTATTTTGAAAAGGCGAAAGAAAGTAAGATGCGTAATTTCCCTAAACGTTTTATTTACGTTGGAAGATATGTAAAACATAAGGGGATATTTGATATGTGGAATGCTTTTGTTGAATTACAAAAAGAACATCCGAACGATTGGGAATTTTGGTGTATAGGAACTGGGAATGAATTCGACAATAAGGTAGAACACGATAAGATTAAACATTTTGGCTTTGTTCAGCCAGAAAATTTTTTAGAATACATTGAACAAACAGGAGTATATATTCTTCCTAGTCATGTAGAGCCTTGGGGTGTTTCTCTGCATGAATATGCTGCAGCAGGATTTCCAATGATTTGTAGTAATCAAGTTGGAGCATCAGAAAAGTTTATACAAGAGGGTAAGAATGGTTATGTTTTTCCTGCCAGAGATAAGGAAGCAATTAAAGAAGCTTTTCGAAAAGTAATTGATTTGACAGAAAATGAGCTATTAGACATGCAGAAAAAAAGTATTGAGTTATCTTTGGTAGTTACTCCTGAAAAATGGGCAAATACATTAATGAAATTAATCAATGATTAATTCGCAAAGGCAAATTGAAAGATGGTAGTAGGAAGTGGTTTACTAGCAAATACATTTGTGTCATTTAAAGATAATGAGGATGTCATTATCTTTGCCTCTGGAGTTTCTAATTCGGGTTGTGTTGATCTAGAGCAATTCAAAAGAGAAAGCAATTTAGTAGCTAAATATAGGGATTCGAATAATTTGTTTGTTTACTTCGGTACAAGCAGTGTTGAAGATCCTTATTTAAAGGGCTCGTTGTACATTAAGCACAAGCTTGAAATAGAGTTTTTTATAAAGTCTCATTTTAAAAGATACCTAATTGTACGTTTACCCAATGTTGTGGGGAAAACGAACAATCCAAATACGTTGATAAATTTTGTTTATAACACTGTTCAACGTGAACAGAAAATGGATATTCAGTTAAAAGCCTCAAGATATTTGATTGATGTAGCGGATATATTCTTATACCTTGATAAAGTCATTGATAATGAAGCTGAGTTAAATAAGACGGTAAACTTGATAATTGCTAAAAAGTTGTCAGTTTTACAAATTGTGGAATCTTTTGAGGACCATTTAGGAAAAAATATCGAAAAAGAAATTTTCCCAAATGCTGGAGGTGATTATTTATTAGAGGTGGACAACATTTTCAATAAATATGGAATTTCTGATTTAGTTAATGGAAAAGAATATTTGGATAATCTCATTGAGAAATACTATTCTGTTTCCTAGTAAGCTTATTTATTAATAACATTTACTTTGTAGAAAATGACCTATTTTTTATGTAAAATAAAAGCATTAACTATATTTGTTAGATTGCAAGGGATAAGTATGTAGTCACATAAATGAAATTACCAAATGATTAAAATATTAATTACCGGGGGAGCAGGAAATGTAGGAGGGGCATTAGCAAGAAAGATGGTTCAAAACCCTGACTATTTTGTTGTTATAGTAGATGATTTGAGCACTGGGAGCAAGTCAAAATTACCTTCAGCAAATTATTCGAATTGGACATTTGTGTATTGTGATGTAAATAATCATCAGGACTTGTCTGAAATCATGATAGCCAATAATTTTGATTATGTTTTTCATTATGCTGCTGTTGTGGGAGTTCAAAGAACCTTGGAAAATCCAATAAAAGTTTTAGGAGATATTGACGGTATAAAAAATGTGTTGAGTCTAGCAAAAAACACCTCTGTAAAAAGAATATTTTACTCATCTTCTTCTGAAGTTTATGGGGAGCCCGTTGAATTACCCCAGCATGAGGAAACCACACCATTAAACTCGCGTGTTCCTTATGCAGTTGTTAAAAATGTTGGCGAGGCCTTTTTCCGATCTTACAAAAAATCTTATGATTTAAATTTTACAATCTTTCGATTTTTTAATACTTATGGGCCTAATCAAAGTGTTGATTTTGTTGTCGCTCGCTTTTTAGAGAAAGCATTAAAGAATGAAGACATTGGTGTTTATGGTGACGGTTCACAAACAAGAACATTTTGCTATGTAAATGACAATGTTGATGCCTGTGTAGCAATATTGGAAAAGAACTTAGAAATGAATGATGTTATTAATATTGGCGGTGAGGTTGTCGTAACAATTCTCGAATTAGCTGAACTGATAATTGAAGAAACGAATTCATCTTCTAAAATTATTTATTTGCCGCCTTTGGGGGAGGGCGATATGACAAGAAGACAACCTGATAATTCTAAAATGAGAAAGATATTAGGAAGGCCCTTGTTAACTATTCGAGAAGGAGTAAAAATGATGATTACTGACCCTGTTTTCCTAAAGAACATAGGGCTTTAATAGAAGTTATTAATAATAGTGAGAAGATTTAGCTTCGCTGAGAAAAGTTCTCTACTGCGGTCAAACATAATAAAGCGTCTGCCCTCACTGGAGGTGAAAAACGTTTGCCTAAGATGTAATCAAACAGAGTTCTATGTGCGGAATAAACGGGATATATAATATTTCAAAATTAAATTCTCCCCTCCAAGAGATGGAGAAGATGATTGCAAAGCAAAAACACCGTGGTCCGGATTCTTCTGGTACTTATGTAAATGATTTTTTGGTATTTGGGCATAGTCGGCTATCGATCATTGACCCAGAATCTTCTGCTAATCAACCATTTTATAGTTCAGACAACAAGTTTATCCTCATTTTTAATGGAGAGCTATACAACTATAAAAAAATACGAGAAAGTTTACCCGACTACCCGTTTAGAACGAATTCTGATACTGAAGTTATTTTAGCTGCTTATCAAACTTGGGGGACTAATTGCGTGCATCAATTTAATGGGATGTTTGCATTTGCTATTTGGGATGTTGAAAAATGCGCTCTTTTTATAGCAAGAGATAGATTGGGAATAAAGCCACTTTATGTTTATGATAATAATGAAAGTATTGTATTTTCTTCTGAGATAAGAAGTTTAATGGAGTGCTCATTTGTAAAGAAGAAAATTGACAAGGATTCTTTTGTTGATTATTTGCGTTATAATACGGTTCACGCGCCAAAAACTATAATAGAAGGAATTAAGGTACTTATGCCAGGTCATTACATATGGGTTAGTGAAGATGAATATAAAACCGAAGCATATTGGGATATTAATAAAAAGATTAACCAAAAATCAGTCAATCAGTCCTACGAAGAAATTAAGATTGAAATAAAAGACCGATTAACTAAATCGGTTAAAAGAAGGTTGGTAGCAGATGTTCCATTTGGCGCATTTTTAAGTGGAGGGGTAGATTCCAGTGCAATTGTTGCATTGATGAGTGAAGTAAGTGATGAGCCTGTGAAAACATTCAATATATCTTTTGCGGAGGAAGCGTTTTCTGAAGCAAAATATGCTCGGACTATTGCAAAGAAATATAAAACAGATCACACTGAAATTAAATTAACTCCTTTAGATTTTTTAAAAGAACTTCCAAATGCATTGTCGGTAATGGATCACCCCAGTGGGGATGGACCCAATTCATTTGTTATTTCAAAAGCGACAAAGGATGCTGGAGTTACAATGGCGCTATCCGGGTTGGGAGGGGATGAATTATTTGCTGGTTATGATATTTTTCCAAGAGCCGTCTCCTTATTGGATAAAAAGTGGCTTTACTCCTTTCCTATGGGGATTCGAAGATTAATGGGGAAAGCATTAAAAATAGTAAATCCAACAATAGCTTCGGATAAAATAGTTGAAACGATAACTCAAAAATATTTAGAACTTCCGTTTTATTACCCAATTAATCGTCAAGTTTTAAATGATGAACTAATCTCTAAACTAACAGGAATTGGAATTCTTCCTGAAAATGCAGTTTATAGAATTGGTCTTAATAACATAGATGTGAACACCTCTGGTTTTAAAGCACCGTTTTTGAGCAAAGTTTCCTATATGGAAATCAATACTTACATGCAAAATATATTGTTGCGTGATACTGATCAAATGAGTATGGCGCACTCCCTTGAGGTACGTGTTCCTTTTTTAGATCACGAGTTGGTCGAATATGTTTACGGTGTTGCTGATGAATACAAATTCCCGTATTCTCCAAAGAAATTATTAGTAGATAGTTTGGGTGATTTATTACCAAAGGAAATTGTAAATAGACCCAAAATGGGATTCACTTTTCCATGGGAACAGTGGATGAAAAATGAATTAAAGGATTTTTGTATTAAGAACTTAACCAATCTTGTTGATAAAGAGTTGTTAGATAAGAAACACTTGTGGGATATGTGGGATAGGTTTTTAAAAGGAAATCAAAAAGCAAAATGGTCTCGTATATGGCCACTAGTTGTTCTTGGGTTTTGGTTGGAAGAGAATGAAGTTGAAGTATAAAGAAAATAGTTAATTTTGCTTTATGCAAAAAACTGATTTAAGTAAATTTGAAAACTCTTGGTACAATCCTGGAGGTCTTTTTAAAAGAGGGGTATGGTTTTTTGTGAATGTTTGTGTCATGCAAAACAGAATGAATCCATTCAATGGGCTACGTGTTTTTTTTCTTAAAATATTTGGCGCTAAATTAGGTAGTGGAGTTGTTATAAAACCAAATGTGAATATTAAATATCCATGGAAATTGGAAATTGGAAATAACGTTTGGATTGGTGAACAAGTTTGGATTGACAACTTAGGAGAAGTTAAAATTGGAGATAACGTTTGCTTGTCACAAGGAGCCATGTTATTATGTGGAAATCATAATTATAAAAAAGTTGAGTTTAATCTAGTAGTAGGGGATATCACTTTAGAAGAAGGTGTTTGGATTGGCGCTCATTCAGTGGTTTGCCCCGGAGTTAGTTGTAAATCTCATTCTATATTATCGGTAAACTCTGTTGCAGTAAAAACACTAGAGCCATATACTATTTATCAAGGTAATCCAGCTGTAGAAGTTCGTAAAAGAGAATTTAAAGACTAATGAAGGTTAGTATTATTACCATAGCTTATAATAGTGCAGAAACAATAGAAGACACTATTAAGTCTATTGTTACGCAGAATTACTCCAATTTAGAATATATTATAATAGATGGAGGGTCTACGGATAAAACGCTTTCTATTGTAGATAAATTCAAAGATTCAATAACAACTATTGTTTCAGAACCTGATAAGGGAATATATGATGCAATGAATAAAGGTGTTCAAAATGCCACTGGCGATATTGTGGGGATATTAAATTCAGATGATATTTATGCTGATAATAAGGTTGTTTCGCGCATTGTAGAAGCAATTGGGAATAAAGATTCTATATATGCGGATTTAGTGTATGTGGATAGAGACAATACGGATAAAGTAACTCGTTATTGGAAATCTGGTAAATATAGAAAAGGAATCTTTAAAAGTGGATGGATGCCACCGCACCCGACTTTTTTCATAAAGAAATCATGTTATAATCAATACGGAACTTATAATCTACAATTAAAGTCGGCAGCGGACTATGAGTTAATGTTACGAATGCTGCATAAACATAATATCTCTGTAGCTTATTTACCAGAAGTAATTACTAAAATGAGAGTTGGCGGTCAAAGTAACGCTACGCTAGTAAATAGGATTAAGGCTAACAAAGAGGACAAACTAGCATGGTCTATAAATGATTTGAAACCAGGGCCATTAACACTTATAATGAAGCCAGTTCGAAAGATTAGTCAGTTTTTTAAGAAAGGAAACAAAAACAGATAGTCTTCTTAATCTTTCTTTTCTTCCTGCACAGGAGAAACATAAGGTGAAATGTTTAATCCTAATTTAGTAATGTCAATTTGGAAGATATCCGCATCTCCTTTAGAGTCGATATCATAATAAGCACCAACATACATTGTTTTTCCATCTGCAGAAACTGAAACTGTTTTTTCTTCTTTCACTGTATTAATTGGATAACCTATATTTTTTGGTTCACTCCAGGTATCTCCATTTTTAACTGAGTAGTAGATGTCATAACTACCAACACTTTCTTCATATCCATTGGAAGTAAAAAATAGTATCTCCCCATTTGGATGAATAAAGACACACTTTTCATCTGACAACGTATTGATAGATGGTCCTAAGTTAATAGGTTCAGACCATTTGCCCCCTTTTTGTTCCACGTAATATATGTCGGCTTGACCTTGCCCCCCTGGCCTTTCAGAAACGAAATAGATTCTTTGCCCATCAGCTGTCATACTTGCAGAACTTTCAAAATAAGTTGAGTTTATTTTTTTTGCGATTTTAGGAAATTTGTTAAGGATTTCTTTTGGAGCTCCCCATTTACCTGATTTACCTCTTTTAGAAACGTAGATGTCACCACTGCGAGTGGCGCCAGACATTCCATCTGTAATGTTTCTGTAAATAATTAAGTCACCAATTGGAGAAAAACTTAATCCTCCATCATGGTATTCTGTATTTACTTTTCCTGATAAGTTTTGTGCTTGACCCCAAGTACTATCTTCTTTACTCCATTCAGAGATATAAATATCTGAATAATACATATGGTCATAATTGACATCTACCATTCCTCCTTTTGTGTCTGGTCTGCGCGAAGTAAATACCATAGATTTTCCATCTAAAGAAATACACGGTGCAAATTCTGGCGCGGAAGAATTAATGTTTTCGCCAATGTTTTTAATCGAGGCATCCACCGGTGAAGCAATGGCAGCTTTTGCGTAATCACAATGTTTCAATAATAAATTAACATCATAATCTTCTAGTTTTTTGGTGTTAGGAGTAGCTGACTTAAATGCTTCATAGCTAATAATTGCACTGTCCAATTCTCCCAATCTAAAAAAGATGTTACCGCGCAAATAATCAAGATCCTTGTCTAATGGTTTAATAGAATCGGCTCCTCCATGCAATTCAATCGCCATGTCAAGATGTGTTTTGGCAATTTCGAATTTTTTTAATGAATATTGACATTCAGCAATTCCATATTGTGCTTTAGCGTTGTTTTTATCTATAGAAATTACTTCACGATAAATGGTAAGAGCGCCTCGATAATTATGTGCGTAATATTTATGCTTTCCTTCAGAGAGTTTGTATTGAATTTTAGCTTTGTCGATAATGTTCTTAGTAGTATCAGTATCCCATTTAGAACCTGCCTGTGAAGAGGTGATGATGAATAATGCAAATACGATTGTCAAAAAACTTTTCATATATTTCAATTGAATTGTATATTTTCTTTGCTTAGAAACAAATATAGTTAATTTAGATTTAATTATTTCCTTTTATTTTTTAGTATTACCCTAGTTTTCATTGGGATTTTCTTCCTTTTTAATTGCAAAAGCATTTTTATTTAAGTCAACTAATTCATGAACTCCTAGAGTTGCAGCAACCATTGTTACAATTGGGATAACAGCCATAATTATGGAAGATATAATAATTATAAACATAAATGTAGTACTCGAAACATCTTCTTTTATCTCGATAAAATACTTGTTTGTGTAGTGAAAAAATACCGTAAAAACCAATCCTAAAGCGATCGCAAAGCCTTTATGTTTCTTAACAAATTTCACACTTTCCTTAATCGTTAATCTTCTTCTTTCATTTATGAAATCAATAAACCCGAATCCGTAATAATAAAATGCTACAAGCATAGCAAATTGCCCTGAGATAAATTTAGCAGTCCCTTCAGGTGATGGAACTATCCAAAATATAATGTACAGAATTATTGCTACACCATAAACAATGCCGAATTCAAAACAAATATTTCGAATAACAAGGTTAATTGTTCGTTTGATGTCCTTAATAAGTTGTTTTAGATTGAATTTGTACTTATTTCCTGTTATTATTTTTTCAACTTTTTCCGATACAATGGAAAGTACTGGAGAGATCAGTATAATGAGAATGTATCTCATGAAATTAAAAATAACATATGACATCAAAAGGAAAAAACCAGAAACAAAGAAATACCATACTTTTTTTATCATCCCTGTATCATCACCGACAGTATAATCTCTTTTCAGCTCTTGAAAAGTAAACCCAGTGTAATAGATTACAAAAAAGATGATTATAGGGAATAAGAAATAAACCCAAAGCTTATGCTTTTTTATAAATCTTACAGCATTAATATAGCTATTGACACCTAATTTAAAATCTCCAATAAACCCCATTTTTAAGTTCTTTTGGTTTAACGATAATGGTTTTTCCATAAATTTCAACCCATAATAAAATTATGGTTGATAAATAGTAGGCTGAAAATACAAAATCTTTATGGCAGAAAGGTAGTATTTCCTATTTTTGCTCTCCTATTTTACAAGAATAAAAAAAATCACAAATGAACCTTACTACTTTAAATGCAATTAGCCCTATTGATGGAAGATACAGAAGAGTAACAGATCAATTAGGAGATTATTTTTCTGAAGCAGCATTAATTAAATATAGAATATTAGTTGAAGTAGAGTATTTCATTTCATTATGTGAACTACCCTTGCCGCAGTTAGCGGATTTTGATAAAAGTTTATTCTCTACTTTAAGAGGTTTGTATGGAGACTTTACGGATAAGGATGCTCTTCGAATTAAAGAGATTGAGAAAGTAACGAATCATGATGTTAAAGCTGTAGAGTATTTTATAAAAGAAAAATTAGATGTCATTGGAATAGGAGGAGGGAGTAAAGAATTTATTCATTTTGGATTGACATCTCAAGATATTAATAACACCTCTGTTCCGCGTTCAATTAAAGATGCATTAGCGGATGTATATTACCCGATGATTGAAGAAATTGTTGAGCAATTAAGTGGTTTAGCAGCAGATTGGAAAGATGTGCCTATGTTAGCTAAAACACACGGTCAGCCAGCTTCTCCAACACGCTTAGGTAAAGAAATATCTGTTTTTGTTGAACGATTAAAAATTCAATTGGAACAAATGAAAGCTATTCCGTATTCTGCCAAATTTGGAGGTGCAACAGGTAACTTTAATGCACATTTTGTTGCATATCCATCAATTGATTGGGTGAGTTTTGCAAATAAATTTTTGAATGAAAAGTTGAAAATCTCTAGATCTCAAACAACTACTCAAATTGAGCATTACGATAATTTAGCAGCACTTTTTGATGCCATGAAACGTATTAATACTATTCTAGTTGATTTAGATAGAGATATGTGGACATACATTTCAATGGAATATTTTAAGCAAAAAATTAAAGCTGGAGAAATAGGGTCATCTGCTATGCCGCACAAGGTAAATCCAATTGATTTCGAAAATTCTGAAGGAAATTTAGGAATAGCGAATGCTTTTTTCGAACACCTATCTGCTAAATTGCCTATTTCAAGATTGCAAAGAGATCTGACGGATAGTACAGTTCTGAGAAATGTTGGTGTTCCAATAGCACATACAATGATTGCTTTAGCTTCCTTAAAGAAGGGGTTGACTAAATTACTGTTGAATGAGGAAGCAATTGCAGGCGACCTTGAAAAGAATTGGGCTGTAGTAGCAGAGGCGATTCAAACAGTACTTAGACGTGAAGCATATCCAAACCCATACGAAGCCCTGAAAGAACTAACCAGAACAAATGAAGGTATTAATGCGAATTCAATAGCTAGCTTTATTGAAAGCTTAAATGTAAGAGAAGAAATAAAAGCTGAATTAAGGCTAATAACTCCCGCTAGTTTTACTGGAATTAATTTAGTGAAGGATTAGTGTTATTCACATAACATACAGTATTTAGCTTTCGAATCATGGGTAAACAAAATACTTACGTCATATATTTCTTGAATTTTAGAAATTAAGATTTCTTCAAAATTTTTGTAGAGTTCTTCTTCCGAAATTTTTTCTTCCCCTTTCTTTACTGTAAAAGAAAAAGGTATAAGATTTGGTTTCAAGTTTCTCATTGAAACTATTCCTGATATTGCTCCAGAATTGGGATTTTCTTTATTGTATAAATATCCATAAAATAATAATTGAGCGGCTTTAGGTTTCTCGAATACTTGTTCTATAGATGAAACCCTAACATCCTCAGGTTTTACAAAACCAGATTTATAATCAATAATTCTAATTTGACCATTTTGAGCGTCTATCCGATCAGCATTTCCTTTTAAAACAATTGTCTTTTTGCCTTGTGAAGTATCAATTTCAATAGATGTGTGCAAGTTTTCTTCTAAGCCCAATATTTCAATTGGCCCATTTTTTTGAATGTGTTTTTTTTCTTTGGTTAAAAAAAGCTTTATTTCTTTTAATGCCATCTTATAGTATAACAGGTTTTTCCCAAAACGATAACTTTGAGAAGGGAAAAACTTTCGGTATAACTTTTCTGTTAATACTTCATATGCATTTAACATTGCGTCAACAGAAGCTTCCGTAATAGTAGGTGAATGTTCTGTGTATAATACTTCCAAAACTTTGTGTATTATGGTTCCTTGGGTACTGTTTTCTATGGTTTCTTCTAATTCTTTTTTTTCGTTGATTCTTAAAATGTATTTGTAATAAAAGTCAAGTGGACAAGATAAATATGTGTTTAATGCTGAAGGGGATATGCCTTTTTCGAAGAGTAAATCAATCTTTTTCAATGTAATGCTGTCCTTTTCTATCGCCTTAGGATCGGATTTATTATTCCATTTAAAATTATAATCCTTTCGGATGATTTTGTGTGGCAATTCACTTTCTATTTGAATTAAGTAACGGCTAATTTCATTACTGTCAAGTCCGTTAGGTAGTCCATTGTTATAGATAAAATGAATATTCTTTACACGATGCAATAGGCGATAAAAGTAGTAGGAAAAAATAGCTTCTCGATCTTGTTTTGTTGGTAATCCAAGGTAAATTTTTAAATCATGAGGAATAAAAGAATTGGAGCCTTGAATTCCAGGAAGAAATTTTTCATTACAAGAAACAAGAATAATATTGTCAAAGTCTATTACTCGGCTTTCTAACAAGCCCATTACCTGAAGACCCTCTAATGGTTCTCCGTAAAATGAAATTTTTTCACTCTTATTAATAAGGTTGAACAGGTTGCGAATTCCTTCCACGTCCTCAATGTATGGGTGTTCTTTGTTAATTATTTCAATTTTTTTGAGATTGGAGATAATTTTATACAAAACCTCAATTTCAAATGTTTTGTTTGCTTCATCAATTAAAGTCAAACGTAACTTATCACAAAAGCTAGCTAATTGCTGTAACGTAGTCTCTGTATTTATTGCAGAATGATAGAATAATATGGCTAGTAAACCTGTATTTGTGCCGAATACTTCTTCTAGGTTTTTCTTAGTAATAAAAGATAAGTTATTCTTTGTGAAATGATCAATTACCTGGCTGGTATCGATTCCTTTATTTGTAAAGTATTTGACAATTAATTGATGTTCTAAAAAAGTAAAAAGGTCTTTAAAATAAATAGTTTTTATGTTTTGCTTGGATTGAAATCGTTTAGAATTGATTTGAATAGTAAAAATAATGTCAAGTAATTCCAAGGCTAAAGTATTCGAAAATGAATACCCCATAGTAATATTCATTTTATCTATACCAGAAGGGATAGCATTTAAAAAAGGTTTTAATAATTGTTCATCTGATAAGATTACAGCACTTTTTGTGTCTCCGAACTGAGGGTTGTTACTCAGTATTTGTGCCGCAATGTTAACCTGATTCAAATTTGTGTTGGCGGGATAAATTGTTACCGTTTTATCTTTAATCGTATTATTAGGTATTTTTTTTAAATTCTCCTCATTCCATTTTTTATAATGACGGACAAAATTCCCGGCTTCCTGAATGTTGTCATTCATGTAATATTGATCCACATCCCAAAAAACTTCTGCTTTACCTAGGTTTTTAAGCCATGCAAATATGGTTTCTTCACTTTTTGAAAGTGCATTAAACCCTATGAAAATAATTTTCTTATGTGGATTGTTATTTAAATACTTTTCAGGATTATTTGCTACATTTTTATAGATTCTACCTTTGGTAGAAAGTCCTTTCCTTTCTAATCTTGAATTAAAAAGAAGATACAGTTCTCCTAGGTTTTCCCAGAATTCTAAAAATTTTTCTTGACCAGCACTTAATTCATTCGCATTGAAACTCCAAGCTTCAATTTCTTTAATGTCTTTTAGGTTTTTAAAAACCAATTCACTCGGCAATAAATATCTGTCTATCTCATTGAAGTCACTCAGCACTTGACTTGACCAGCTATGAAAGACATCGAAACTTCCAGGTTCCTTAAAAAGTTCGCAATAACAAGAAAACAATTCGAAATGAACCGAAATTGGATCGATAGGTATTAGTTCGTGTAATTCAATAATAAAATCATCTAGACTTTGAATTTTTGGCGCCCAAAATGTTTGTTTAATCTGTTTAGCTAATTCTGTTTTGAAATGCAGACCAGCTCTTCTAGACGGAACAATTATAGCGATTTCCTTTAATTCCTGGACAGAATATTGCGTTAATAATTTTTGCGCTACTTCAGATAGAAAAGAGTCCATTCAGATTAATTATTTTTTATTTTAAACCCAGACCCTACAAATTTGATAAACTCTTTAAATGTTTCTTTTTTTGTAAAAACTTCTTTAATTATTCTATTTTTTGATATTGCAATTTCAGGTTTTGGTTCAGGAATTTCACGTTTTTTTTCTAGAGTAATATCTTTATCTTTTAAAACTTTTTCTAAACTTTCTGCTTTTTTAAATGTTTTTTTCGCTTTTTTGTTCCAACCTAATTGGTCTTCTAGTAAACCCAAGTTATTCCATGCAATAGCATCTTCAGGGTCTAATGCTGTACATTTTTTATAGTCTAAAATAGCATCTTCGGTCATCCCAAGACTCGCCTTAATGTATGCCCGACTAGAATAACGATAGCTATAATTCGGTTCTAAGTCAACAGCCTTGTCCATGTCTTTAAGGGCTTCTTCTTTTCTATTCAGATGAAACAGTACCACCCCACGAGTAGAATATAAGTCAGGATCATTTGGCAATACATCAATTGCTTTCGAGTAAAGTCGAAAAGACTCCTTGTAATCTTCCTTAGCCTCACTTTCTTTTGCTTGAGCTATTATATCTTCTATCGTCATTTTGTGTAGTTTTGAGGTATGGATTTTCCTCAATACCGAAAGTACAAAAATATAGAAACCTATTTCAAGATTATTTCGGAAAAAGAGTTCGAAGAACTTTCTTCTTTGGGTAATAAATATGTTAAAAATTCTATTGTTGCAGAACAATATCCTGAAATATTGCGTATTCAAGATATGTTGAATTGTGAAGGTGGAACTTGGGAAGTTATAAAGGAGAAGGAATACAACAATAAGAATAAAGAGGTAATCTAAATATTTTCTAGTTCCTTTTGTAAAATAGTATTAAACGCTGGATCACTTTCTACGTTCTCGTAATTTTGCTTGTTTTTTAAATATTCTAATCCTTTTTAAGAGTTTTCCAGGAGCAATTTTAATAATTACTGTTTCCAGTTTATTCCTAAACACAGCTTTATCGATTTTTTTAGTCTTTTTTTCCTTCTTAGCTATTTGATGCTAAATCAAATGGAATTTGGACGTAGTTGGCAAAAGTAAAGTGATTTTCACTTTGAAAAAACGATTTTATTATAAGAATGAAGAAAATTTACTAACTTTAGAGGTATGTGCGATACCCCCGTAGAAAAACCTTTAAAAATATATCAATCCTCTGCTGGTTCTGGAAAAACCTATACACTTGTAAAAGAATATATTTCGATTGTTCTGAAAAGTGATAATCCAAATAAATTTAGGCAAATATTGGCAATTACTTTTACCAATAAAGCAGCTACTGAAATGAAAGAACGTGTTTTAGAAGCCTTACTTGCATTGTCCAAAGCTGAAGACGCAGACTTAATGAAAGATTATGTTGCTTCTACCGGCATAAAGAAGCCTGAATTAAAAAGTAAATCCCATAAAGCATATAACAATATAATTCATCAATATGGAGATTTTAATATTTTAACGATTGATAAATTTGTTCATCGAATTATTCGATCGTTTGCAAGAGAATTGGATTTAAGCTTAAGTTTTGAAATAGAAACTGATATAGATACTTTTTTACAAAGAAGTATCGGCGTTCTGCTAAATAATATTGGAGCTAATGAGGAGTTGACAAAGTATTTAATTCGATTTTCGGAACAATTGATTGAAGATAGCGATAAAGGAGATATAGAGCAACAATTGTTGCGGTTAACAAGTATTCTTAAAAATGAAAAAACAAGAATTCCTTTAACGGAATTTAAACAACATGACTTGTCTTTTTTCTCTGATTTAGGAAAAAAAGTAAAAGAGAATGAGAAAAAGTTAATCCTTGAAGTTGGAACTTCGATTTCTACAATAGTTGAGCTTTTATCAAGTCAAGGTTTAGGTATAGATTTCTTTAAGGGGAAAATGAAGAGTGGATGGGGGGCATTGATTAATAAGTTTTTAACGAAAGATGAATTTGCATTAACTGACCCAACTATAAACCAATATTCCGAAGAAACTTGGTATACTCTAAAAACAGAAAGTTTGGTTAGACCAATTATTTCGCCTTTACAGGAGGAAATGGAAAAATTGATCGAAATTAATGAGGAATTGAACTTTGCAAAAGAATTTAATAAACAACTAGTAGGCTTTTCATTGTTGAATTCGATTCATCAGATTTTATTTAAAGTTAAATCTGAGAATAATATTGTTTTTATAAGCGATTTTAATGAGGTTATTAGCAAAATTGTAATAAATGAACCTGCTCCTTTTATATATGAAAAAATAGGAGCTCGATATAAAAACTATTTGATAGATGAGTTTCAGGATACATCTAGTCTACAATGGACAAATTTGGTTCCGTTGGTTTATGAGTCGTTGTCAGAAGGGAATAAAAACTTAATAGTAGGTGATGCTAAACAAGCTATTTACAGATGGCGAAATGGAGATGTACACCAGTTTGTTAACCTACCTAAGGTTGAGGGAGAGTTTACTTATTTGGATGAAATTAACGCTGTGTTTAATTATTCGGCCACTAGAAATGTTTTACAGAACAACTATCGCTCAGCATCGGCTGTTGTTCAATTTAATAACTGGTTGTTTGAAGCTTTAGCGGTTGACGAAAAGGAACAGATTCAGAAGATCTACAAAGACTCTTCTCAAAAAGTAACTAAAAAACAAACGGGTATTGTTAATGCTAAAATAATTGGAAAAGACATTGAAAATACTGAACAAATTGTGTTTAAAAATGTTATAAATTGGGTCAAACAGGCAAAAAGTAATGGCTTTTCAGATGGTGATATTGCTCTTCTTGTGAGAAGTAAAAATGATGGAATGACTATTGCTGCATTTCTAAAAGAACAAGGTTATCCAGTTGTTTCATCAGATAGTATTGTGCTTGGAAGTTCTAAAGATGTAGGTTTTATCGTCTCATTTCTAAAGGTTTCTAATGATGCTAAAAACGAACATGCGGCAATAAAGTGTATAGATTACCTTAAAGATAACCTATCGTTAACAAAGGAGTTTGATTTCTGGAGAATACCGGATAGTAAGGATCCTTATTACACTAAAGGAATTGACTTCAAGAAATACTTATCAGAGCGACATCAAATATTTAATGAGACTTATTACTTGTCTCTCAATTTATATGATAAAATTATTTATTTGATTCAAAGTTTTAATATGAATAGATATGATCCCTTTTTGGATCAGTTATTAAATACGGTGCATCATTATCTGAAAAAAAATACTTCTAGTATTCAGTTGTTTGTTGAGTTTTATGAGAATAAAAAAGAATCAATATCTGTAAATCTTGGAAGTGTAGGTAATGCAATTCAAGTAATGACTATTCATAAATCGAAAGGTCTTCAATTTCCAGTGGTTATAATTCCATTTGCAAAATGGCAAAATACAAATTCTGCGCTTTCTAACTTAACATGGATTGAGCATGAGAGATTAGAGAATTTGAATTTACCCAAGTACATAACTCCTCTTACAAAGGCTAGTTTGAAAAATTATAATTTGGAAAAAATAGCAGAGGAAGAAGAAGAGGAAGCTGTTCTAGATAACTTAAATTTATATTATGTTGCTTTTACAAGAGCGATTGATAGGTTACATGTTCTATTAG
>Ga0233450_10001738_pt1 | contig 22279 bp, 23 predicted proteins | sample 011ome_30_FD_189956 | JGI IMG/M metagenome (GOLD analysis project Ga0233450, IMG submission 189956) | Coastal salt marsh microbial communities from the Groves Creek Marsh, Skidaway Island, Georgia - 011501CT (spades assembly) | ecosystem: Environmental > Aquatic > Marine > Intertidal zone >... | reverse complement strand
GCCGCGTGCAGCAGTGTGGACTTCCCGCTTCCGTTGGGTCCAATCACGGCAGTGATTGCTGCTTCAGGAACTCTGAAAGTGGAGGAGGCAAGAGCAACATGCCCATCACGGACGATGACCACGTCCTGACCTCTGATTACATCGCTCATGCGCTCACCCGCGCTCTCACGGATTCGACAACGTTCTTCACTGTCAAGACAGTGAAGAACAGGACAATCGGCACCAGCGCCATCGTTGCCGAGGCGGCCGTGCCCCAGTAGTAACTAATGGTGAGCCCGATCCAGACCGAGACCACCCCAATCACCGCAGCAATGAGCATCATGCGGGAGATAGTTCGTGAGAGCAGGCTTGCGGCAGCGGGCGGACCAACGAGAAGACCAAAAACCAGCAGCGTTCCCACCGATTGATAGCTACCAATGACCGCCAGCGCGATCAACACCAACAGCGCAGCGTGTGCAAGCCCTGGACGCATCCCGAGTAGCTCCGCCTTGTCCCTAGAGAGACTCAGAGCGATGAGGGGGCGATAGAGGACGGTGGACACGATTACCACAATCCCGAGGACCACTAACTGACCCGCAATGTCGCTCCAGGTAACGCCGAGCGCATCCCCAAACAGGATGCTGGTGAGGCTTCCCGAGTAGGAATCCAATCGGGAAATAATAACCACACCCAGTGCCAGCATTCCGACAAACAACAGCCCAATGGAAGTGTCCTCGCCGAGCACGGTCTTACGTTGCACCAACTCAATCGCGAACACCATGATCGCTGCCGCCACGGCAGCCCCCAGGAGCGGGTTAATGTCAAGGACGACCGCGGCGGCCACTCCCGGGATGACACCGTGGACGAAAGCGTCACCGAAGAAACTCATCCCTCGGAGGACTAACCAGGTCCCCACAGTGGAGGCCATGAGGGCGGCAAGCATGCCACCTATCAGCGCACGCTGCTGAAATCCCAGCTCAAAAGGCGCTAACCACCACTCCACAGTGCTCAGTCTGCCAGCGCTGAAGCTATGCGTGTTGCGTTGGTCGTCATCATCTCCTGATAGCTTTCCGCTCCCGAACCCGGGCCACCCAAGCTCCCCACGAAGAGCTCAACGACCTGAACATCGCCTCCCACCTCAGAAGCGAGAGTCTCAAGCAGGGCAGGTGAGCCAGCAGTATTCCCGAAAATGGCTCGCACTCCCTCGCTCTGAATGGTCGCGACCAAACCAGCGAGGTCGCTCGAGTTGGCATCACCCAGGGTTGAACCGCCGGGGATGGCAACGCCGACGACGTCGAAGTAATAGCGCTCCGCGAGGTATCCCAGTGCATCGTGATCAGTCACCAGAACTCGGTCGGCTTCCTGGACGCTCGCCAGAGCGTCGGCCACCAGGACGTCAGTCGCCCGAATCCCTTCGGCGACACTCTCCCCACAGGAAGCAAAGCTCTCGTCACCGTTCACTGCGAGCTCGGCACCAATCAGCTCTGCGGCAAGTGCCATACGTTCCATATCGAACCAAAAGTGGGGGTCAAATTCCCCGTGGCCGTGATCGTCGTGGGACTCTTCCTCCCCGGCCCGTTTATCCTCGTGCCCGTGGTCATCGTGGGACCCTTCCCCAGAGTGCTCTTCCTCGTACTCTTCTCCGAAGGGCAGGGGGTCTACTAGGGCTGCGATTTCGAGCACAGAGACGCCCTCTGCTTCAATGTTGTCGATGGCATCCATGACGCCCTCTTCCAACCCCAAGCCATTAGCCACGACAAGGTCTGCGCTCGCCATAAGCGCCACCTGAGCTGACGAGGCCTGGAAGTCGTGGGGGTCGGCACCCAGAGGCATGAGGACCGTCATTGACGAATCATCACCCACAGCACAGGTAAGAATCTCTCCCACCACACTGCCCAGCACAGTTGTCGTGACCACCACTGAGGGAGCGTCCTGCGCTTGTGCGGTAGTGGGAGGAGTCTCTGCAGAGTCATCAGCTATCTCGGCCTGAGTGCTCGGAGAGCACGAAGAGAGGACGAGGACGGTGGCGGCTGCGCCGGCGACGAGAAGTGACGATCTCACGGCGTCAAGACTAGACTTTAATGAGAATGATTGTCAAACTCAATCAAGGAGCAGGGCGGGTTCCTCCATGACTGCGGCAACATCGGCCACAAACTTGCTCGCGACATCACCATCCACGACTCGATGGTCGAAACTTGCCGCCACAGTGGTCACCATGCGGGCTCGAATTTCACCATTGACTACCCAGGGCTTCGGTTTGATCGTGCCCAAGGCAACAATCGTCACCTCACCCGGGTTCAAAATCGGAGTTCCGGTGTCCACACCAAACGACCCCAGGTTGGTGATCGTGATTGTTCCCCCCGACATCTCCTCCGGAGTGGTTTTTCCTTCACGAGCGGTGAGTGTGAGTTTTTCCAACGCCATCGCCAATTCTCGAAGGCTCAACGATTGAGCTTCCTTGACGTTGGGAACAATGAGACCCCGAGGTGTTGCGGCTGCAACACCCATGTTGACGAAGTGGTGGACGATGATTTCCTCTTCCGTCCAAGTCGAGTTCACGGTGGGGTTTCTCTGAACCGCCCAGATCATGGCTTTCACCATCACCAACAGAGGCGACACCTTGATGCCGGCAAAATCGGGTGACGCCTTGAGTCGCTTGACGAAATCCATCGTCCTCGTGGCATCGACATCCACGAATACTGAGACATGGGGAGCGGTGAACATGCTCTTGACCATCGCCTGGGCAATAGCTTTGCGAACACCCTTGACCGGAATGCGGTCTTCGCGGTTCTCTGGCCACTCGGGGGTTTCCAGATTGCGAAACACGGTTGCCTGGCCAGCGTGACGAATCACATCATCGCGAAGAATCTCTCCACCAATACCGCTTCCCGTGACGGCTTCTAGGCTCACGCCCAGGTCTTTCGCCAACTTACGAATTGGAGGCTTCGCGATGACAGGACTTGAATCTGCGAGCGGAAGGTCCGCCCTCTGAGCGGGAGAAGGTGAGACCACCGGAGCGTCCGCAGGAGCCTGGGCGCGCTTGCGCCGAGAGGTCGGAGTGGAGGGGCCTGTGCCATACCCCACGAGGTTCTTAGGTTCAGCGGCCTCATGAGTGACACTGCTCTCGGCGTCACCGACAGCATCCGTCACGCCCGTGTCCGGTGGTGACTCAGCGCCATCGCCTGCCACGCTCATGATCGGCGTTCCGACCTGCACAGTGTCGCCCTCGCTCACCAGGAGCTCGTTGACTACGCCATGAAAGGGAGAGGGCAATTCCACGAGAGACTTCGCGGTCTCAATCTCACAGACAACCTGGTTAACCGCGACCTCGTCACCCGGCTTGACCCGCCAGCTCACGATTTCGGCCTCGGTCAAACCCTCGCCAACATCGGGCAGAGGAAAAGTAAAGTGCGACACGGTTGCTCCTTACGCGCTAGCCATCAGTAAGCCAGGCTTCTATCCACCGCGTCAAGTATGCGGTCCGCATCGGGGAGATACAGAGACTCGAGTCTCGCTGGCGGGAAGGGGGTGTTGAACCCGCTCACCCGAAGAACAGGCGCCTCCATCACATAGAACGCTCTCTCCGTCAGAGTTGCGGCGATCTCGCTACCCACACTGGCATTGCCCGGCGCCTCCTGAGCCACAATGGCGCGGCCGGTGCGGCGCACAGAGTCGAGAATCGTGTCGTAATCAATGGGGGACAGTGAGCGTAGGTCGATCAACTCAAGGCTCACACCCTCGCTCTGCGCAATCTCTGCAGCCTGATGCATCACACTCACCATGGCGCCGTGGCCGATGAGCGTCAGATCGCTACCCTGGCGGACCACTCGAGCCTGACCCATCTGAGCACCGGCAGCGGTCGTGTCGATCGGCCCTTTGTGCCAGTAGCGGCTTTTTGGCTCCAGATAGATGACCGGGTCGTTCGAGGCAATCGCATCCTGGATCAACCAGTACGCATCGTGCGGAGTTGCAGGGGACACCACACGAAGACCTGCAGTGTGAGCGAAATAGGCTTCCGGGCTCTCCTGGTGGTGCTCCACCGCACCGATATGCCCGCCATAGGGAATCCGGATCACCACTGGGAAAGACTGCGTTCCCTCGTGGCGAGCAGTGAGCTTCGCCAGCTGAGTGACGATTTGGTCAAAGGCCGGATAGAGAAAACCATCGAACTGGATTTCACAGACCGGCCGGTATCCGCGCATGGCTAGACCGATCGCCGTTCCCACAATCCCCGACTCCGCCAAGGGAGTATCAATCACTCGGTTGGGGCCAAATTCCTCTTGGAGTCCCTCCGTAACGCGAAACACTCCACCGAGTTGAGCGATGTCCTCACCCATCAACATCACCGAAGGGTCCTGGGACATCGCAGCTTTCAGCCCTTCCGTGATGGCTTTAGCGAGCGGGAAGTCGGTCATTCGCCGGCCTCCTCGAAGGACGCCATATAGGCCTCGAGCGCCTCGTGCTCCGCCTCAATAACAGGGTGGGGGTCAGTGAAAACGTGCTGGAAAATCTCCGCCATCGGTGGCGACTCGAGAGCAAGAGTCCGCTGACGAATATCAGCGGCGTAGTCCTCGGCCTCAGTGGCGACCTGCTCGAAGAAGCTTTCCTGGACACCCAGTCCCTGGAGGTAGGAGCGGTAGCGATCGATCGGGTCGTGGGCTTGCCAAAAAGCTAGCTCGTCCTCATCCCGATACTTCGTGGGGTCATCGCTGGTGGTGTGAGCGCCGATGCGGTAGGTCAGGGCCTCGATGAAGTGGGGGCCTTGACCCGAGCGGGCGGCGTCCATGGAAAGGCGAGTGGCGGCATAACTCATCAACACATCGTTGCCATCGATTTGAATACTCGGAAGACCGAAGCCTGCTGCGCGCTCAAACAGTGGTGTTCGGGATTGAACCCGGACGGGAACAGAAATAGCCCAGTGATTGTTTTGCAGGAAAAAGACCTGCGGCGTTTGGTAACTCTGGGCAAAAATCATGGCCTCGTTGGTGTCACCCTGACTCGTGGCGCCATCCCCGAAATACACCAAGACGGCTTCGTCAGCATCCAGATCGCCGGAACCACAGGTTCCATCAAACCCAATTCCCATCGCGTAGCCGGTGGCGTGAAGTGTGTGCGATCCGATCACCAGGGTGTAGAGATGAAAGTTCTGTGAGGTCTTCGGATCCCAACCGCCGTTGGTGATTCCGCGCAACATCCGAATGATGTCCAGAAGGTCGAGCCCTTTGAGATAGGCGACAGAGTGCTCACGATAGGCAGGGAAAATGTTGTCCTGAGGGCGAGTGGCGAAGCCGGACCCCACTTGCGCAGCTTCCTGACCGATGCTGGGAACCCAGAGCGCCATTTGGCCCTGCCTCTGGAGGTTTCCCGCTTCCACATCGAAGCGGCGCACCACCGCCATGACGCGATAGAACTCCAGAAGCTCCGCCTCAGTGAGGTGAGCAATCGCCTGATGATAAATCTCGTTGCGGTCCGTATGAACAAGTTGGCCGTCTGGTGCCACGAGGCGCAGGGTGGCATCGGTGTACGGCATGGTTCTAATCTAGCGGGGCACTTCTTTCCGGCGAGCCATTGCCCAGTTACAACGACATTCGGAAAATGCTGTTCGTAACGCACACCATTGGCGTCAAAAAGAATGAGCAGGCATAGTTAGACCATGCTTCGTTTTCTTGTTCGACTGTTGGTGAATTCTGTGGCGCTTGCTATCGCAGTATGGATTGTTCCCGGTCTCACGATGGTCGCTTACGCCGAGGGTGAGCCCGTCGTTGCCGGTGGGCCCAGCCTCGAACTCATCGTGAGCTACGTGTTCATCGCGTTCGTGTTTGGTCTTATCAACGGCATTGTCGGTAACGCGATTCGGATTGTCGCCTTCCCTCTGTATGTCCTCACCCTGGGGTTAATCGCTCTTATCGTCAATGCACTGTTGCTGTTGTTGGTGACGCTGGTGTCGCAATGGTTGGGCTTCGGTCTTTTTGTCCAAGACTTTTACTGGGGAATCATAGGAGCGCTCGTGCTAAGCCTCTCCAGCTGGATTATTGGCATGGTGTTGCGCCCGTTCGTTGGCAAGCGCCGCTAGCTACTCACCCGCTGTGCTGTGAAGACCCGCACCTGGGCGGTTCCTGGGGCGTTGACTATCTCGGGAAGGTGCGCTCTAGCCGGCGAGGAATCAAGGTCTCGGGCCATCTGAACGTAGCCAGATTTCTTGTGGGCACCGACCACATCCCCCATCGGGCTAGTGCTAGCTCTTTCGATGGTCGTGAACCCTGACCCCTGATCGCTACCACCAAGGCGCGGCACCACATCATCAGTGTGGCGGAGAGCTAGTGCCGGGTATCCGCCAGTGGCGCTGAGAGTTCCGGTAGGCGACCCCACCACAACAAGCCCGGTCGTTCGATACGTTCCGGATTCCGCAAGGCGAGCGGCAATCATGCCGCCTTGAGAGTGGCCCGTAAAGGTCACCCTTTCACCATGCTTGATACCCGCTCGCGTCATCGCGCTTTGCACACCCACTAGAGATGCTGCCGGGATCCCGGCCACGAGAGCGATGTTGCTGTTCAGATCAAAAGGCTCCCTTGTCGTGCCCATCCCCCAGTCATGGGTTCCCGCGATATAGACCTCCGAGTGAGCTCTCCCTGCGTCATCGACATATCTCTCGATGCGTATGGGGTTATCTGTCGCGGGAATCCGCGCCACCCGATCACCCACCGACTGAGGGGCCCGCGCCATCACCGGTTTCCCGCTGGATTCGCTCACCACCACCTCATGCACTCGAGGAATCCCGCCTCCGATGGTCTCAGCCGCGTGACCTATCGGGTTGGAACCGAGCGCTCCCTCGAAATCCACTCCGCTCATCACCGACACCCCGAGAGCGAGTGCACGCTCTGCGGGCTCACCCCAGGCCAGGGCACGATCGCGCTCCTGCTCAGCTGTTGCCCGGGCATAGGCGAGGAGAGAACCTCGGAGCCAAGTGAGATCATCCAGGGCCTCGCCGAGTCCATGACGGGCAGAACTCCACTCCACGGGAGGCACGCTGGGTATCTCGAAAGGAGAAGCTCCGGGATTGTCCCTGGGAGCGAGATCAGACCAGATTGAGGTCACCACCGCCGCTTGGCGATCGAGCGTCACCAAAAGCGCATACACAAACTCGTCACAGACTGTGACGGTCGTGGGGTCATGTATCCAGAAGGGGTTCCCGCCCATCAATCACTCTCCCGCGCGGCGATCTCGAGGAGTCGCGCCACTCGAAGGAGGTCAGCATGGATGTCCATTACGCGTAGACGGCATTCGAGTTCGGAGGGACCTCTCCACTCACCGGAGGGCAGCGAGCGCTCGAGCTCGAGCGCAATGCGGCGCAGGTCACCTGCGTGCATGCCAGCCCGATATGCATCATCCATCACTGTTCTCCCGAAGGGAGTGTGGTCTGAGCTCTCACCAGAGCCAGTTCACCTCAGCACAGACCACACAAAACCCGGGCGCCACTCCCCAGTGGACAGCAAAATAGGGAAGAATAGGGGAGGGAAATCTCCCAGACAGGAAGGTGACCATGTCGCCCTTGGGCCACCAACCCCTTAGTCCGCTGGATGGACGCTACCGTCTTGCAACAGAAGCTCTCGGCGAGTACTTCTCAGAAGCAGCTCTGAATCGAGCGCGCGTCACCGTCGAAATCGAGTGGCTGATTACGTTGTGCGCTGAGGGAGTTGCCGGGTCCACCCCACTCCCCGCCTCAACCGCCGACGCGTTGCGATCAGTTGTCGCCAACTTTGGGCCTGAAGATATTGCCCAAATCGCGGCGTTCGAAGAAGTGACCAAACACGATGTGAAAGCGATCGAGTACTACGTTCGCGACGTGCTGAAGGCCCACCAGCTCGAGAGCGTGAGCGAGCTCGTTCACTTTGGGTGCACGAGCGAGGACATCAATAATGTCTCGTACGCCCTGGTCACCCGGGACGCTCTCGCCCACGTGTGGCTTCCCGCTTTCGATGACGTAGTCACTCGACTGACCGAACTGGCTCACAGCTGGCGTGACGCTCCGATGTTGGCCAAAACACACGGCCAACCCGCCACCCCCACAACGTTTGGAAAAGAACTTGCCGTCTTTGTGGGCAGACTCGTTCGGGTGCGTGAGCGAATCGCTCGCGTTCCCTACCTCGCCAAATTCTCCGGAGCAACAGGAACGTTCTCAGCCCACGTGGTGGCAGAACCCGGTGTCAACTGGCCGATTGTGAGCAAGAACTTTGTCGAAGGACTTGGCCTCTCCTGGAATCCGCTGACTACTCAAATTGAGTCCCACGATGCCGCCGCGGAACTTTTCACCGCAATTTCTCACGCCAACCGCATTCTGCACAACCTGGCGACTGACGTCTGGACCTACATTTCCGTGGGCTACCTCACCCAGATTCCCGAAGCCGGTGCGACCGGATCGTCGACAATGCCCCACAAGATCAACCCCATTCGCTTCGAGAACGCCGAAGCCAATCTGGAAATCTCCAGCTCGCTGTTGGAAGGACTAGCAGCAACCCTGGTGACATCACGATTGCAACGCGACCTGACCGACTCGACCACTCAACGCAATATTGGTGTCGGATTTGGGCACTCATTGCTGGCGCTCACCAATCTGCAAAAGGGTCTCCACGAGATTTCACTCGATGAGGGTGCCCTCTCAGCCGACCTCCAAGCGAACTGGGAAGTTCTCGCTGAGGCCATCCAAACCGTCATGCGCGCAGAGATTGTGCGTGGGAATTCCGCAGAGACAGACCCCTATGCCATCGTCAAAGAGTTGACGCGAGGAAACAAAGTCGACGCCGCTACTCTCGCGACTTTCGTTCAAGGGCTTGATATCTCCGAGGACGCGAAGAAGCGCCTGTCGAAGCTGACACCCGAAGGCTACGTGGGGCTCGCCTCGGCCCTTGTTGACTATCTCGACTAAGGCTTAGTCGTTTCCTGTACCCGGAGAGCTTTTCTGGCCATCCGGAGTTGAGTTCGGTGACACTGCCAAGAGCAACATGGCAATCCCGATAATCACCACGATGAAGACCAGTCCACTGCCGATAATTGCCAACAGGGCGTCGCGCGTGACCATGAGGACAACCAGTCCGGCAAACAACGCCATCACTCCTGAGAGCATGACGTATTCAATCGGGCGAAGCTTCTGACGCCGAGTGGGCTCAGTCATGGGGGTCATCCTTTGGTGTGGTGGGGAACCGCAGTGCAACGCTGGCAATGGCCAAGTAGACACCCTGGACGATAGCCCACGCACCTAAGAAACCGACCACAGCCACACTGTCCGCCGGCTGAAACAGGACGACAACTCCCAAGATGACCGTCATAGCTCCCTGGGTGATCCAGTCGCGTCGAAGGGCATCCCCTCGCGCCAAGCGGGCGCCATAGAAAATCTCTGCCACACCCACAAGGAGCGCCCAAAACACGAGCGCCCACAGGAGCAGAATCATTCCCGCTTCCTGGAGTGCAAGCACAAGAGCACCTACTACAAGTGAGACCAGTGACTGCCACAGGTGAAGTCCTCTCCCGGTTTCCGTGGCCGAGAGACCGAGGGCAACAAGTCCCAGGCCCACGGCATTCACAACCCCCAGAATTCCCAGGGCCACCAGGCCAAAACGCGCAGAATGACCCGGGGTGAAGGTGATCACAATGCCTGTGGCGAGAACAATGATGGATCGCATCGCCGAGACCACATAGTACGGAAGGGCTGGCGATTGTCGAGGCTGGGCTACCACCCCTCCAGCGTAATCAGGGTTGGAGACCCCCAGAACCACTTAAACCTTTGGCATATCGGCGAAGCGCGAGTAATGGCCCTGGAAGCCGACGACGATGGTGTCGGTAGGACCGTTACGGTGCTTCGCCACAATCAGGTCTGCTTCTCCAGCGCGAGGGCTGTCCTTCTCATAAGCGCTGTCGCGATGCAGCAGGATGACGACATCCGCATCCTGCTCCAAAGATCCCGATTCACGCAGATCGCTCAATTGGGGCTTACGGTCGGAGCGCTGCTCAGGTCCACGATTCAACTGAGACAGCGCCACGACGGGAACCTGGAGCTCCTTGGCCAACAATTTCAGCGCCCGAGAGAACTCGCTCACCTCTTGCTGGCGGGACTCCACCCGTTTTCCGGCCGTCATCAACTGCAAGTAGTCGATCACAATCATTTTGAGACCAACTCGCTGCTTCAATCGCCGTGCTTTAGCCCGAATCTCGACCAGTGTCATGTTCGGGCTGTCATCGATGTAGAGAGGTGCTGACTCAATGCGACCTCTCGTCGAGGCAATGGTGGTCCAGTCCCTGGCTTCCACCATTCCCTTGCGCATTTTCTGCAGTGGGATGGAGGTTTCCGCGGAAAGCAATCGCATTGCGATTTCCGACTTACCCATTTCCAGGGAGAAAAAGATGGTGGGTTGCTTGAAGCGGATAGCTGCGTTGCGAGCGAGGTCTAGCGCAAGGGTCGACTTACCCAGAGCAGGACGGGCGGCAATCAGGACAAGCTGACCTGGGTGCAACCCGTTCATCAGGCCATCGAGGTCCGCGAACCCGGTAGGAACACCCACCATCTGTCCATCACGACTGCGAGCAGCTTCGATTTCGTCCACGGCAGCGGAAACAGCCTCGGTGAGCGGAACATAATCTTCTGCCTCAACGCCGCCCGCGACCTGGTAAATCTCGGTCTGGGCGGAGTTCACCAGATCGGTGACTTCTCCCTCGCTGGCGTATCCCATGTTGGCGATACGCGTGCCCGCATCCACCAAACGGCGCAACACCGCCTTGTCGGCGACGATGGCGGCATAGTGCCCGGCGCTAGCAGCCGTGGGAACCACGGAAACGATGGTGTGGAGGTAGTCCACACCCCCAGCTCGCGAGAGCATGCCTGTCTTGGTGAGTTCTTCGGAAACAGTGATGACATCCGTAGGTTCGCCATGCGAATACAAGTTGAGCAGTGCATCGAAAATGATTTCATGCTTGGGCAGATAGAAGTCGCGACCACGCACCACCTCGATCACGTCAGCAACCGCGTCCTTGCTCAGAAGCATTCCGCCGAGCGTGCTCTGCTCCGCCAGCACGTCGTGGGGCGGCGTCCGATCTCCGCCATACCCGCGGTCCGAGGGAGAGTCGGGGACAATGCCGAGCTGGGCGATGGACACAGGCGACTCCTTACTGTTTTCCGCGCGGGGACTGCACGTTGTGGGTGTTCCTCCCCAGGTCTATCACCATCGACTGACACAGCGGGGAGGCTCTCAGAGCCTTCGTGGGGCTCTGCTTTCCAAGCTGTTTTCACCCTAGAGATGCCAGTCGTCACGCACAATCAACCCTGTGGATAACTCTGTGCACTATTGTCGAGAAACGCCGGAAGCCCTGTGGATAAAATGGGGATTGTCGGGAGCCTTAGGAAGCAATTTTTGCCACAAAATAGTTATTTATCGAGCATAAAAACTGACATTTCGAGCTGTGTGAATCTGTATAAAGCACCAGTTTAGACTTCAGTGTGCTAGGGGTGTCTGTGTGGAGAAAGACCACCTTAAATGGTGAAGGCCCCTCATGAAGAGGGGCCCCACTCACGCAAGAAAAGGTCTACTTTTCCGCCTTTACCGACAGAGTAACGGTGGCGATGACGCCATCGTGAATCTTGATGACGACTTCTGCTGGGCCGGTCGACTTGATCGGCTTGAGAATCTCAATGGATCGCTTGTCAACACCCGCGATGCCGGCAGCCTCAATCGCCGAAGCGATGTGGTTGCGGGTCACGGAGCCGAAGAGGCGACCCTCAGAGCCAGCTTTAGCGCTCAAAGAAATGGGCGCCTTTTCCAGCCTGTCCTTGAGTGACTGCGCCTCTTCTTGAGAGGCCATAACCTTCGCCTCACGCGCTGAGCGAATCTGGTCGACCTGCTTCTGGCCACCATTGCTCCATGCGACAGCAAATCCCTGAGGAATCAGAAAATTGCGAGCGTATCCGTTTTTGACGTCTACGACGTCCCCGGCGGAACCGAGGCCTGCGACCTCGTTAGTCAAAATGAGCTTTGTCATGAGTTCGCTCCTTAGCGGCCCGCACCGGCGTAGGGCAACAAGGCCATTTCGCGTGCATTCTTGATGGCTTTGGCGAGCAGACGCTGCTCCTGGACAGAGACGCCGGTAATACGACGGCTACGGATCTTCCCGCGCTCTGAAATGAAGCGGCGAAGCGTGGCGACGTCCTTGTAGTCAATGACGCCCACGGTGATGGACTTCACAGGAGCTGCAGGCTTGCCGCCTTTGCCCATGCGTGGTTTGCGACGGTCGCCGCTGGATTTTCCTGCCATGGTGATGTTCTTTCTGCTCAGGCGCCCTGGGACTAGCCCGGGCGCTCACACGTTAGTTAGAAGGGTGCGTCCTCAATAGGAGCTTGGTCTGCGGGAGCTGCACTAGCCCACGGATCTTGAGTCACTCCGCCTGCGGCAGGAGCGCTCCACGCGTCTTCTACAGCGCCTTTGGAGGCGCCGCTGGATTGACGCTGAACCTGGGCCGTTGCATAGCGAAGGCTGGGGCCAATCTCGTCAACCTCGAGCTCAATAGAAGTGCGCTTCTCGCCCTCTTTGGTCTCGTAAGAACGCTGACGAAGTCGGCCTGTGGCCACTACGCGCGCGCCCTTGGTGAGAGAGGAGGCTACGTGCTCCGCGAACTCGCGCCACACGCTGGCGCGCATGAACAGAGCTTCGCCGTCTTTCCATTCGCCGGAGGCCCGATCGAAATTACGAGGGGTTGAGGCGATGGTGAAGTTGGCGACAGCTACACCGTTCTGGGTGTAGCGCAACTCTGGGTCGGCGGTGAGGTTACCGACCACCGTGATGATTGTTTCGCCAGCCATGATCTACTCCGACTTGCGTCGCTTGTTGCCGCCCGAAAGCGACACCTTCTGAGCTACGGGCGATTCTTCGGGAGCACCCAGGCGAACGGTAGCTTCGTCCTGGCGCAACACCTTGGTTCGCATGACGGCTTCACTCAGGCGGAGCTGGCGGTCAAGCTCAGCTGTGGCCTCAGGTGATGCCGTGAAGTTGACGACGGCGTAGATGCCCTCGGACTTCTTCTTGATCTCGTACGCCAACCGACGCTTACCCCAAATGTCGAGGTTCTCAATGGAGCCACCGTCTTTGCGGATGACCTCAAGGAACGCTTCGAGACTGGGAGCAACGGTGCGCTCATCTGTCTCTGGGTCAAGGATGACCATCAGTTCATAATCGTGCACGACTACCCCACCTCCTTCGGACTCAACGGTTACAGGATTTCTGCAACAGGAGGGATTAGTGCTGTGTCTTGCGAACAAGACAACTGCCACAGTCTAGGCGCCACGGCGCCAGTGAGCAACAGCTATCGGGATTCCCACCATGCCCGAAGGCGCTTCGTGACCTCGTCCACCCCGATTTCCCCTTCATCGAGGCGCAGTTCCAGGAGGAATCTATAGGCCTCGCCCACCTCTCGACCAGGTGGAAGATCCAGGATTGCCATGATGGCTTCGCCATCCAGCTCAGGTCGGATTGCTTGTAGCTCCTCTTGCTCCGCCAACACGGCGATACGTGCTTCTAGGTCGTCATAGGCAAACGACAAGTGATCCGCTTTGCGCTTGTTGCGGGTGGTCACATCGGCACGCACCAGAATGTGGAGGCGCTCTAACTCTTCGCCAGCATCTCGCACGTAACGCCGGACAGCAGAATCGGTCCAGGCTTGCTCGGAATATCCGAAGAACCGAAGATGAAGTTCGATGAGCCTCGCAACGGAATCGATGGTGTTGTTGTCAAAGCGCAGTGCCTTGAGTCGCTTCTTGGCCAGCTTGGCTCCGACCACATCATGGTGGTAAAAGGTAACCACGCCGCCACCCTCAAACCGTCTCGTGGCGGGTTTACCGATGTCATGCAGTAGCGCCGCTACGCGCAAGACCACATCGGGAGCTTGTTCGGGAAAGCGTCGCTTTTCTTCCTCTATCGCCTGCTCCACCACCGTCAGAGTGTGCTGATAGACGTCCTTGTGATGGGCGTGCTCGTCAGATTCCAAGCGGAGCGCCGGGAGCTCCGGCAACACAATGTCGGCAATCCCCGTCTCTACGAGGACCTCAAGTCCCTGGCGTGGTGACTCCGTAGCGAGTAGGCGAGTGAGCTCTTCGCGCACTCGCTCAGCGGAAATATCAGCAATCCGCGGTGCCAGGGTGGTCATGGCAGCCATCGTGTCGGGGTGAATCACAGCCCCCAGTTGGCTCGTGAAACGAGCGCCTCGCATCATGCGCAGAGGGTCATCTTGGAAAGAAATCTCGGGCTCGATCGGCGTCCGAAGGATGCCAGCAAGCAAATCCTCCAGACCGTTACACGGATCGACCAGCTTGACCTCCGGAAGAGTCAGAGCCATAGCGTTCATCGTGAAGTCTCGCCGGAACAGGTCCTCCTCCAGGCTCGAGCCAAAGACAACATCCGGCTTACGACTGCTCCCGTCGTAGGAATCTGCCCGATAGGTCGTGATCTCCACCGTGTGCCCACCCAACTGGGCGGCAATGGTGCCAAACGCTCTGCCCACGTCCCATATGGCATCGGCCAGTGGCTTCACGAGTTTCTCAATCTGATCAGGTGTTGCCGACGTTGTGAAATCAAGATCGTGAACCTTGCGGCCCAAGAAAGCATCACGAACCGGACCACCCACAAGAGCAAGCTCAAAACCAGCCGCGGCGAAAGCCTCTGCTAGGCCCTTGATGGGCTCCTCGGAGGTGACGAGACGCAGTGTTTCCACCGCTTTCGCAACGCTCGACATAGTGTTCAGAGTCTAGACTCTGAACCATGCCAGCTCGGGGGACAGTGACACGCAGGCGTGGATAACTCAGGCGCCAGCGCAGTTTTCACCAAGCCCCGACGGTCCCTCGTGGCCCTCGGGGTGCTCCTTGCGCTGAGTGTGTCGTTCCTCGCCCCTCCCGCTCCCGCTCACGCGAGCGATGAGCGCTCTGCGGCACGTGTTGATCTCATCGTGGATGCCGGCGGAATCATCGATCCTGCGCTTGGTGGCGCCTATAGCGTCCTTTTGCGAGCCGACGAAACCGGCACCCTCTCAACGGGAGACGTTGTCGTGAGTCTCACCGAGGATCCCTTCACGAGTGAGGAACAGATTCGCCGCTTTATCTCGGGGGACAGCGAACCCGTCGTCACGGAGATTGCTCAAGCCGTGAGCCCGGAAGTTCCGCAACTTGAATCCAGGGAAATGATTTTTGGCTTCAACCCCGAGGTTCTGAGCGAGCGGGTTGCGCCGGAGAGAGCTGATGACGAACCCCAACCCGGCATCTTCGGACTTGAGGTCTCGTACTCCAATCCAGGAAACCTGGTCCCGGGATTGCGACAACTCGTCGGGCGCCAAATCCTGATACTTGTGCCGGCAGGCACCGAACTACAGCGAGCGTCCATCGCCCCCATCGTCACCCTCACCACTTCGGCCACCGGTGGTCAAGCACTGAGCCCTGGCGAGCTCGAGGCGCAAACAATTGAGGGTGGGCCGCTCAATCAGGTCACCCGCGCGCTCGAGACCTACCCTGCCTCGCTCGCTATCGACAGCAGAATCACCAGCTCCATCACGGTCCTCGGTGATCAAGCACCACCCGAGGCTCTCGCCTGGGCGAGCACGCTGGGCTCTATCGGACTCACCCAATTCGCCCTTCCCTGGGCGGATGCCGACCCCCTAGCAACGCTCGCCATTGACACTCTGGTCTTTGCCAAGCTCGGCGAATATCCCTGGGTTCACGGTGACGCGATCAGCAACGACCAGCTCGCCACGCTCGCCACGCGCTCCGCGTCTGCCGTACTTCTCTCCAGCAACAGCTTGCCCTCGGATCGATCCGTCGTATCAATTGGAGACGCCCGAATTATTCGCGTAGACGCCCAGCTCTCCAGTCTTGCCACGGATGCTCTGCAAGCACCCACGGTCCTTGAGGCCGAAGCAGATCTCCAACGCGCCCAAGGCATCATCGGATATCGAGCTCTCACGGGCAATGACGAGGTCCTGGTTTTTAGCACTGGACGTCTGCCCGCCACCGCGATTGCCCCGAGACTCGAGTCTGTTCTCGAAGGGTTCAACGCCATGCGTTTGGCGACAACTCTGGCAGTTCCACTGGGAGCTCCCGCAACGGAAACTCTGCCCGGCATCACCACCATCCCCCAGAGCAGGGAGTGGCAGAACTTTGTGGGAGCGCTCAAAGGTCTTTGGGAGAGCGATGTCGCGTTCGCCACTATCGCCTCTGACCCTGGTGGGGCCGTCTTTGGTCGATGGAACAGATACCAATCGCTGCTCTCCTCGACCTGGAGCGACAACCCCAACGGTTTGGAGAGCGAATGGGAAAGAGCGCAACAAGAATCCCGGGATTTCCAGAACTCCGTGCGAGTAGAGCAGGGTAGCTCGATCACGGTTCTGAGTGATCAAACGCAGCTCCCGGTGACAATCAACAACGATCTGGCGTCGTCTGTCGTCGTGTCCCTGCGGGTACGACCCACAACAGGAATTCTTGCTGTCGAGCAGCCCATCACCCAGGTGGAGATTGCACCAGAATCATCGATACGCGTCTTTGTTCCGGTTCAGTCCCTGGCTAATGGATCCGTTCCGGTCGAGTTCAGTCTGCTTTCCGCAGGTGGGCTGCTTGTCGGCGAGATCGTCACCATCCCGGTCACTATCCGGGCCGGATGGGAGGGTGTCATCAGTTTTGCTCTCGCAGGTCTTGTGGGTGGAGTCTTCACTTTCGGCCTGATCCGGGCCATCCAGCGCCGACGATCCCTGGTGGGAGGTGGCGATGATGACACCGCGTGAGGACAATCGTGGTTTAGGTCGCGCCAGCATGCTGCTCGCGTCAGGCACTGTGGTGTCGCGTGTTCTGGGATTCATCAGCGCGATTATTCTCGCGCGGACCCTGGGAACAGTGGGGGCTGGTGCTGACACCTTTGCCCTGGCTAATCAGCTACCCAACAACATTTACGCCATCGTCGCAGGCGGTGTCCTGAGCGCCGTTCTGGTCCCCCACATAGTGAAGGCCGGCCTCGACACAGACGGGGGGCAGAGCTTCATCAACAAGATTGTCACTCTCGGATTCTTGATTTTTCTTGCTGTCGCGGTGCTGGCAACCCTGTTGGCACCCGCCCTCGTTGCTCTTTACGCCCAAAGCGGGGGAGACGGAGGTCGAGGTTTCAGTCCCGAAGAAATTGCGTTGGCCGTGGCGTTTGCCTATTGGTGTTTGCCGCAGATCCTGTTTTATGCGCTCTATAGCTTGCTGAGTGAGGTTCTCAACGCCCGGAAAGTCTTTGGGCCCTTCACCTGGGCACCCGCGCTCAACAACGTTGTGGCGATGACCGGGCTGGTGGCTTTTGGCCTGATATTCCCGGGCGCAGACACAGCGAACGCAATGGTCTGGACCTCGTCCATGGTCGCCGTCCTCGCTGGCTCCGCCACCGCGGGGGTCGCCGCTCAAGCCTTCATCCTTTTTCTGTTTTGGCGCAGAGCCGGTTTAAGCTTCCGCGCCGACTTCCGCTGGCGGGGAGTGGGATTGGGAAACACCGGTAGGGCGGTGTCCTGGATGTTCGGCATGATCTTGGTCGCCCAGATCGCCGGAGTGGTTCAAGCGAATGTGGCGTCGTTAGCTGCCGGTGGAGATGCTCCGAGCCTTGCCATTTTGCGTTTCTCCTGGTTGATTTTCATGCTCCCGCACTCGGTTGTTGCGGTGTCGCTTGCGACTGCCTACTTCACGCGAATGTCAACCCATGCACGTGATGGGGACCGTGTCGCGGTCCGTGGCGACTTCCTAGAATCTGTGTCGCGCATCGGATTCTTCATGGTTCTTGCGAGCGTTGGTCTCATCGTGGTGTCACTGCCTTTCGCTCGTCAATTTGGGGGTGAACCCGAGTCCATTCGGGCAATGGCGATAGTCATTGCGTCCTATGCGTTGGGTCTGCTGGCTTTTAGCGTTCTCTTCGTTGTCCAACGGGTGTTCTACGCCCTAGAAGACACAAGAACCCCGTTCTTCCTCCAGGTTGTGCAGGCGACGCTGTTCATTTCCCTCGCGCTGGGGGTCTCAACACTGCCGGTTACCCAGATTGCAGTGGGACTGGCGCTCTCTGCCAGCATCGCCGGAAGCGTTCAAACCGTTGTGGCGATTGTTGTTCTCCGACGGAAACTGGGGGGCCTGAGCCTCCGGCCGCTGGTCTTTTCTCTTTTGCAATTCCTTCTGGCTGCTCTGCCCTCGAGTGCTGCAGGTGTTGCTCTGCTCACCGCCATCGGCGGAGCGGACGGAGCAGGCTACCTCACAGAATCGGCCTTGTGGTCAGCTCTCGTGATGGTGGTCATCACCCTCGCCATGGTCGTGGTCTACGGGGCGACTCTACTGTTGCTGGGAAACAGCGACGCCCGTGCGGTAGCGGGGCCCCTTCTTCGACACCTGCCGTTTACCCGGTCAGGGAATAGTTCCTCCTAGACTTGCGTTGCTAGCGGTGTAAGGAAAGTAGAGGAACCATGAGAGACGTCGTCATTATCGGATCAGGGCCTGCTGGCTACACCGCAGCCATTTACGCAGCGCGCGCCAACCTCAACCCTTTGGTTGTTGCTTCTTCTGTGGAGTTTGGCGGCGATCTGATGAACACCACCGATGTGGACAACTTCCCCGGTTTCCCCGAGGGCATCATGGGTCCTGAGCTGATGACCCACATGCAAAAGCAGGCTGAGCGCTTTGGCGCCGAAATTATGTACGACGACGTCACCTCGGTAGAGCTCGCCGGTCCCGTGAAGAAGATTTCACTCGGCAATGGCGACACGGTTGAAGCCGCCGCCGTCATTGTCGCCACCGGCTCTGCGTACCGAAAGCTCGGCATTGCCGACGAGGATCGCCTGAGTGGATACGGCGTTTCCTGGTGCGCAACCTGCGATGGTGCTTTTTATCGCGAGAAAGTCGTCGCTGTCGTAGGAGGCGGAGACTCAGCCATGGAGGAAGCAACCTTCCTCACCCGCTTTGCGGACAAGGTCTACATCATCCACCGCTCCGAAACGCTTCGTGCCTCCGCGGTCATGCAGGAGCGCGCTCAGAATGATCCCAAAATCGAGTTCATACTGAACGCCACCGTGGAGCACATCTACGGCGATGACCTGGTCTCCGGAATTGGCATTGTCGACACGGTCACCGGCGAGGAGAAAACTCTGGATGTTTCCGGGCTCTTCATCGCGATTGGGTCCGATCCCCGGACCCACGTTGTTCACGGTCAACTGGACCTCACCTCAGAGGGCACGATTGCCGTGGATGGTCGTACCTCACGGACCAACCTGGAGGGTGTTTTCGCGGCGGGAGACGTCATTGACCCGACTTACCGTCAGGCCGTCACTGCTGCAGGTTCAGGGTGCGTCGCAGCGCTGGACGCGCAGCATTACCTCGAGTCGCTGCCTCAGAAGCAGGTAGCCGCAAGCCACAGCGCCTAGAGCGCCACATCACCCAAGGAGAAGAACATGAGTAGCGCACGAGATGTAACCGACCAGAACTTTGCCACTGAAGTGCTCGCCAGTGAGAAGCCCATCATGGTGGACTTCTGGGCCGAATGGTGTGGTCCCTGTCGCGCGGTCTCGCCGATTTTGGATCAGATTGCCACCGAGCACTCCGACAAGATTGATGTCGTCAAACTCAATGTGGATGACAACCCAGAGACGGCGATGAAGTACCAGATCACGTCCATCCCCACGATGAAGGTCTTCCGGGCTGGCGAGGTGGTCAAGACCGTTATTGGGGCAAAACCCAAGCCAGCACTAGAGGCCGATCTGCAGGAATTCCTGGCCTAAAGCCCCATTCCCAACAAAATCCCCGTATTCTGGGCACTTCAATGTCCCCAGAGTCCAAGGTGTTCTCATGATGTCCTCCGGTTCGGGAATTTCCCTTGACCCGTGGTTTGACAACTATGCAGACCGTGCCGCGGGCCTAAGCGCAAGCGAAGTCCGGGCACTCTTCGCGGTGGCATCTCGTCCGGAGGTGGTGTCATTAGCCGGCGGGATGCCGTTCGTGGCAGCTTTACCTTTTGACAAGGTACGAAGCTCCGTCGATTCTGTGCTCGCCAGCCAGGGTCCCACAGCCCTGCAATACGGCTCGGGTCAGGGATTGCCGAGTCTTCGCGAAAAGATCCGCGCCATCATGGCAGAAGAGGGTATTCGGGCGGGTGTCGACGACATTGTCGTCACGACCGGATCACAGCAGGGTCTCGACCTCGTTGCCAAGCTTTTTGTGAACCCGGGCGACGCGATTCTCGCGGAATCTCCGAGCTACGTTGGCGCCATGGGAGTGTTCCGCTCCTACCAGGCACGCGTCGAGCACATTGAGATGGACGAGCACGGGATGATTCCGGCGGCTCTCACCCAACGCATTGAGGAGCTTCGGGCAGCCCAAGTTCCCATCAAGTTCCTCTATCTGATTCCTAACTTCCAAAACCCGGCGGGGGTGACACTGTCGGCCTCACGACGTGTGGAGATTCTCGATATCGCCAAAGACAACGGGATTTTGATTGTGGAGGACAACCCCTATGGGTTGTTGTGGTTCGATTCACCTCCCCCTCAGGCGCTGCGCAGCGTCGATGACGCAGGTGTCATCTACTTGGGATCTTTTTCGAAGACGTTTGCTCCCGGCCTCCGTGTGGGATGGGTTGTTGCCCCCCATGGAATACGAGAAAAGCTCGTTTTAGCATCAGAGGCTGCGATTCTGTCGCCAAGTTCTTTCGCGCAAATGGTGCTGGCCGAATATTTCGAGTCTCACGACTGGAAGGGTCAAATTGATACCTTCCGTGGTGTGTATCGGGAGCGCCGTGACACCATGTCCGACGCCTTGGCGACCTATCTTCCTGACATCGCCCACACGAACCCCGCCGGCGGCTTTTACCTGTGGCTGACCCTTCCCGAAGGGCTCGACTCCAAAGAGATGTTGCCACGGGCTATCACCGAACTGGTTGCCTACACTCCGGGCACAGCATTTTTTGCGAATGGCGAAGGACAACGCCACCTCCGGCTCGCCTTCTGCTACCCCGAGCCTGACTTCATCACCGAAGGTATTCGGCGACTTGCTCGCGTGATTACCGAGGAACGGGAACTCGTGGACACTTTTGGGCCTGCCACGTCTGAGGTTCCCGTCGCGGCGAACCTCGAGTCACCACCACCCGAGGTTGCTTAGCCGTGGCAGAGATGCCACGCGTTCTCATACTCTCCGGTGGGATTTCCCACGAGCGGGATATCTCGCTCAAATCTGGACGGAAAGTGGCAGACGGTCTGCTTTCTCATGGCGTCAGCGTCGAGCTGAGGGATCCTGATGGATCGCTGATTGAGTATCTTGGGGAGAGTTCCCCTGAAGTTATCTGGCCAGTCCTCCACGGAGCCTCGGGAGAGGATGGTGCGCTCCGCGCCCTCCTGGAGATGCTCGATATTCCCTACGTTGGCTCCACCGCCGATGCTTCCCGCATTGCGTGGAACAAACCTGTGGCCAAAAGCCTCGCAGAGCGGGCCGGTGTCGCCACCCCACCATCAATCACCCTGTCGAGAGACGCCTTTAGGGAGTTGGGCGCCGAGAGCGTCCTAGAGACCGTCACCACCAGCCTCGGTATTCCACTCATCGTCAAGCCTGCCCAAGGAGGCTCCGCCCAGGGGGTGTCGTGGGTGGACTCGAACGAGGACCTTCGCAAAGCCATGGTCCACGCTTTTACCTACTCCGACATTGCGTTAATTGAGAAGCGCATTGTCGGCGTGGAGGTATGTGTCCCCATCATTGACACCGGAGATGGACCACGCGCAATCCCTGCAGTCGAAATTGAGCCACTGTCGGGACACTATGACTTTGAGGCGCGCTACACCGCTGGTGCAACCAGGTTCTACACCCCGCCCCGACTGGAGCAGGCCACCCTCGACTCCTTGAGCGCGCTAGCGCTTAATGCCTTCACTGCCTTGGGACTACGCGATCTTGCGAGAGTGGACTTTATCGTTGACAACGAAGGCAAGCCCTGGTTCCTCGAGGCCAGCACCATGCCAGGACTCACCGAAACATCCAGTACTGCTCTCGCTCTCGATGCCGCCGGCTACGACGTGGGCGGCGTCTATGGCGCCTTGGTAGAGGCAGCGTTGGCTAGGCCTTAAAGCCCGGCTCACCCAGTTCGCCGAGAATTCGGTTCAGGTCTGCCACCGTCGCAAAATCAATGGCTACTGTTCCCTTGGTTTTCGACAACGTGATGTGCACGCGGGTGTTGAGACGGTCGCCCATCCGCTCCGCGATCTCGTCAAGACCCTCACTACGACTGCCGCCACGCACCTTCTT
>Ga0233450_10001737_pt1 | contig 22287 bp, 22 predicted proteins | sample 011ome_30_FD_189956 | JGI IMG/M metagenome (GOLD analysis project Ga0233450, IMG submission 189956) | Coastal salt marsh microbial communities from the Groves Creek Marsh, Skidaway Island, Georgia - 011501CT (spades assembly) | ecosystem: Environmental > Aquatic > Marine > Intertidal zone >... | reverse complement strand
AAGAGGGAGGTGATGGAGCTGTTGCTAGAGGCTTCAGTGAGAGCGGGGTTATCTTCAAGGCGAAGGCTTTTGCGAAACCAGACAAGGGCGGTGCTCATAGGCAAAAGGAAGTCATGGCTGAATATTTTTCAGGGTGGCCAGTGCGGCCAGGGCACGGGTGCGGCCTTCGGTATGCTCGATACAGGGCTCCGGGTAACTTTTTCCAAGTTCTAGCCCGCTTGCCGCTAAAACATCAGCTGGTGCTTCCCAGGGTCGAAAAATCCATTTTTTTGGAAGTTGTTCCAGGGCAGGGATCCACCGGCGGGCATATTCGCCCCTGGTATCAAATTTTTCTCCCTGAGTGATGGGGTTGAAGATACGGAAGTAAGGGGCTGCGTCGGCTCCACACCCAGCGGCCCATTGCCAGCCCTGGGTATTGCTGGCGAGGTCAGCATCCACCAGTGTGTCCCAAAACCAGCGTGCCCCGTCATTCCAGGAAAGGAGCAGGTGTTTCACTAAAAAAGAAGCGACCACCATGCGTACACGATTGTGCATCCACCCGGTTTCGTAGAGTTGCCTCATGCCCGCATCAACCATGGGGTAGCCAGTTTTTCCAAACTGCCAGCGTTTAAGATTGGCCTGGTCTTCGATCCAGGGAAAAGAAGCATACTTTGCCCGCAGGGGCTGATCGGGTATGGATGGAAAATGATAGAGCAGGTGGTAGGAAAATTCTCGCCATCCAATTTCCACGAGAAATTTATTTTCGCCCCGATTGCTACCCTCTGTATCTGCTTGAAGGACCGCTTGGCATATTTGACGAGGACTGATTAAACCCCAGGCCAGGTAGGGGGATAGCCTGGAGGTGCCATCCACAGAAGGGTGGTTCCTGCGTGTTGCATAGGATCGGGTAACTTCTTCCACAGTCCGTTGCAGTTGGGCATGGGCTGCGTCCTCGGAAACATCCCAGTGAGATTCCAGTTTCTGGTGCCATGAATGATCAGGAAGAAGGCCAAGGCTATCCACCGAGTTTGCAGCTTCCTGTTGCGTAACAAAGGAAAGCTTAGACACAGAGTAGTCTGCGGGTTCGCGATAAATAACTTGGCGGGACTTCCTCCAATAGGGAGTGAATACCTGAAAAGGTTTTCCCGTCCCATTTTTGGTTTCCCAAGGCTCTTGCAGGAGGGATGCATTGAAGGATGCTGTCTCAAGGCCAGCTTCATCGAGGGCCTCTTCAACCGTTTCCTGGGTGGTGATTCCTGGAGGATCATAGGCCCGGCTGTAAAAAATTTTCCGTATGTTGTGCTCTTTAGCGATGCGGGGTAGAATTTCAGACGCCTTCCCCTTTCTTACAACCAGAGTGCCACCAAGGCCCTGGATATCTTTTGAAAGGCTAAGCAAGGCGTGGTGCAGCCACCATCGGGAGGCAGCACCCGGGCTCCATTCACCACCTTCTTCCGGATCCCAGATATAGAGTGGGAGGATGGGTCTTTTTTCGAGAATCGCTGCCTGAAACCCAGGGTGATCCCGGAGGCGAAGATCTTTTCGTAACCAAACAAGAATGGGGCTTTGGGCAGGGTCAGGATTTTCTGAAATCATGAATTAAGCCGAAGCTGTGAGAGGCCAGAGTCAATCTTAAAGATTTGTCCGGTTATGGAAGAAGCAGCCGGGGAGTGAAGAAAATTTAGGGTTGATGCCACTTCCTCCACGGATGGGATTTTTTTAAGCGGGTGCCTCTCTTCAATCATGGGTAAAATTTTTTCGCCGCCTACCATGGAAACGCCCATTTCTGTTGGGGTTAATGTGGGTGCCACTACATTGACTCGCACCCTGGGAGCTAGGTCTGCGGCCAGAGCGATAGCAAATCCTTCCAGTCCTGACTTGGCTGCGGAAATTGCACAGTGGCTGGGCAAGCCCGTACGGGCTGCGACTGATGAAAGAAAGGCCACCGATCCGTCTAGTCTTGGCAGGATTGATTGAACCAGGGTGAAGGCATCGAGGACACTGGTTTTGTAGGCATCAAGCATTTGCTCTGACTTGAGGCGTTTGATTGGCCCAAGAATGACTTTTCCGGGACAAAAAGTCAGAGCATGAATGGATTCGGGTAATTGATCCAGGAAAGATTCTGGTTGCCCGGCATCCCCCTCTATCCAGGTGCATCCGCTGGGAGTGCTCTCGGGTCGACTGCGGGATAGGGCATAAACTGCATGTCCGGCATCCATCGAGAGATCGAGGAGGGATCTTCCAATTCCGCGGGATGCTCCAACGATGAGGTGATTAATTTGATTTGATTCGCTTATAGATTCCACATTTTAATAACGAGGGGAAGAACGGTTTGGATCAACCTTTTTCTAGACCTAAGCTTGCCTTTTTTGAATAATGTAACAGTATTCAGTGAATGGTAAATCAAGGAGGTAAACGGCAGGGGGCAGGACGCCCAAAGGGAACAAATCAATACGGAGAAAGTACGAAGCCCGTACGGATTCCAATTAGCAAGATTGACCGAGTTCTTCGCTTTCTTCGCAAGAGAGAGGATGAACTTCCTCTGTATGGTCATGCGGTGCCAGCCGGCTTTCCTTCACCGGCTGATGATTATGCGGAGGGCGTGCTTGATTTAAACACTCACTTGGTGCGCGAGCCCACCGCTACTTTTTTTGTGCGGGCCCGGGGTGATTCCATGCTGGGGGCCGGGATACATGACGGAGATCTGCTGGTGGTGGACCGTAGCCTGGAGGCTTCCGACGGCAAGGTGGTGATTGTTTCAATTAACGGGGAGCTTACGGTAAAAAGGCTTCGCCAATCCAAAGGGGAAAGTTGGCTGGTCCCGGAAAACCCTGACTATCCATCAATTACTTTTCAGGAGCAGGATGATACTCATTTGTGGGGAGTGGTTACCAATGTAATTCATTCCCTGTGATTGCTCTCGCGGATTGTAACAATTTTTATGTTTCCTGTGAGCGGGTTTTTCAACCTTCGCTGGAGGGTAAGCCGGTCATTGTCCTTTCCAATAATGATGGATGTGCGGTCGCTCGTTCCAATGAAGCCAAGGAGATCGGTATCCCCATGGGGGCACCGATGTATCAGATTAAAAAACTTTGTCAGCGTAATGGGGTGGTGGTTCTTTCCTCGAATTATGAACTTTATGGGGATATGTCCCGCCGTGTGGTTTCGGTCCTTTCACGCTTTGCTCCGGAGCTGGAGGTTTATTCCATTGATGAGTCTTTCTTAAACCTTTCCGGAGTTCAGAACCCCTTGGCTTTGAGCAGGCATATACGAGAGGTGGTCAAGCAGTGGACAGGGATTCCCATCTCCATTGGCCTGGGCCTTACCAAGACTTTGTCGAAACTGGGAAACAAGTTGGCGAAGAAAAAAAAGAGAGGCTGCCTGGTCGTAAGCCCTGAGGATCAAGCTGCACTTCAGGGCGTGACGATTGAAGACATCTGGGGGGTGGGGCGGCGGTTGAGTACGCGGCTTCGCCGAATTGGTCTTCGGGATGCCTGGGGTTTTTCGCAGGCACCTTCTGCTTTGATCCGGTCAATAGGGGGAGTTACCCTGGAGAGGACGCAACGCGAGCTTATGGGGATATCCTGCTTGGAGATGGAGGAAGTCAGTCCTCCCCGGAAAAATACCTGTTGCTCCCGTTCTTTTGGGAAGCCCGTAGAGGAACTGGAGGAGTTGGAGGAGGCCGTGGCCAACTATGCAATTCGGGCCACAAGAAAAATTCGAAGTCAAGGCTCCCGGGCGGGAGGTTTGCAGGTCTTTATTATGACTAATCGTTTTCGTGAGGACCATGCCCAGTATTCCAATGCCAGAACGATTGCTTTGGATGAACCCACAGATGACCCGATTCGCATTGTACAGATGGCGAAATCTTTGCTTCAACAGGTTTATCGTTCCGGTTTTTCCTATAAAAAAGCGGGTGTCATCCTGCTTGACCTGGTCCCTGCCGGTTGCCAGCAAGGGTTACTCTTTGAGGAACATGCAAGCCCTCGGCGACAGGAGTTTGTCAATACAATTGAAGAGGTGGCCGGGAAATATGGGGCAGGGCGGGTGATCTGGGGAGGGCAGGGCATTGGTAAGCTCTGGCAGATGCGCCGTGAAATGCGAACACCCCGTTACACAACCCATTGGGCTGATCTCCCGGTTGTTGGGGAGTAAGGCTTACCTCACAAATGGTCTAAAGTTTATTAAAGTTCTGAAAAGGGCTGTCGATCATATTGAATTATGCCCCTTGCTATAAATACTAATCTTCAGGCAAGTCTTGCCCAACTACATTTAGACCAAAGTATAGTCGCTCAACAGAACAGCTTAACCAAGTTGTCGACGGGGCAAAGAATTAATTCCTCGGCCGACGATGCCAGTGGCATAGGCATTTCCAGTAAGTTACATTCAACAATCAACTCACAGCAAAAAATAGCTCAGAATTTGGGTAACTCTTTATCTTTTCTGCAAACCCAGGCAGGGGCTTTACAAAGTGCAGGAAAAATTCTTACCAGAATGGCAGAGTTGAAAACCCAATCCATGGGAGTTGCCAGTAACGCCAAGGATAAGCAAAATTATAATGAGGAATTCATGGAGCTGCAGTATGAGCTTCGGCAGATAAGTGGCGGAAAGTTTAACGGTGTCAGTTTATTTGCAAAACCCACCGTACAGGACCATGCTTTGCAATCAATTCCCCAAATTCAGTCTCAGGCTTCCACAACCGTCAGCTTGGCCCGCAATTTCCTTTCCGGGGAATTCGTTGGTGCGAGTGGGGAAGTTGTCGGAGGCCGGGATTTTGAAACGGTTACCACGATTACGGAGCCATTGCCTGTGACCACATCTTCAGGTGCAACTGGAGTCGATGAGAATGGTGTTAAACTTCCCAACGGCACGCCAGATCCGAATTGGTCTGTGGAGGGGCCCAAAGATGTTGTTAGGTTAGATCCAAATATAATTCCTGGTGGATGGGCAGCTGAAACGAACACAGCCGGTTGGATAGGAGCCCAAGGTGAGAAAGTTGGAGTAGAAGATATATATGAATATTCCATGTCTTTTGACCTTTCAAATTGCAGCCTTGATAGTGTTTCTATAAGAGGCTTAGCCGCTGTAGATGATTTTGGAGATGTGTACATAAATGGTCATGATATTGGTATTCCTTTCCCCAGTCAGTGGAATGCATTGCAGGAGTTTAGCCTTCAAACTGATGGAAATGGCATGACCGTTAACGATAGTAGCCTTATTGACAATCCATTAATCGATGGCCTAAACCAAGTTACAATAAGAGTCAGGAATACGGGTGGAATAACCGGACTACTCTTTGATGAATTGCAAATCTCAGCTTCCCGTGTTGAAACTTCGCAAGTTCCTGTTGATACCATAACTTATGCCGGGCTTGATCAATTTACGCTGGATGATTTTAAGCAGTTTGAGCAGAGTTTAAGCAATGCCCTGGCAGTCAATGGTTCCGAGCAGGCGAGAGTCGCAAACTCTATCCTGCACCTTGATGCCACTGCGAGCAATCTGCAGGGTTCTTACAGCCGGATTCATGACTTGGATTTTGCTGTAGAGACGACGAAGTTGGCAAAACAACAGATTCTATCTCAGGCGTCAGCTCAGATGATGGGCAACGCAGTGAGAAGCACGGATTTGGCCAAAAAGATTATTGGCTTAGCCGAATAGAGTGTCCCTACCTGGCAAAGTCGAAGCAGGCAACCTGTTCTCCGTTGCGGGCAAATAAATAACCTCCAACCAAAGCAGGGCCGTTCCAGCAACGGGCGTTGCTCAAGAGTTGAAAAGACTGCACTTCTTGAAAACTTTGGGGATTCGCCTCTACAATACTCAGCACCCCGGTGCTTCCAAGGATAAGCAGTTTATCTCCCGAGAGGATGATACGTCCATAGCCGTACTTTTTCCCCCGCCATTGAAGATCCCCGTTCTCCGCTTTGAGGCAGACAAGTAAGTTTTCGCTCAACCCGTATATAAACCCATTATGGATGACCGGGTTGGAAAACTTGGCTTTGAGGTTTTTCGATCTCCAGGCCGTTTTAATTTCATACTTTTCACCCTCTTTATTCAAGCTCCAGCATTCCGCACCCCGGCCATATCCCGCCGCAACAAGAATTGATTTATCTGTCAAGGCGAGGGGCTGTGCAATCTGGGCATTATTGAGAAAGATTTTCCATTTTCTTTCCCACCTGGTTTCACCAGTTAGTGGATTAAGCCCTGCAATTTTTCCTTTGACTGCAACAAGCAGGTGTTTCTCGTTGTGTAACTTCAGGATAGATGGGGAAAGATACACTCCTTCGCCTTGCAATACGGAAGACCATACAAGGTTGCCACTGTCTTTATCAAACGCCTGTACCGCGCTTTTATTGCCTCCAAGATTCAGAATAACCAGGTTTCTCCACACAAGAGGAGAGCAGGATAGCCCCCACTCCGGGAATTTGTAATCGTTTGAAATCACCTTTTTTTCCCAAAGAATTTTCCCGCTTTGGGGAAGTACTTTCGCCAATATCCCGTTTGAGAATAAAGTATACAAGTGACCACGGTTCAGGGTAGGGGTGGATCGGGGACCAGTACCACTCATCATATCCTCCCATTTGGTGGGTTGCCCAACCCGCCAGGCTTCCTGCCCAGATTCTATTCTCCGGGCAACCAGGAATTCCTTCGATCCATCTTGCTCAAGGGTGAAAAGTAAGTCTTGGTTGCATGTCAGGGAGGAGTGTCCCTGACCAGCTGGCCAAATCCATTTGGTTGCGGGTCTGCGATCCCAGGCGATATGAATATTTTGGTCGGGGGCAATGCCTAAGCGGTTGGGGCCACGAAACTCAGGCCATACCCTATCAATTTCCCTGAATCCCTTTTCCTTATTTTCGAAAATTTCAATGGGTTTTGTTGGACTCAGGCCAAAATGAGGAACCATGCCGCCACGCCACTCCATGGAAACACAACCCGAAACGCAGAGGAGAACCGGGAGGTAAAGAAGGAGGGACAGGGTCGCCTTCTTTATCTTCACTCGGCATCTACCCATTCAGGGCACTCTCAATGGCTTTAATCAATTTTTTTGAGGACGGAGAGGTCATGCTTCCAAATCTCTCGACTGGTACGCCATTTTTATCGACTAATATCTTACTGAAGTTCCACTTGATATTTCCCTTGAGTGGACCGTTAGCTCCAATGATTGACTCATACAGGGGGTGCCGGTTTGCTCCATTCACATCGATTTTGGAATACATGGGAAAAGTCACGCCAAACTTGGTGGAGCAGAAAGATTTAATTTCCTCTTCCGTACCCGGTTCCTGCCCCCCAAACTGGTTGCAGGGAAAGCCGCAAATGACCAGCCCTCTGTCTTTGTATTGCTTGTATAATTCCTCAAGGCCTTTGTATTGACGGGTAAAGCCACAACGGGAGGCAACATTGACCATGAGGATTACTTTTCCTTTATGCTCAGCAAGGGTGGTGGGCTCGCCGTCAATCGTTTTTAATGGGTAGTCATAGAGAGAAGATTCAGCAGATAGGCTCATAGTGAAGGTGGTTATAAAAAGTAGGATAGAGAGTTTCATGATTATGTTATACAGGTCGTTTTAATTTTTCTTGGTTTTGTTTCTGGCTCGAATGGGGATGTGGACTTCCGAGCGTTTGAAGACCCCCGGGACAAATGGGCCATTCCAGTAAACCCCATAAGCATCTCCACTCTGTTCAAATTTTTTATTACTGGCAAGCCAGGCCGTGAGCTTCTTCCTGTTTTCATTGAATCTCTCCTGGGAATAGCTTCCCCTTATCCCGATCGAGACTACTTTCATCGAAGGCAAAACTTTAACCGAGACATCCTTTGTGGTTTTGAATTTTTTTTTCAAATCATCTTCCCCGACAAAAAAACGCATCTTTCCGGGGTTAATGTCAGCTTCCACGGGAGTGGTCATCGATATGTCATGGGAGCTTATGTATCGAAATAGTTTGCGGAAAAGCCCATTGTTTTCACTGAAATAAGACATGCTCGAGCAAGCTTCAAGAGCGGTTCTTTGCGGCAGTTTTAACACCTTGATCTCCCCGACGGGTGTTTTCTCATGCATGGCATCGTATCCCATAGCCTGTAGTGCTATGATAAGGAGTAAAGAGATATAAATGAATGATTTCATAACAGCAAATAAAGCGAAAAAGAATAGGCATCAGATCACAATATGAAAACTCTCGACCGATTGCAATCGATCTAGAAACGGAAGTAAATTTCATGAAGTCGCTTGGACAACCCGAAAGGTGAGATTAACTCTCGCCTCGATAGGAATCGCGGTTCTTGGGATTTCATGCATCCAATGGTGCTGGGTTTCACCCTGCATAAGGAGAAAACTGCCATTCTTGAGGATGACTTCATGCTTGAGTCCATTTTGTTTGTATTGCTTATGCCGTAATTTAAATTTCCTTTCAGCTCCCAAACTGACCGAGCCAATTACTGGGTTTTTTCCTAATTCTTTTTCATCATCACTATGCCATGCGACCCGGTCTTTCCCGTCCCGGTAGTAGTTGATCAAAACAGAATTAAACCCAGTGCCGGATTTTTCTTCGATCCGCTTCTTGATTTCCAGTAACTCCGGGGTCCAGGGCTTTGCCTCCATTTCAATCCCGGAATACGCGTAGCGTATGCCTGGATCTCCATGCCAGGATTCAAGGCGAGGAACTAAGCTTTCTTTTCCGTAGAATCTAATCTTGTTTTGTTTCCATGGAATACTCTTGATCAAGCTATGTAAAAGCCTGCTTGAATCTTCCGGAGAAAAAAAACTGGGCCAATAATCAATTTGGGCATCAGGCAATGAAAAGCGGGAGGGTTGCTCTTCTCCAAATAAGTCAGGTTGGGTATACATTCTCAGCGGAAGTTTCAGCGAAGCCTGAAGAAGAAAAACTTAGTTTCTTCTCCGGCTGAGATTGAAAGGGAACGGTTTTGGTTTTCAAAAGACAAGCCGTCCCCCTTGGAGAGAGACTGACCCTCCAGGCTCAGGCTACCTTGGATGATTTGCACCCAGCCGTGAGGGAGGCAACTCTGAGGCTCAATGGATAGCTTTTCCCCGGTACTCAAGTGACCCATGTAAAATTCTGCTTTCTGCCTGATCGGGGTAGAGTCTCCCTTGCCATTCTCTGAAAATAATAATTTTAAGCCATTACAGGAACTTTGCTCAATACCCTTTTTTTCTGCGTATCTCGGTTCACCGCCTTCTTGAGCCGGCTTCATCCAAATCTGATAAAGTTCAGTTGATTCTTTGGCCGAGGGGTTGGTCTCGCTGTGGTAGATGCCACTGCCAGCACTCATGTACTGCAATTCACCTTTTTGGATAATGGAGCCATTTCCCATGCTGTCTTTATGTTCAAGTTGACCATTCATGATGTAGGTGAAGATTTCTGCATTTTGGTGGGGGTGCATAGGGAAACCGCTTTGAGGCTCAATCACATCATTGTTCATGACCTGAAGTGCGTGGAAGCCGCAATGGGCAGGGTCATAATAATCAGCAAATGAAAAAGAAAATTTGGCATGCAGCCATCCATGCTCAGCTGTGCCCCGGTCTTCTGCTTTCCTTATTTTTATTTCCATATACTATTATTCTTATTGCCGGAAAAAAAAACTTCAACGCATTCCCCATCTGATTATCTTTTCATTTTTTGTCTTATGCATACACTGGGAAAATGAAAGTTCTTGTAATAGGTGCTGGGATATCGGGTTGTGTAAGTGCCTGGAAACTCGCCCAGTGCGGTCATGATGTGTTGCTTGTGGAAAAGGGCCGAGGGGTGGGGGGGCGTATGGCTACCCGGAGGATGGATGGGGCGCGCATCGATCATGGTGCTCAATTTTTTACGGTTCAGGATTCCCGGATGCAAAAATTAGTTGAAGATTGGCAGGCTGGCGGGTTGGTGGTGCCTTGGTACGACCGAATCCCCGGGCGGGACGATTTACCTACCCGGGTACGTTTTCGTGGGACTCAGGGAATGACCTCGCCCGCGAAAGCTCTTGCTCAGGCATTTAGGGTGGAAACAGGTTTTTTTGTTGATCATATACAAAAACATCCGGGTGGATGGCGGGTCACGGAGCAGGGGAGCACTGGGAGAGCTTTTCAATGCGATCATCTTGTGATAACCATGCCCTCTGTCCAAATGCTCGAGCTCTTTGTGCGAAGTGAATATACTTTGGATTCGGAGACTATGAAACGCTTGCGTTCAATCAAACATACCCGGTGCCTGGCTGTACTGGGTACATTGGATCGTCCCTCTTCTTTGGAAAGCCCGGGCACCGTGACTCACCCTGTGGAGGAAATTGACTGGCTTTCGGACAATCAGGTTAAAGGCATTTCTCCAGTTCCATCCTTTACCCTTCATGCATCGGATGCGTATTCTCAAAAGTACTGGGAGTCTCCGGACGAGGAGAGGATACCTCCTTTACTCGAAGTTGCCCAAGAAAAGCTTCAAGCCAAAATAAAATCCTGGGCCTCTCACCGTTGGGGCTTTGCCAAGCCTTTACACACTTTTGGTGCAAGCCACTGGCATTCCAAGGAGGAGAAACTAACCCTGGCGGGGGATGGGTTTGGGGGAGAAAGAATTGAAAAGGCAGCACTTTCCGGATGGGAGGCAGCCGAGGCCATCCTCAATGGATAAAGCTTTTAGAACTTAAACTGATACCCTAATTCGAAATTGCCTCCGTTCTCGACATCCCGTTCGTCGCGAGTAGTAGGTGTCTCTAATTCAAGCTCCCCGGCAAAGTCAAAACCTCCTCCGGCAAACAAGGCATGGTTTCTTCCGATGTTATATTGCAGGTTTGCAAATACCCGGTAAGACCTGAACCTGAGATCTCTCTTTTCGACAACACCTCCGTATACGCCTTCTGTGTGCCAACGGTTCCCCACAAATTGCCCGCCTAAATTAAGTTCCCATTTGCCGGATAGTTTATGGTTATACCGAATAATCGGACCCGCAAACACCAAGGATGATTGCCTGCTTGGTTCCCAGATAAATCCCACGGCGGGGACAAACATGTCATCCCCAATGCCGGTGGTGTATACCGCTCCAAATATCCATTGGAGTTGATTGCTTTGTTCCCATTTGACTCCTGCGATCGTGAGGTAATTGAAGGCATCACTTCCCGTATTCTCATAATCTCCAGCCAGGCTGGGATTAAACAAAAATAACCAGTCCAATGATTCCGAGTATTTTTTGCTCACAAACAACGCCAGGTCAAGGGAGTGCAACTGATCTTCCACCAATGGATAAATGCTTGGGTCAGAAATATCCAGTTGGGTGGACTGATACCGAAAACCTGCGGCCAAGGTCCAGTCTCTCACCTGGGAATAATAGAAGGGGGCACGCACTTCCCACTGATCATAGCCAATTTCGGCGTTTAATCCTTTGATTTTCCGGTCGGCAGAATTTTCATAGGCAAAACGAAGAGCAGCGAGCTCAGACATCCCATCCTGGGCATGTGAAAAAAAGGAAAGGATGGATGACCCAACTAGGAGGAGACTGAGGTTTTTTATCATATTACTCTTGATAGTTATTAGAACTCCCCCCGTCAAGGAGAGGTTGCTTTGTAAACGATTCCAAAATAGAAAGGAAATGTGTACAGCTTAGAGCAAAAACAGACCTTGCCGGTTTCCCGTAAAACTTTGTGGGACTTTGTATCCGTCCCCCAAAATTTAAATCAAATAACGCCCCCTGATATGGCCTTTAGAATAATCGGTGATCTGCCTGATAAAATCTTTCCAGGTTTACTTTTGGAGTACCGGGTGAAAATTCCCTTGCTTGGCTGGACGCCCTGGTTGACCGAGATTAGGTATGTGGAGGAAGGTGTCTCTTTTATGGATGAGCAACGAGTTGGACCTTACAAGTTATGGCTCCATACCCACAGGTTGGAGGAAGTCGAGGGGGGGACTCTAATGACGGATGAAATAAAATATCAAATCCCTTTTGGCCCCCTTGGTAAAATTGCCCATTTTTTATTTGTAGGTAAAACCCTGAGGAAAATATTCGATTTTCGAAGGACGAAGTTAGAGGAAATTTTCCGATAAGCCAGGCCTATGCTCCGAGAATTCCTCACTTCTTTTATGAGCCAACAGTGGGAGGATCTGCTTTTTTTACACTGGCCTGTACCACCCGATTGCCTGGCTTTCAAATTACCCCCGGGGTTGGAACCGGACCTGTTTGACGATGAAGCATGGCTCAGTGTGGTGGGCTTTCGCTTAACTCAATTACGCATTAAGCCCTTTACCCAAATCCCCTGGAGGGATTTCAATGAAGTTAACCTCCGGACATATGTCAAAGACTCAGCAGGTAATAAGGGAGTATGGTTTTTCTCTTTAGATTCCTCTGACCTGCTTGCTGTTCTTGGAGCCCGCTTGATGTATGGCCTGAATTATCGATTCTCCTCAATGCGATCAGGTTTTAAAAGCAACACTATGGGATATAGGGCTGAAACCAGGTTTCCATCCTCCGGCGTTCAGTCAGAACTATCCACGCAATGCCCTCATTTGCGAGATGAAGGGGAAGTGCCAAAGAAAGGGACGATCGATTTTTTTCTTTTGGAACGTTACAGGTTTTGGTCAGCCAAAGTGTACAAAGGTAATTTGTCGACAGGACAGGTTTCTCATCCTCCCTACAACCCTGTTCGCTTATCACAAGCTGAATATAAAGGGGATCTTTTCAGATGCCAAGGGTTGGATGAGCCAGTAACTAAACCGGCTTTAATACACTATTGTAAAGGGTTTCCGGTGACAGCATCTGCCCCGTCTTGGGCGTTTGGTATAGCAGGCCAAGCAAACCACAAGTAAGTGGTGCCCCCCATACGGTTATATCCGTAAGCTTTCTGTTCCCGTAGCTCTTTGGTGGATGAACATTTGTGACCTTGGGTCATCGAGTCTTCGATTAAATTCCATAGGAATTGATCTTGGACAAATTGATCGGTCGGCAGTTTTTTGCGTTCAATGACCGCGCAAAGAGATTCGAATTGAAGATCATCCATTGGAGCACTCGCTACAGCCAAAGTGCACCCAGGGACCGTATCCTTGAGGAGTTCAAAATGAAATTCACCATTGGAGGAACGCGGTGAAAGTAAATTGGCCAGGCAATACATGTTCGCGTCATATTCAGCAAATTCCACGCACCTCTCAGTTATGGGCCCATCAAAAAAGTGTCCGCATTTAACAGTCCCATTCGAGGAGAAGAAGGCGTGTTCGGCTCCCCACCACTTGGATCGTAACAAACCGGCACCATGTAAACGAATTTTTTCATCTTCTAGAAGTCGAGCCGGGTCAAGGTCGCGGAAGGAAGCCCGCATAATTTTGAGCTGGTCCCGGCAAAGATAAAAGAGTCTTCTCGTGTCGGCTAAACTCGGTTGATTTCCACGGAGACGATCCGAGAAAAAAGACAAAGAAGGGAGTGTGGCGAGGGCTGTTCTTAGGACAGACCTTGAGGCTTGGCATTCTCCGCTCCATGAATGCTCAAGGGTTCTGAGGATGAGGTCCGAAAAGGACTCCTGCCCGCGCAGGAACTTTTGTAAATCGGTAAAATCCCCAGCCGCCGCCCTGGAGTCCCCAGCGAGTAGAGGCAGAAGTCTGACTAAACTTTGGTAGCTATCCTCAATGTTGCCAGTCACAGCCTTATTTTTGAGGTCTGATATGTCCGCACTAACTCCTCCCCCGGAGTATCGGCTATCAAATGCCGTAAAATTATCCCTTAAAAAAGAAATATCCTGGCTCTCCAGAAATGGGTCAAGATTCATTTCGGGGTGGGTGTGGGCGAGCACCCTTTGCCTGAGTTCTTTACCGAGTTGAGAGGGTGGGGCAGTCAAGGAAAGTTTGGCAAACCCGTCTTGTGCATCGGTGAGAAGTTGCTGGGCAAGCTCATCCTCCTCAATGCGGGCTTCAAAGAGAATCGCATCCTCTTTGGGGAGAATACCGAGGGTGTAGTCTACAGCTAATTGTTTAAGGGATTCCAAAGTCATAATCTAAACTATTTTCATTGCCCGACTTCTCAAGCTTATCGAGGGGCTTTTTCGAAGGTGGCAATGCTTGAGGCAGAAAATGTGGAGCATCTTATTCATTTCGTAGGGTGGAGAGAGAATTTCGGAGTTTTTCAATTCCTAAACGAATCCTGGACTTTACCGTGCCCAGGGATAAGTTCAAACGGGCTGAGATTTCCTGATGGTTCAGCCCTTTGAAGTAGGACAGCTCTAATACCCGTCTTTGCTCCTCTGGTAAGCCCAGGAAAGCATGCTGAAGGTGGCTCCGTTCATCGCTAAGGGTGGCTTCTTCTGCTCCATCAATGAGGTCTGAATCCGGTTTTTGAGATAGTGTTTCATCTGATTCTCCCCGATCAAGCCTTCGTTTTCGCGAGCGATACCTGTCAATGCTTCGGTTACGAGTGATGACCAAAAGCCAACTACTTAGTTTTCCTTTCTCAGGAGAGAAGGATTCAGGTTTTCGCCAAAGGTAGGAAAAAACATCCTGGATGACCTCTTCTGCCTCCCACCGGTCTCCGAGAATCTCAATAGAAAGAGAGAACATGGCACCCGCAAAGCCGTCATAAAGCTGAGCAAATGCGTTCGCATCTCCCTCCCTTATTCTAAACCATATTTCATTATCAATTACTGGCATCTGTTATTACCCCACATATAGCTCAATAGCTTTGTCCACAAAGGGCTTAACCCGCAAACGATTTTTTCAGAAAAAAGAAGAAAATGATGGGAGCAAACTGTAAAAGATGGGACCAGAAGCTTGATCCTATTGTTCTATTTGATGTGCCTTCAGGTTTTCCAGGGAGATTAGTTGCAGTGCAGATTCTTCACAAGCCTCAAGGTTTACTTTTGGGGCAACTCCTGCCTCCCATGCTTCCTGCCACCGGCTTGCACACAAACACCAGCAATCCCCCTCTTTTAGCCCCGGGAAATCATACTCGGGCAATGGAGTGCTTAAGTCGTTACCCTTTGATTTGCTGAAAAGGAGGAAGTCCTTGGTCATCTGGGCACAAACCACATGTTTGCCACCGTCATGGGAATCTGTTTCGCAAGACCCATTCCGGTACCAACCGGTTTTGAGCTTTTGACAGCATGGTTTAAGCGGACGTCCCAGCACATTTCTGGGGCCTTCTTTTTGAATGGGTGCAATCATGACTACCCATACAAGCCTGATTTTAACTTCTCTCAAGGTTGAAAATTTTATTTCATGCGTGACCCTTCCAGGAAAACGCGCAGGTTTAATTCAAAATGAATCTATTTCTAACTCAGTTTTCAGGCCTATTGTGGGAGAATCTTATTTACCTGTTATTGGGTGGAGGTCTTTTTTTTGCATTCATTTCAAGATTTTCTCCTTTCAGGTATTTGGGCCACGGGTTTCAATTGCTTTGGAAATCCCAGGAAGAAAAACGGGCACCGGGGGAGATCAGTCATTTTCATGCCCTTTGCAGTGGATTGGCGGGGACTGTGGGTATGGGAAATGTGGCGGGGGTTGCGATTGCCATTACTCAAGGGGGGCCGGGTGCTCTTTTTTGGATGTGGGTATGTGCCCTGCTGGGAATGGCCACAAAATTCTACACTTGCTCGCTGGCCGTGATGTATCGCGGGAAAGATCAAAATGGAAAGGAGCAGGGGGGGCCCATGTTTTTCATTGAGTATGGCTTAGGGAAAAAGTGGCGACCTCTTGCGTTATTTTTTGCAGCTTGTGGAATGTTTGGTTGCCTGCCTCTTCTGCAATCAAATCAGCTCACCCAGATTGTCCGCTCGATGTTTTTCGAACCACAGGGTTGGTTTGTGGGTACTGCGGTTTCGGTCCAGGTTGGAAATATTATTTTTGGTCTTTTACTTGCAGTTTTAGTCGGCTTTGTTGTGGTCGGTGGGATCAAGCGAATTGGTTTGGTTGCCTCCCGTTTAGTTCCTGGGATGGTTATCCTGTACGGCGGAACCTGTCTGGTAATTCTTGCTCTTTATTGCGAACGGATAATTCCATCCTTTTCCCTGATTTTTACCGACGCTTTTACGGGTGAAGCTGCCGCAGGGGGGGCTCTGGGTATGGTCATCGTAACCGGGGTGAGACGAGCTGCTTTCTCAAATGAGGCGGGAATGGGTACGGAGGCAATGGCCCATGGGGCCGCGAAAACCAAAGAGCCAATAAGAGAGGGGCTGGTCGCAATGTGGGGACCTGTTATAGATACCCTACTGATGTGTACCTTAACCGGTTTGGTTTTGCTGGTAACCGACACATGGGTTTCGAGTGAGGGGGATGGCGTTCTTTTGACCACTGAAGCCTTTGGGAAAGCTATTCCTGGACTTGGCCCTTACCTGCTTCTGGCAGGGGTGCTTTGCCTGAGCTTTTCCTCGATGCTGGGCTTTTCCTACTATGTGATCAAGTGTGGTTGCTACTTATTTGGGTCTAGGGCCAGGTTACCCGTTTTGGGGTTTTACCTAGCCACGATCGTTATTTCAGCCACTGCCACAATTTCAGAAATAATTAATTTCCTTGATATTGCTTTCGGTTTGATGGCGATCCCTACAATTTTGTCCAGTATTTTGCTTGCCCCCCGGGTAAACCGGGCGGCCCGAGCATACTTTGCCAAAACCTAATGAAATAGAAATTTGGAGAAAAAGCGGGAAGGAAATTGAATGGTCCCTTTGTCAGTATTCCTGGTTGGAAGTCGGCTGGGTTTCATTCACTGGATTTACTCCGTTTAATCGACGATTGTATTCGTTTAGAATTGACCGAGTGCTCGAGGTGCCGCAGCGAGTCACCCCAAGGTCCCGAAAATGGATCAGGGTATCCAGATCACGGACTCCACCCGAAGCCTTAACTTCAATGGTCCCCGAAGATGCTTCCAACATGACTTGCACATCCTCCAGTTGCGCACCCACACAAGAAAATCCTCCCTGTGCTTGTTTAACAAAGCCAAAACCCGTTGAAGTTTTTACCCAGTTTGCTCCCGCTTTTTTGGAAACTTCGCAGAGCTTTTTGATAAGATCTTTCCTGGATAAACCCGCACCGCCCTCGGTCAGGTAATCGGTTTCAAAAATCACCTTCACCAATGACTGGTGTTTTGACGCTTCTTGTACGACAACCTTGATATCATCTTCGACAAACTCCCAGTCTCCACTCATCGCTTTGCCAATGTTGGCAACCATGTCAATCTCACGAGCACCGTGCAAGCAGGCCAACTCGGTTTCATACCTTTTGGACTCTGAAGACACACTCCCATGGGGAAAGCCAACCACGCAACTGACAAGGACCTGGGAATTCTTTAAAATTTCAGAGGCGTAACTCACATGATAGGGCTTTACACAAACGGTGGCTACCTGGAACTGGTCACAAAGTTCACAACCTTTTAGTAATTCATCATCGTTGAGAGTTGGGTGGAGAAGAGCATGGTCGATCATGCCTGCAATTTCCTGGTAAGTATACTTCATCATAGGTTGGTAGAAATTGGTATTTTGGCGAAAGTGGCAAGCACCGACTTTCGATCGGACCAAGGCTTGATCTTTTTGGAGGTCAAGGCATAATTTGTTGCGATGAGCGATCTTTTTAAAAAAGCACAAACTGAAGGGAATAACGCTCATGCTCCCTTCTTAATTTTCAAGTTTTGGGCAACTCTTACAAGAAGGAGTGAGGGAATATTTTGGGGATTCAATGTGCAACAGCCTAGCCAAAAGGCAATTTATGCGGAGGTTTTTCTTCCAACTTCTTTCAATCGGAACCTTTTGAAAGACGGATGAGTATTGCCACCATTTTAGCAAAGCTAAGAGATCATGATTCTTTGCGAAAAGAAGAAATTGATGAATTTTCGAGCGGTCTCGCCAATGGAAAAGTCAGTGATGCACAAGCTGCTGCGTTTGCCATGGCGGTTTGCCTGAATGGATTAAGTGAAGAGGAACGGGTGAACCTTACCCAGGCGATGCGGGATACCGGAAAGATTCAGAAATGGAACCTGCCAGGACCGGTGGTCGATAAGCACTCAACCGGAGGTATCGGAGATAATACTTCGCTGGTACTGGCCCCAATGCTCGCTGCTTGTGGGGCCTATGTCCCAATGGTTTCCGGGCGAGGCCTGGGGCACACGGGGGGGACTCTCGATAAGCTCGAGTCCATACCCGGCTACCGGACGCAGGTGACAGGTGAGGAATTGGAATTGGTGGTTAAAGAGGTCGGCTGTGCCATCGTGGGAGCCGGTGAGGGAATTGCCCCTGCGGATAAGAGACTTTATGCAATTCGGGACCTTACCGGTACTGTTGAGAGTGTAGACCTGATTACTTCTTCTATTCTCTCAAAGAAACTGGCCGCGGGGCTGGAGTCATTGGTTTTGGATGTAAAAGTAGGCAGTGGGTCCTTCATGAAAGACATCAAACCGGCAAGGGTGCTGGCTCAATCCTTGGTTAGAGTCGGGAATGGTGCAGGTTGTAAGACAATGGCCTTACTGACCGATATGAATCAACCTCTTGCCCATGCCGCCGGCAATGCCCTGGAAGTAAAATCCGCACTTAAGTTGTTAAGGAATGAACCCGGTGAAGAACGGCTGCTGGAAGTGGTTTTATCACTGGGGGCTCTTTTATTGGCCAATGTGGGATTAGTGGACGACGAGGTAAGTGGAAGAGTGATGTTGCAAAAAACTTTAGAAACTGGTCGGGCTGCCGAGATTTTTGGGCATATGGTTCACCGCCTCGGGGGACCGAGTGATTTTGTGGATCACTCATATCGTTATTTGAGTAATTCTCAAGAGATGGAGTTTTTCCTTTCGTCTAACTCGGGTTTCCTAGAGAAAGTGGATGGACGGCTCCTCGGTCAAGCGGTTATTGAACTGGGCGGGGGGCGGAAAATGGCGAATGATATCCTTGATTTTTCGGTGGGGCTCGATCAATTTGTAAGGATTGGAGAGAAGGTGAATGAAGGGGACCCTTTATTACGAATACATGCCGCTACCGAGTCACAAGTTGAAGCGGTGAAAATACTGCTTTCACAAGCTTTTAAATTCTCAGAAGTACCGGTAGTTATCCCTGGGGTAATGATAGAAACTATGAAGTAAGGCAGGAGGACAATCTCACTGTTTTAATTCTTCAATGGTGCAGCTAGGATTCTGCTTTTTAGTTATAGGAAAAATAGAGTATACTTTTTGATGAACTTTCTTCCGAAAGCTGAAAACCATCTGTTTTGATGAAATCCCTCGGCCAGCTCAGGCTTTACAACAATCTAAGTTTTGGTTTGATTTGGAAGTGATGGAAATTTACCTCATGCTCAACGGCACTCAGGTCGGTCCCTACAGGCTTGAGGATGTGCAGGGCTGGATTAAAGCAGGTTATGTAAAAATGGATGACCCCGCATGGTATGATGAGTGCGATGATTGGATCACGGTTAAAGAAATTCCCAAAATTAATGAGGTCACGGCTGGGCATACTGTTGGCGGACATCTGGTGCCCCCTTTTGAGGCATACAACGGGGACGAGCCCTACATATTTATAAGTTATGCCCATAGGGACAGTGCGGAGGTTTTTAAGGAGATCAGTAAGCTCAACGATGCAGGTTATCATGTTTGGTATGATGAAGGTATTGAAGCCAGCAGCGAATGGCCCGAGGAAATTGCCAATGCGGTGATTGGATGTGCGGTGTTTCTTGTTTTTATCTCCCCCCGGTCAACCGCCTCGGTTAATTGCCGAAATGAAATCAACCTGGCTCTTAATGAGGATAAACCTTTTCTGGCGGTTCATGTGGAGGAATCTGCTTTACCTCCCGGTTTGCGATTACGAATGGGGGATTTGCAGGCCATTTTAAAATATAAATTACCAGAAGACCGGTATCAGAAAAAAGTGAGAGATGCTTTGGACCAATTGCTGGGCAAGAAAAAGAAGAAAATCCGCTCCAGGCCTGCCACTGCTGCCGCCACCACATTTGCGAAGATGGAATCCAATGAAGGGGTTCTATTGTCGGGAAGCATAAAGAGCAGGGGGAAGAAAAAAGTAAAGACGGTTGCCACATCATCTGTCGCACATGGCCCAAGTGTTCAGCTTTCAAAAAAGAAATCTGGTTTGTGGCTTGGGCTTGCCATCGCCGTGGTCGTCTTAATCGGTGGGTACTCTTTTCTTGGCCCGGATGGGCAGGATGGGGGTTCAGTCGCTGCGTTTGTCGAGGGTAAGCCTTGGACCGTGCCTTCGATTGGACTGGAAATGAACTGGTGTGAGCCCGGTGTATTTTATATGGGAAGCCCGGAAAATGAAAAGGGCAGGAATCAAGATGAAACCCGCCATGAAGTTACCCTGACCCAAGGCTTTTTCCTGGGGAGGTTTGAGGTTACCCAAGGGGAGTGGAAAACAGTTATGGGCACCTCACCGAGCAAGTACTTTGGACCCAAGCGGCCAGTGGAGAATATAACTTGGGATCAGGCAAAGCGATTCTGCCAGGAACTGAGCCTCACTGAGAAAAGAGCAGGCCGTTTACCCGAAGGTTGGTGTTATGATTTACCCACCGAAGCCCAGTGGGAATATGCCTGCCGGGCTGGGACTGACAGCACTTTTTACTGGGGAAATGCCATCGGACCTAGTCATGCCAATTATCTTGATACCGGGGTTGGGGAAACAACCCCAGTGGGGAAATATCCCTCGAACCCATGGGGGTTTTACGACATGTTGGGTAATGTCGCTGAGTTTTGCTTTGATTATTATCAGCCGTTTTCAGCCATTGCGAAAAAAGATCCCATTACAATGGAGGAAAGTAAATACAGGGTCGACCGGGGGAATTCTTTTATAGATGAGAATGTGAACTTGAGAATTGCACGAAGATTAAAAAAGAATCTTTCCTACACAGGGAAAACAGGCTTTCGTATTTGCCTAAAGATGGTACCGACCACACCGAAGGAAGGAAAAATCAAAAGCATTGAGCCCCCCTCAATTGACTTAACCCTTGGATTAGCCGGATGGTGGAAGTTTGATGAAACCGAGGGTGTGGTCGCCAAAGATTCCAGTGGTAAGAAGCGTAAAGGTGAGCTTAAGAATTTTGATGCCGATACCATCCGATGGGTGGAGGGACCAGTAGGAAATGCCCTACGGTTCGATGGCGAGGATGATTTTGTCGATGTTGGAGATTTTGAATGGGGAGGGGAATGCTCTTTCAGTAGTTGGGTAAAATACAATAAGTTCCATAAATGGTCCAAGGTCTTTTGTTTTGGAAATAAAAAGAAATTTAACATCTTGCTGGGAAATTTTGGTAGTTCAAGGTCTTTAGTATTTGAAAACCAACTAATCGGAACCAAACAACGTCTGGAAATTCAGAAATTTTGGGAACCTTGGAGTTGGTTTCATGTCGTTTGCCGAGTTGACGAATCAGGCCAAATCGAAGTTTTTAAAAATGGAAAGCTGGTGGAAAGCCAGAAGAATCAATTGACCTCAAAAATTCTGCGGGAAAGTCAGTTTTTCGGAAAATCGAATTGGGCTGATGAATATTTTAATGGAGAATTGGACGATCTTCGGATTTACGACCGGGCCATTACTGAAGCTGAGGTACAAGCCTTGCACGCAATCGGAGATGTTGAGTCAGTTGGGGGAAAACCAGTCGAAGGTAAGCCTTGGACCATTCCCTCCATTGGATTGAAAATGATTTGGTGTAAGCCGGGGACTTTCATGGCTGGTAGCCCTGAAAATGAATCAGGCAGAGATGCGAGTGAAGATCAGAAAAAGATTAGCTTTAAAAAGGGGTTCTTTTTGGGGAAGTATGAGGTGACTCAAAAACAGTTTCGTGACCTCATGGGCATAAACCCACAAAGTGCTTATAAGAAAGATGATAACCCGGTTTTGAATGTTACCTGGGATCATGTGCTGGATTTCTGTGACAAAGTAACGGAAACAGAAAGAAAAAAGGGAAGGCTGCCAAAAGATTGGTTTTACTGTCCACCTAGTGAGACTCAATGGGAATATGCCTGCAGAGCAGGTACCACAACTGCTTATTCCTGGGGAAAAGATATTGATCCAAAATTTGCCAACTACAAAACAACCCGTCCTTTTGGTCCAAAAGTAGTTGGCTTATATCCTCAAAATAATTGGGGTTTTTATGATATGCTTGGAAATGTTCAAGAGTGGTGTAGTGACTCGAAATTGAGAGGAGGATCCTGGAATAGTTCAGGATTTGAGGTTCGATCCGCATCTCGTACAAATCATGCCAGGCATGGGGGGACGACTGGCTTCCGGATCAGTTTACAAAAAAAGTAAGGAGACTTCTAACCCAGTTATGAAATAGCCGGGGGATGCATGAGGTTATCTTATCGAAACACTAAAGCTTAAAGCTATTTTTCCAAGTGAACGCTGGCGAAATGTATTTTAGTTTCCGTCACCCCTGCCTT
>Ga0233450_10001731_pt1 | contig 22319 bp, 12 predicted proteins | sample 011ome_30_FD_189956 | JGI IMG/M metagenome (GOLD analysis project Ga0233450, IMG submission 189956) | Coastal salt marsh microbial communities from the Groves Creek Marsh, Skidaway Island, Georgia - 011501CT (spades assembly) | ecosystem: Environmental > Aquatic > Marine > Intertidal zone >... | reverse complement strand
TGGAAGAACCATGCTCCAATGGTTATACAATCTATGAAAGATGGGGCACATGCATTTTGTGAGGTTCCTCTTGCAATAACAACCCAAGAAATGTGGGATATTGTAAATACATCTGAAAAAACTCAGAAGCATTGCATGATGATGGAAAATGTAAATTATGGTAGAGAAGAGTTAATGTATTTAAACATGTGCAGAAAAGGGGTTATTGGTCAACTCTTACATGCAGAAGCTGCTTATATTCATGAACTTCGATTCCAAATGTTCGAAGAATCCAGAGGAACAGGATCTTGGAGAACGCACCATTATGCTAATGGAAAAGGAAATCTTTACCCTACACATGGCCTAGGACCAGTTGCTCAATACATGAATATCGCAAGGAAGGATGATAATTTTAGATCAATAGTTTCTTATTCAACTCCGTCAGTTGGTAGACAATTATATGCAGCTAAAAATTTTGATAATGATCACAAATGGAATAAACTTAATTATCAAAATGGTGATTTAAATACCTCAATAATTAAGACCAACCAAGGAAGAACTATATTGGTTCAATGGGATGAAACAAGTCCTAGACCCTACACAAGACATAACCTTATATTAGGTTCTAAAGGTGCATTAGCTGGATTTCCAACAAGAATTTCCCTAGAAGGAGGATTTGACGGAATTTCAAAAGATCATCATTCTTGGATAAAAGGGAAAGATTTAAAATCATTATATGAAAAGTATGATCATCCTCTTTTTAAAAGATTAAATTCTAAAACAAAAAAATCTGGACACGGAGGAATGGACGGAATTATGATGTATAGAATTGTTGAATGTTTAAAAAATGGTTTACCATTGGATCAAAATGTTTACGAAGGTTGTTTTTGGAGTGCAGTCACTCCCTTGAGTGCAAAATCAATTGATGAAGACGGTATGCCACAGCAATTTCCTGATTTTACGAGAGGAATGTGGAAAACAACCTCTCCATTAAAAATCATTACTTAACATTAATGGTAAATGACACTCTCATAATTCTTGCTGCTGGACTTTCATCTAGAATGAAAAAATCTAAATCCAGCAATGCCTTATCAAAGAATCTTTTAAACCAAGCTAATACAGTTGAAAAAGGTTTGATTGGAGTTGATAAAAATGGAAGGCCTTTAATCCACTATTTGTTAGTCAATGCTCAGCAAGCAGGATTTAAAAACATATTTTTAGTTATTGGAGAAAAATCATTAAACTTTAAAAATTATTTCAATCACAATAAATATGAGGGTTTAAATATAAATTTTGCAATTCAATATATTGAAAATAAAAGGGTGAAACCCTCTGGAACTGCGGATGCAGTTTTTCAGACTCTGGTTCAATATCCAATATTGAAAAACAAAAATTTTTGTGTTTGTAATAGTGACAACTTATACAGTAAAGAAGCCTTAATAAAAATAAGAACTGCTAAATCATCAAATGCATTTATATCGTATGAAAGAGAATGTTTAAAGTTTAGTAGTGAAAAAATTAGATCATTTTCAGTTTTAAAATTAGACAAAGAAAACTATTTGTTAGATATAATTGAAAAACCAAGTCAATATGAGTTGGAAAAATTTAAAGATTGTAAAGGAATTTCCAGGGTTAATATGAATCTTTTTAAATTTAATGGAGTGGTCTTTTTTGATTTTTTAAAAGAATGTCCTTTTGATCCTGTTAGAAATGAAAAAGAATTACCAACCGCCGTTTTAAACATTTCAAAAAAAATTCCCAACTCTGTGTTAGGTATTCCTCACTGCGAGCATGTTCCAGACCTAACCTCAAAAGACGATATTTCACTTTTATTTGATTCCTTTTAAGAAGTGAAATTCCCAAGGTTCTAAAACACCACCTGCTAGGTAAAGTTCTGTTTGTCCATTTAAACTCGTCAATTTTCTTTCGACTTTAGATTTAAATTCCTGTTTGTTTTCTGAAAGATTACCTATGAAATAGATAGTATCTTCCGCTTTTGATCTTTTAAAACAAACTATGTCTGGGTTGTTTGTTTCAATGATTTCAAATCTTATTTTTGGATCAATATCAAGAAGGTTATTTTCTTTTTTTAATTTATTTAGATTCTTGTAAAAATCAAAAAACTCGGATTCTTTTTTGGGAATAAAATCTTTTTCAAAGAATTCTAACCTTTTCTCTAAACCATATTCTTGCCCATTGTATATTAGAGGAATACCTGGAAGAAAATAAGTTAATGCAGCAAAGGCTTTGGCACCATTGCCATACCTGTCAAATACAGTACCTGCCCATGTATTTTCATCGTGATTAGATGTAAAGTTCATTAATATATGCTCAGAGCTATAATCTTCAATATTTCTTAGAATATTTTCTTTTAAATCATTTGAGTTGTTTTCTTTTTTATAAATATTATTTAGAACATGATGCCCTGACCAGTTATAACTCATATCAAATAATTCAATTAGCTCAAAACCACCAGTGTGATATCCATCTGACTCTGCCAGCATTAATACTTTTTTTATTCCGTTAACTCTATCGATTGATTTTCTCCAAAATGACGGAGGGCAGCTGTGTGCTGCATCCAGCCTGTAGCCGTCGATATTATGTTCTTTGACCCAGTACTCCATGGCTTTAATCATTTCTTCTTGCATATCCATATTATCAAAGTTTAAATCAGCTACATCAGTCCATCCCCAAGATTCACCAGTACTTGGATTAATAGGATCTGTTATTTCACCTTCTGAATTTTTAGTGTAATATTCAGGATTTGTTTTTATCCAATGATGATCCCACCCTGTATGATTTGCTACCCAATCCAATATGACATACATTTCATTCTTATGAGCTTCAGAAATTAATTTATCAAAATCATCTTTGTTACCAAACTCTGGATTTATTTCTTTATAATTTGAAATAGAGTAGTAGCTTCCAAGTGTTCCTTTTCTTTTTGTTTCTGAAATAGGATGGATTGGCATTAGCCAGATTATCTTGACCCCTAAATCTTTAAGTTTATGAATATCTTTTGTGAAATCTTCAAATGTCCCTGATTCTGAATATTGTCTAATATTAACTTCATAAATGACACTATCCTTAATTTCATTAATATCGAAACTTTCTGAAAAAGATTTTTTATTATCACATGAAACTAGAAATAAACAAATAAGTAAAAATATTTTTTTCATAATTTTTTAATTTTTTAAAAGTGTTTTAATTCCATTAATATTTACATAGATTGATTCTCCCCTTAAAATAGAAATAGAAGTGTTATTTTTATCTATTTTAATATGTAATTGTCTGTCTTTAACATTTACTTTAAAACTATAACTATCCCATTTTTTTGGAACTTTTGTATTAAAATATATTTCATTATTTCTCACACGTAATCCTGCAAATCCCTCGACAACTGTCATCCATGTTCCACCCATTGAGGTGATGTGTAAACCCTGCTTAATTTCTTTATTATAATCGTCAAGGTCTAATCTACTAGCCCTAATAAAATATTCATAGGCTTTTTCTAAATCATTAATTTCACTTGCAAGTATACTATGTATGCATGCTGATAATGAAGATTCATGTACTGTAAACTTCTCATAATAATTAAAATTAGATTCAAGTTCTTTTTTTGAGAAATGATCTTCAAAAAAATAAAAACCCTGAAGAACATCGGCTTGTTTTATATAAGGAGATCTTAAAATTCTATCCCATGACCAATTCTGATTAATTGGTCTTTGATCTTTTGGAATATCACTTACGGTGCTTAAATCTTTATTTAAAAAACCATCATTTTGAATAAAAACCTCTAACTCTTTTGAATATGGTAAATAAATATTGTCGATAATTTTTTTCCATTTTTTGATTTCATTTTTTTCTAGCGATGTTTCAATAACGACTTTATTGTATGTATTTTTTTTAGATTTCAATATTTTATCTAAAGTTTCAATTGTGTATTCAAGACACCACTTTGCACTGTAGTTAGTGTACCAATTGTTATCAACATTGTTTTCGTATTCATTTGGTCCAGTAACGCCTAATATTACATATTTATTTAAATCATTGGAGTAATTAACTCTCTGAGACCAAAATCTTGATATCGCTATTAAAATTTTTATTGCTTTTTTGTTTACAAACTCAAAGTCATCGGTAAAATTTAAATATTTTTTTATTGCTTGAACTATAGCTGCGTTTCTGTGAATCTCTTCAAATGTTATTTCCCATTCGTTGTGACATTCTTCACCATTTGCAGTTACCATTGGATATAGGGCAGCTCCATGGTTCAAGCCAATTTTCTCGGCATTTAGTATTGCGTTGGGAAGTTGGTTGTAACGCTGATTTAATAAATTTTTAGCTACAATCGATTTCTTAGTTCCTAAATAAAATGGTATACAATAGGCTTCTGTGTCCCAATAAGTTACACCTCCGTATTTTTCGCCAGTAAATCCTTTTGGACCAATATTAAGTTTAGGATCGTTACCATTAAAAGTTTGATTTAATTGAAAAATATTAAATCTTATTCCTTGTTGAGACATAACATCTCCACCAATAACAATATCAGAATCTTTCCAAATATTTTCCCAAGCTTTAGAATTTTCGTTCAAAAGATTTTTAAAACCTAAGTCAATAGAATTTTTAAGTTCCTTTTGAATTAAATTTTCAAATTCATCAAAGTTTGTATCATTTGAATTTACATATCCACCAATTTTTAATAATGACAGTTCATCGTTAGTGTTTAAATCAAATTCGCTTGAAGATCCTATTAAATTTTTGACATTACTTTTATTATAGGTTGTTCTAACTTCGTTTGAATTAATAAAATATTTTGTTTTGAAAAATGTTGCTATTTGAAAATCTGAATTAATTACTTTTGAATTAACCTTTGAATAATTGTCATTTGTTTCTATACCAAGAGTCTCGATAAAGGGTTGATTCCAATTTGCATCATTATTTTTAATATTTATGTCAATTGAAGGTAGAATTTTAATTTTTATCTTTTTATTTAGAGATGTGATTGAATATTTTATAACTCCTATATTTTCTCTTTCTAAACAGATAAATTTCTTAGAAACAATTTTAATTTTTACTTTTTCTGGTGTTTCAAACTTAACTTTTCTTTCACACCAACCTTCCTTCATGTTTAATTCTCGTCTGTAAGAAAAAACTTCACATTTATTTAGATCAAGAATTTTACTGTTTATTTCAATTCTGATAGTGTTCCAATTAGGACAATTAACCATTTTTGCAAAATAATCTGGGTATCCTTTTTTCCACCAACCAACTTTAGTTTTATCTTTATAATAAATCCCACTTATATAATTTCCCATGCTTTGATTCCCTGAAAAATCTTCTTCAAAGTTTCCTCTTTGACCAATTTTTCCATTACCTAAACTGAATACACTTTCTGAATCCACAACTGTTGTTGAATCAAATTTATCTTCAATTATTGACCATGGGTCTAGAATGTATTTATTTTTTAACATTTCTGAAAATCTTCAAATTTAATTTCTTTAAAATCCTTAAATACTCTGTTAGCTATATTTAGTTTTTTTGAATTCCCTACACCAACAGTTGTCATGTTAATTTTATTTCCTGCAACTATACCAGCTTCAGAATCTTCAAATACAACACAGTTTTCAGGATTCGATTTGGTTAATTTCGCAGCCAGTGAAAATCCCTCAGGATCAGGCTTTGAAAATTTAACACTATTTCCATCAACTATTGCATCAAAAAATGAATGCAAATCTAGTTTGTTTAATATGTAATTAGCGTTCTTACTAGATGAGTAAAGAGCTATTGAATGATCATGCTTTTTTGCAGCTGTAATAAAATCATAAATACCATTTACAATATTTGAGGAATCTATTTTTGATATTTTTTCTAAATAAATTTTATTTTTTTTCTCAAGTAAATAATTGAATTTTTCATCACTAATTTTAATTTTTGCCCAATTCAATATTTTGAGAAGGCATTTCTCTCTACTAACTCCCTTTAATTCCTCATTTTTATTGTTTGTAAGATTATATTCTAGTTCATCACTAATTTCTTTCCAGGCTTCGTAATGGTATTGTTCTGTATTTGTGATAACACCATCTAAATCAAAAATAAAAGTTGGAATATTTTTCATACTTAGTTACTTATTGTTTTTTGATCATTAATAGTAAGATTTAAAAAACCAGCAATAATTAAAGCTAATCCCGCAATCATCATTGAAAAAATTGGTTCTTCGCCTATTAACGATGATAATATATTAATGCCACCAATTGCTGCTATAATCTGAGGAATCACAATGAACATATTAAAAATTCCCATGCTTGTGCCCATGCTCTCCTCTTTAACGGAACTTGATAACATAGCATATGGCATGGATAAAATACTTCCCCATGATATACCTATTAAAGCAAATGATAAAATCAAATATGTATGATCTGAAATAAAATAAAATGAAATAAAACCAATTCCACCTAGAATTAAAGACCATAAGTGTATCATTTTTCTATTTATTCTTTTTTTTGATGTATAAATGGTAAGTATCAAAGCAAATAACATAGAGGATAACCCATATGTTCCCATGTATGAACCAGTAAGATTTGAGGCTTTTTGAAAACTTAAGTTTTGTGAATTATACTGCTCAAGTTCTACTTTATCTGAAAGATCAAATTCTGAAATAATAGGAACCGGAGATTTAAAGACATGTTCTGTAATGGCTGGATTTGCCATACTCCACATTGTAAAAAAAGCAAACCAACTGAAAAACTGAATTATTCCAAGCTTTTTCATTATAAGAGGCATATTAGTATAATGCGATGTAAATTCTTTAAGCATTGAAATAATATCTTTTTTTTGCTGGTTTCTAAATTTTTTTAAGTCTTTTGGAGGATACTCTGAAGTTGTTAGGATAGTATAAAGAATTGAAAGAAAAAATACACCAGCGCCAATTGCAAATGCTACTTTTACTGAATCAGGAATTACACCTGGATCTGCAACATCGCTAACCCCTAAGCTACTAACAAAATAAGGGAGGTTACTAGCTATCCATGTTCCAATTCCTATAATCAAAGTTTGAGTCACAAAACCATAGGATCTTTGCGAATCTGGAAGCTTGTCTGCTACTAAAGCTCTGAAGGGTTCCATGCTGATATTAATTGATGCATCCAAGATCCATAAAAATCCAGCTGCTATCCACAGAGTGGAAGAATAAGGAACGAAAAATAATGCTAGAGAACTTAAAATAGCTCCAATTAAAAAGTAAGGTTTTCTTCTTCCTAGTCTCGAATGCCATGTATTATCACTGAGAAATCCAATTATGGGTTGAACTATTAATCCAGTTAAGGGTGCTGCAATCCATAACAATGGGATACTAGATTCCTCGGCTCCCAAGGTTTGAAATATTCGAGACATAAATCCACCCTGAAGGGCAAACCCAAATTGAATTCCTAAGAATCCAAAACTCATATTCCAAATTTCCCAAAAGCCTAACTTCTTTTTCATAATGAAAAGGTATTTTTAGTATTTATAAATGTTTAAGCAATAAGATATTTATGGAAATAAAACCAAAAAGGTCATTACAAAACCATAAATAAATTGAGAAGTAGATTTATAATTTTGTTAGGCTAATATATTTATTTTTTTAAGATATGTTCCAAATTTATCATTAAAAATTTACTACAACGTTATAGTATTTAAGAGAAATTTAAGAAGATTCTCTTTTAATTAATGAACAATTTATTATTTCAGTTTTATATTGGTTGCTTTCAGTCTTTCCTATTAATTTGTCAATCAAAAGTTTAGCAGATCTTTCACCCATAATTTCACCATGTTGACTGATCGTTGATAAGGAAGGTGATGAATACCTAGATATTACACCATCTGTAAATGAAATAATTGATATTTCTTTGGGAACAGAAATTTTATTTTTTTTCAAAACCTTTAAGGCTGAACCAGCATATATTTCGTTTACCCCAAGAATTGCATCAACTTTTTTTGTATTTAAAACTTTTTCTAACTCATCCTCCAAGTGAGACATTTCCAATTCACTTCCCTTTTTATCTTTAACTTTTATAATTAAATCGCTATCCGGAATTATGTCATTATCCTTCAAAGCTTCTAAATAACCTTCAGTTCTGAGATTACCAACACTTACGTAATCTTCTGAGGTTAAAAGAAGTATATTTTGTCTATTGTCATCTATTAATGTTTGAGTTGCTTCTTTAGCTGCTTGTTTATCGTTTACTATAACTTTATCACATTTTAGGTCTGATATAACTCTATCAAATAAAACAACAGGAATACCTAAGTCAATAGTTTCTTTAATGTGATGAAAATCTTGTTTTTTTAAAGTCTCTTTAGCAATTGACATAATTATTCCATCTATGTGTCCATTAGCTAATGTTTCCATATTCAACACTTCTTTTTCAAATGATTCGTTTGAAACAGCAATAATGACATTGTATCCATTTTCGGTTGAAAATTTTTCAATACTATTTATTACAATAGAAAAAAAATGATGTACAATTTCTGGAATTATGACTCCAATTGTTTTGGTTTTTCTATTTTTTAGACTTAGGGCAATATTATTTGGTCTGTAATTATGGGCTTTAGCAAAAGCTTTAATTTTTTTTCTTGTTTCCTCACCAATTTCATGGCTATCTTTCAAAGATTTTGATACCGTAGAAATAGAAACATTTAGTTCACTTGCAATTTCTTTTAAAGTTATCCTTCTTATCATTTCAATAAAATTAAGGCAATAAAATTATTATATTGATAAATATAATTACTATATTTTACAAGTATGTTAAAAAAAAAGTTATTAACACTATAACGTTATAGTTTGTTAGCTACAACGTTATAGTTAAATTATAGCTTAAATTAACTTGTTCTTGGTCTTTAATTAATATAATTTAGTTAACGAGAAGTAGATTTTTTAACCAAACAAAAATCAAAAATATGATGAAATTTTTTAAACAAATTCAAACTCTTTTTTTGCTTTTCCTATCAATTGGAATTTTTGCTCAACAAAGTGTTTCGGGTGTAATAACTGACAGCTCTGGAAATTTACTTCCAGGTGTCAATGTTGTTATTAAAGGAACAAACGTTGGGGTTTCAACTGATTTTGATGGAAATTTTCAGATAGAAGCCGATAATGGACAAATTTTAGTTTTTTCTTACATCGGATATCAAACTTTAGAATTAACTGTAAATGGAGCAAATTTGGATGTTGTAATGACTGAATCTGATTCAGAATTAGATGAGGTTGTAGTAATTGGTTACGGAACTGTTAGAAAAAAAGATTTGACAGGAGCTGTTGACTTAGTTACTGAAAAGGACTTTGCAAAAGGTTCTGTAGTTTCTCCTCAACAATTAATTAGAGGGAAAGTAGCGGGTGTTTCTATAGTTTCGAATAGTGGAGCACCTGGTGATGATTCTAATGTATTAATTAGAGGAATTGGATCTTTAAACTTAAATTCTAATCCGCTATATGTTGTGGATGGTGTTCCGCTTGATAGTGGAGGTGTAGCAGGTTCAAGAAGCCCTTTAAATGCAATTAATCCTAGTGATATTGAAGCAATCAGTATTTTAAAAGATGCCTCAGCAACTGCTATTTATGGATCACGTGCTGCCAATGGTGTTGTGCTAATCACAACAAAAAAAGGTAAAACAGGTGATTTGAAATTTAATTTTAGTTCACGAACATCTTCATTTCAACCTATCGATTTTGTAGATGTATTAAATGCCACTCAATTCAAGGCTGCTGTAGGTGCTACCAAGAATGCTGACTACATTGCAAGATTAGGTAATAGTGATACCAATTGGCAAGATGAAATTTATGAAACAGCATTTGCTCAAAATAATAGTATAGCAGTTTCAGGAGGTATGTTTAATATGCCTTTTAGAGCTTCATTGGGTTATACTGATCAAGATGGTATATTAATGGGTGATAACTTTAATAGAATTACAGGTTCACTAAACATTGCCCCCTCTTTTTTAGATGGTGACCTTAGAGTTAATCTAAATGCTAAGTACGTAAGAAGTGAGAATGATTTTGCAAATAGAGGAGCAATTGGTTCTGCTGTTTTCTTCGATCCAACAAAACCAATTTATGGATCGCCTGATGTTTTTGGAGGATACTATACTTGGACAGATTCTACTGGAAAGAAATTAGCTTTGTCTCCGACAAACCCACTTGCATTATTAAATTTGAGTGATGATGAGTCAACTGTTGACAGAATTATAAGTAACATAAAACTAGATTACGAAATTCCTGTTGATGGTCTAATTGCAACTGTTAATATTGGATATGATAACTCTAAAGGAGAAGGATTTAATACGACTGATAAAAATATGCCAACAGATGCTGCAGGTTTTAATGGTAGTGAGAGTATATATTCACATGAGACTACTAATTTATTATTTGATGCGTACTTAAATTATTCAAGTGAATTTGGAGATTCAAATCTTTCTGTAACAGCAGGTCATTCTTATCAAAGTTTTGAGTATGACAATTCAAGTACTGATTCAGTCCAATATTTAAATCCTGATGGATCAATTAACACAGGTTCATCTGTTACAAATTCTTTTATTGATACTTCAAAAAACGTTTTACTTTCTTATTTTGGAAGACTTAACTACTCTTATGATGAGAAGTATTTACTTACTGCTACTTTAAGAGCTGATGCATCATCAAAATTGCCAAGTTCTGACAGATGGGGTCAGTTTTTTTCTGCTGCATTAGCATGGAATTTACACAATGAGAACTTTGGAGTAGATAAAGTTTTTGACGAATTGAAACTTAGAGTAGGATTTGGTGAGGTTGGAAACGTAAACGGTTTAGGAGATTATAACTTTTTAACTAGATATGTTAGTAGTGACTCTCAATCAAAGTATGGTTTTGGTAGTTCATTTTATTCTACATATCGACCAGCACCAATTAACAAAAACTTAAGATGGGAAGTTGGTCAAACTGCTAATGCTGGAATTGATTTTAGATTCTCTGATATTAAATTAAGCGGATCTGTAAATGCTTACATTAAAAAAACAAATGATTTAATAGCTACTGCAGTTATTGATCCATTTACAAATTTTGGAACAACAATTGACGCTAATATTGGAGATATGGAAAATAAGGGAATTGAAATTGAATTAAATTCAACCCTCTATGAATCTGAGGATTTAAAATTTGATGTTAGTTATAATGTCTCAATAAATGACAATGAAATCACAAGACTAGATAACGAACAAAATGTAGGAGGAATTGGATTTGGAGCTTTTTTACAAAGACATGAAACTGGTAAATCTCCATATTCTTACTATGTATACAAACAAATTTATGATCACAAGGGAAGACCAATTGAGGGTGCTTACGCAGATTTAAATGGGGATGGAAGAATTAATAATGATGATAGATATTTCTATAAAGACCCATATGCAGATGTTTTGATGGGACTTAATGCTAGTGTTACTTACAAAAATTTTGATTTAAGTATAGCATCAAGAGCTAGCTTAGGAAATTACAGTTCTAATAGAATGGCTGCAGCGTCAGTTGAAAATCAAATATGGAATCTTGGAAGGCTGTCAAATGTACACAGTTCATATTTAGATACAGGATTTTTATATTTCTCTGATAAAAACGCTGTTAGTGATCATTACATTCAAAACGCGTCCTTCTTTAAACTAGACAATGTTACTTTAGGATGGACAATTGAAAATGTTATTGATAATAATCCTATGAGATTATACATAAGTGCAGATAATCTGCTTACCATTACTGATTATGATGGAATAGATCCGGAAATAACAGGTGGGTTAGATAGTAACTTTTATCCAAGATCAAGAGCTGTAGCTCTAGGGCTTGATATTAATTTTTAAATTTATTTACTATGAAAAAAATATTTTACTTAATAACTTTAGTATCGGTAGTATTTATTTCTTGTCATGCAGACTTAGATCAAGTTCCTACTGATCCAGATTTATTTACTGAAATAGATGTTTTTAAAGATACAGAATCGGCTAAAAGTGCGTTAGCAAAAATATATGCTAGTTTAGCTATAACTGGTCAAATCGGTCCTGACGGAGATCCAGATATTGACCCTAGTTTAATTGATGAAGGTTTTTCACAGTACACAAGGATTCTTTACACTTTAAATGTATGTAGTACTGATGAAGCTGTTGTAGGATGGGGAGATCCAGGCTTACCAAATATTCATGAAATGTCATGGGACATTAACAATCCTTGGACACAAGGAATGTACTTTAGACTTGCTCAAGTTGTATCATTTTCAAATTCATTTATTGAGAATGCAGCTGAATTAGCATCAAGTAATGCTGAGGCCGCATATTTTGTTGGAGAAGCAAGATTTTTAAGAGCATATGCTTACCTGCAATTAATGGATATGTATGCAAACGTTCCTTTGGTTACATCCGTAACTTCAGAGTTACCTCTTCAAAGCAACAGACAAGAACTTTTTAGTTTTGTTGAAAGCGAACTTAATGATGTTAGTGGAATTCTTCCAGAATCTAGGTCAAACGAATACGGAAGAGTTGATAGGGTGGCAGCATGGGCTTTACTAACAAGATTATATTTAAATGCCCCTGTTTATGTTGGTTCTGATATGAGTTCTGATGTAATTGCAAATGCTGAAAAAGTTCTTTCTAGTACCTATTCAATAAATACCAACGATGGAAATGGAAACGGTTCGGCATACGATGAATTGTTTTTGGCTGATAATAATGTAAATGGTGCTCAAAATGAATTTATTTTTGTTGTTCAGTTTGACGGTTTAAACAGTCAATCCTGGGGTGGAGGAACTTTCATGGTTCATGCCCCAATTGGAGGATCTATGGACGCTTCTCAATTTGGTGTAAATGGAGGATGGGCCGGTCTTAGAACTACAAAAGCTCTGGTTGACAAATTTGAATATTCAGTTACAGGAACTAATGGTGATGGACATCCTACAGCTTGGTCGGATTCTAGAGCTATGTTCCACACTGATGGTCAAAATTATGAAATGGCTAAAGTTGCACCATTTAAAGAAGGTTATGGAGTAACAAAATTCAAAAATGTTGATGTAAATGGAAACGCTGGTTCAGATTCATCAGGTAATCATGTTGATACCGATCTTGCAATTATTAGACTCGCTGAAGTTTATTTAAATTATGCTGAAGCAGCTACAAAAGGTGCTGGTAGTCTATCTACTGCTGCTGATCTTATAAATCAATTAAGATCGAGAGCAGGAGCTCCGTTGATATCTAGTTCTGACTTAAATTCAAATTTTGTTTTAGATGAAAGAGCTAGAGAATTATATTGGGAAGGTCAAAGAAGATCCGATCTAATAAGACACAATAAATTTGTAACATCAAATTACATGTGGCCATTCAAAGCAGGAGCTGCTCAAGGAAAAGCTACTGACGAATACAGAAGAATATTTCCAATTCCAGAAGCTGTGCTTCTTGTGAATCCTAACTTAACACAAAATCCAAATTATTAATTATGAAAACTATATTAAAATTTAGTAAACTTTTATTATTTACATTTTTAATTGTAAATATATCTTCATGTGAAAATGAAGATTATTTAATCTTTACTGCAATAAATCAGAAAGAGGTTAAATTTCAAAATGAAGTTCAAGATGTTTATAAAATTTCAAGTCAAACATCTAACAACATTGCAGAACGTCTAGTCTGGAACGAACCTGACTTTGATGCACCCACCACGGTTACTTATGTTGTAGACATGTCAGTTAACAGCGATTTCTCTACCATTGACATGAGTTCGGGTGATACTTCTAATAATCACTTAGGAATTAAAGTAAGTTCATTTCTGGAATTTGCTGAAACTTTAGGATTAGATGATGACCCTGCTACAACACATGGAGATGGTTCTCCTAATAACACAGGTATTGTTTATGCAAGAGTTACTGCTTATGCAGGAACGTCATCCTCTGGTGCTAATCAATCAAAAACTGTATCTGATTCTATTGAAATGAACATCGAAGTTTTAGAAAATGTTGGAGCATGTTCTGAACCTACATTGAGTAACTGGGGACTAGTTGGTGATGCAGTTAACGGATGGGGAGGAACTTGGAGAGGCTTTACTGCTAATGATGGAAATTACAACGACGTTCCTTTTTTAAGTAATGGACAGGATGGAATGTTTAGAGCTGTTGCAACTTTATATGATGGATATTTTAAAATTCGTCAAGATAACGCTTGGGGTCTAAATTATGGTGATAATGGAGCTGATGGGACTCTTGAGCAAAATGGAGATAACATTGCTATTACTGCAGGGCATTATATCATTGACTTTGATGCAGTTAATTTTACAATAACAATTACTCCAGCAGGTACAGTTTGGGGTGTTGTTGGTGATGCTACTATTAATGGATGGGGTGCTGCTGAAGATGTTAAATTAATGCCAGATCCATGTAACGATGGTGTTTTTATTCAAAAAGATGTTGTTTTAACAGATGGCTATATTAAATTTAGACAGGATGATGCTTGGGGAGTTAATTTAGGTGATAATGGTGCAGATGGTACAACCGAAGCCAATGGAGACAACATAGCAGTTTCTGCAGGTGTTTATGATATGGTTTTAGACACTATGAATGGAACTTATACCTTAACAAAAAAATAAGTTTGTTTTGATATTGATAAAAAATGGATTATCTATCTTGATAGTCCATTTTTTTATTAATAATATTTAAATATGAAGAATAATTTTTTTCTCTTTTTAGTTTCAATTTTTTTAACAAATACTATCTTTTCTCAGGATACATTTTTGAACCCTATTATCAATGGTGGTTATCCAGACCCTTCCATTGTAAGGGTTGATGATGATTTTTATATTGTAAATTCCTCATTTGAATATTTTCCAGCTTTACCTATTCATCACAGTAAAGATTTAGTTAATTGGAAACTAATTGGCTATGGAATTGATAGGCCTTCTCAAGCAACCGGAAAAGTTAACCTTTATGATGTTCAACAACAAGGCGGAATTCATGCACCATCAATTAGATATCATAATGGCCTTTTTTACATTGTTACTACAAATGTTTATACTCCAAAAGATAAATCTAAGCCAACTGAAATGGTTAATTTTATATTAACCGCAAAAAATCCAGCTGGTCCATGGTCAGAACCAAATATTATCGAAGGTGCTCCTGGTATTGATCCAGACATTTTTTTTGATGACAACGGTAAAGTATGGTTTGTTGGAACCCATGATACAGGAAATCCTAATAAAAATGGGATAGGTGAAATATGGATTCAAGAATTAGATTTAAATAATTGGAAATTGTTTGGTCCTAGACACTCAATATGGACAGGTGCTTGTGGAGGTTGTTGTGTTGAAGGCCCGCATATTTATAAGCAATTTGGAAGATATTATTTAATGGTAGCAGAAGGAGGAACCTCATATAATCATGCTGTAATGATAGCATCAAGTGAAAACATTGAGGGACCCTACGATTCAAATCCAAAAAATCCAATATTAACATCTAGACATTTATCAAACAATAATTGGGTTCATAGTACTGGTCATGCAGATTTAGTTGAATTAGAAGATGGAAGATGGTATATGGTTTCTTTGGGTATTAGAAATGAAATGAATTCAACTAGTAACATGGGAAGAGAAAGTCATTTAATTCCTGTAAATTGGGAAGAAGCTTGGGATAATTGGGTTGAGGTAGAAAAAGGAAGATGGGAACCAGTTATTATCAAATGGCCTGTTGCTGCTCCAGAGACTGGAAAGGTTGAAAGAAATACCCCATTACCTTTCAGTGAAAAAAAGCAGATTATTGACTATTCCTTTTACGATGATTTCTCGAGATCCAAAATTGATCTGCAGTGGAATTTTAGAAGAGTTCCAAGAAATAATACATATCATTTAAACTCTAAAAAAAATACTCTAATATTAAATCTTAGTCCTGAAGTATTTAATCTTAGAGGACAATACAACCTAATGGGTTTTAGACAAAAAGAAACAGAGTTTGAATACTCTTCAAGTATGATTTTTAATCCAAAAAAAAACCAATCTGAAGCAGGATTAAGTGTTTTTTCTCAAGATGATAACTATATAAATTTTACAGTTCAAAAAACTAAAAATAAAACATTATTAAACTTGAGTATTAAAGAAAGAGAAAAGGATTTATACACTTCAAAGACAATTCCAATTAATTATTCAAGAAATATTATTTTAAAAATTGTATCAGCTAATAATAAATATTCTTATTACTACTCTACTGACAATGGAGATTCTTTTAATTTATTTGGTGAAACTGCTGCTAATTTGGTTTTGTGTAAGGGTTATATAGGAACTAATTTAGGTCTTTATGCCTCCAGTAATGGAAATAAAACTAAAGAATACGCAGAGTTTGAATGGGTAAAAAATTTAATAAAATAATTTTATGATTAAAATTTTTAAATTTTTAATTATTGTTTTGTGTTTCTGTTCTTGTAATTACTCCAACAAATTGGTAAACGATTCAAAAGAATTAAATAAAATTGTTGATAAATACATTGAAAATGGATCTCAAGCTTTATTATTAGTGAGATTAGAAGATAAAAAAGGTAAAACTATTTATCAATATGGTAAAAAAAACAACGATTTAATTCCTGAAGATGAAATCAATGAAAGTACTTGGTTTAGAATATGGTCAATGAGTAAAATTGTTACCATTTCTTTAACATTAGATTTGATTGAAGATGGAATTTTAAAATTAGATGATCCAGTTATAAAATATATTCCAGAATTTAAAAATTTGAAGGTTGCTATTTCTAAAACTGGCTATCCTTTAAGTTCTTATGGTCAGGGATTAGGAACAAACATGTCCCAGGAAGATAAACCTTGTCCCTACGAAGTGGTAGATAATGAAAATGAAATGACTGTTTTACAATTAATTAATCATGAAGCAGGATTTTATTATTCTACAACAGGTATTGAATGTTTAGATGATATTCTAGCATCAAAAAATTTAGCTAACTCTAAAAATTCAGATGAATTAATTCAAAGACTTTCTGAGTTACCACTGATTGACTTTCCAGGAAATAAACATTTTTATGGTCTTAATACAACTGTTCTTGGACTTGTTAATGAGCGTGCTTCTGGAATAACATTAGACCAGCTAGTTAAAAATAGAATTACAGATCCTATGAAAATAAAAGGACTTCGTTATAACAAAACAAATAATATTGAGTTACTTCCAGTTTTTTCGGGAGCTGATCAAAAAATAAGATTAGCAAATAGCGGTGAGTTGGATATAATGGGAGATTATGTTCCGGGTTATGATATCAATAACAAATTGTTTATGGGGGGTGAGGGTATGATAGCCACAGCTGATGGTTATGCTGATTTTTTAAGAATGCTATTAAACCATGGGCAACTCAACGGTCATCGTTTTTTAAATGAATCAAGTGTCAAACAGTTATATTCTCCCCAAACTCAACTTGAAAATGAATATGGTTATAATGGTTTTAATCTTTGGGTTACTAGTTCTCTTTATAAAGAAAAGGGTTTTGGAGATGAAGGACTTTGGACAGGTGGTGGATATGAGGGAACACATTTCTGGATAGATCCTAAAAGAGATTTTGTGGGATTAATTATGAGTCAAATGTTTGAGACTCCAAAACAAGGCCATGATAGAGATAATCAAATAAGAGGAGAAGTTTACAAACAAATATTCAAAAACGAGTAGAATTATGAAAAATATTTACTTAACTATACTATTTGTAATTATTACAATTTCTTGTGATAATGAAACTAAAATAAATACTTATAACACTAATATTGAACTTTCTAATATCATAGAAAGGGTTGAACCTCCAAATTGGTGGGTTGGAATGGATACTAAAAATTTACAATTATTAATTTATGGTGATAATATTTCTAACCTTGAACCAAGAATTAATAGTTCAAGTATTAATTTAAATTCTGTTGAAAGAGTCGAGAATAACAATTATTTATTTTTAAATATTACTATTAATCAAAATGCAAAAAATGAAATTATTGAAATTAATTTCTATGATAATGGAAATTTAGTAGACAAATATGATTTTTCTTTATTAAAAAGAAGAGAGAATGCCTCAAAAGTTAAAGGTTTTGACAACTCTGATGTAATGTATTTAATAACACCAGATAGGTTTGCAAATGGTGATTATGAAAATGATGATATTGAGTATATGTATGAACGCCCAAATAGAGAAAATAATCGTGGTCTTCATGGGGGAGATATACAAGGGATTATTGATAATCTAGATTATATTAATGATTTAGGCTTTACTACTATTTGGCTAAATCCAGTTTTAGAAAATAACATGAAGAAGTCATCTTATCATGGTTATTCAACAACTGATTACTACAAGGTTGATCCTAGGTTTGGAACTAACGAATTATTTAAAAAATTAAGCTCCAAAGCAAGAGAAAAAGAAATTAAGTTGGTAATGGATATGATACCTAATCATTGTGGATCTGAACATTGGTTTTTTAAGGATCCTCCAATGGATAATTGGATTAATAATCAATCTGGATTTAAACAAACGAGTCATAGACGAGAAACAGTGCAAGATATTTATGCTTCAGAAATTGATAAGAAGGAGCATGCGGATGGATGGTTTGTAGAAACAATGCCAGATTTAAATCAAAAAAATAAGAAAATGTCAAAGTATTTAATTCAAAACACACTTTGGTGGATTGAATATGCAGAACTTTCAGGAATTCGAGTTGATACATATCCATATTCTGATAAAGACTTTATGTCTGACTGGACTTATGCCGTTATGAATGAATATCCAAATTTTAATATTGTTGGGGAAGAATGGTCGGATAATCCAATAGTTATTTCTTATTGGCAAAAAGATAAAATTAATCATGATGGTTATGTTTCTCACTTACCAACACTCATGGACTTTCCTCTTCAAATATCATTTTCAGAGGCTTTAACTGATGATTTTAGTTGGGGTAAGGGATTTATAAAACCGTATAAATCTTTAGCTAGTGATTTCTTATATCCAAATCCTAATAATCTATTGATATTTCCTGATAATCATGATATGACAAGGTTTTATACTCAAGTAAATAATGATATTGATCTTTTTAAAATGGGTATTATATATTACAGTACCATGAGAGGAATTCCTCAGTTTTATTATGGAACTGAAATTTTAATGAATAGTGATGAAAATCCTGGTGATCATGGTCTGATTAGAACAGAATTTCCCGGCGGATGGTCAGATCATTTAAAAAATGCTTTTACAGGTGAAGGTTTGTCTAAAGATGAAATAGAAACTCAAAGCTTTTTTAAGGAGATACTTAATTGGAGAAAAACAAATAAAGTTATACATGATGGTAGTTTAATTCAATTTGCTCCAAAGGATGAAATTTACTCATATTTTAGAATACTTGAAAATAAAATGGTCTGGGTTATTTTTAATAGAAATAACACTAATAAAGAAATAGATACATCAAGATTTAATGAACTGATTTTAGATAAGAATTATGGCTATGATGTATTAAAGAAAAAAAGAATACCTATCAACAATTCCATCACAGTTGAAAAAAAGTCTGCTTTAATTTTAGAAATTGAATAGTTTAATGACATGAGAAAATTAATTTTTTTATTTGTAATAAGCTTTAATTTTCTAACCTCTCAAATTCAAAATGATGTTTCTTGGGTAGTTGATCCTAATCCATTTAATGATTCTGAAGAAATTAAAATTACCGTTTCAGGGATTAACACATCTGTATGGTCTACTGATGAGATCTATTTATGGACCTGGTTTTATGATTCCAATGATGCTAATCCAAAATCATGTGATTGTAATGGAGATTGGAATAATTCAAATGATTCAATGAAAATGATCAATAATTCTGATGGGACATTTTCATTTATTTTTACTCCTAACGAACTATTTCAATTTGAAGGAATTGGAAAAATAGGAGTACTAGCTAAAGCAAAAAATGGTGACGGAGATAAGAAAACACCAGATAACTTTTTTGAAGTAGGCAAATTAGATCTTACTATTAATAGTCCTTTAACTAACCCTGTTATTTTAGAAAAGGATGGTTCAATTACTATTTCAGTAACATCAAATAATGAAATAAATTACTATTTAAAGAACGATGATGAAATTTTGTTTCAATCGTTATCCACAAAATCTTTTAATAAAAATATTATAGGTAATGAGTCTCAGGTTGATGGTATTAAAATTAATCAATCTACAACTCTGAAATTATTATGTGAAGATGTTAATGATCCAAATAATTACATTAATCTAAATTTTGAAATAATAACTGAACCTGATGTAGTTAGTGAAATACCTCCATTTAAATTACAAGATGGAGTAAATTATTTTTTTCCTGATGTTTATTTACAGTTAACTGCCCCAAATAAAGATTTTGTTTATGTAATCGGTAATTTTAATAGTTATGCAAAAAATGAAAATTCGTTAATGAAAATTAATCCTGAGAACAATAAGTTTTGGATTAAATTAAATGAATTGAATGAAGCTACTAACTATTGGTATCAATATGAAGTTTACTCAAAATCTCCAGTTTCAGGTTCTCAATCTATAATAAAAGTAGCTGACCCGTTTTCTGATTTAATACTATCATCTTACGATGATTCAGCAATTTCATCTTCATCTTATCCTAATCTCCCAAAACTCCCTGAAGACCAAGATGGAGAGTTTACATATATTGAAGATTTATGGTCTAGTGATTACTTGTGGAATGTAAACGATTTTCAAAAACCTAAAAAAGAAGATTTGGTTATTTACGAACTTCTTATAAGAGATTTTGATAAAGAAAGAACCTTTCAAGATTTAATTAATAGAATTGATTATTTTAAAAATCTTAATATTAATGCAATTGAACTTATGCCGGTTATGGAATACGAGGGCAACGAGAGTTGGGGGTATAATACATCCTATCACTTATCACTAGACAAGTTTTATGGAACTAAAAATAAATTGAAGGAATTTATCGATTTGTGTCATCAAAATGGTATTGCGGTTATCTTAGATTTAGCACTAAATCATGCTTTTGGAAGAAGTCCACTAGTAAAATTATGGATGGATGATCCAGACAACAACGGATGGGGTGATCCATCAAGTGAAAATCCTTATTTTAATCAATCTGCAAAACATACTTACTCTGTTGGTTATGATTTTAACCATCAAAGTTCTTACACACAAGATTATACAAAAAGGGTTGTTAAACATTGGATTGAAGAATATAAAATTGATGGATTTAGATGGGATTTAACCAAAGGATTTACTCAAAATTGTAACGATCAGAATTATGATTGTACAAATCGTTTTCAAAAAGACAGAGTTGAGCTTCTTAAATCTTATGCCGATTATTCATGGTCACTAGATCCAAATCATTATGTGATCTTTGAACACTTAGGAACTGATGAAGAAGAAAGAGAATGGGCTAATTACAGGGTTAATGAAGGAAAAGGTATTATGATTTGGGGTAAAATGACTACAATGTATAATCAGTTGACTATGGGATATTCCGAGAATTCTGATATTTCAAGGTCGGATCACAAATCAAGAGGGTTTGATGATAAAAGACTAATTACGTATGCTGAAAGTCATGATGAAGAAAGGCTTATGTATAAAAATTTGAATTTCGGAAATTCATCAAATTCAGAACACAATGTTAAAGAAATTGAAATTGCATTAGAAAGAATGAAATCACTTGGTGCTTCACTACTTTTAATACCAGGTCCTAAAATGATTTGGCATTTTTCTGAGATGGGAATGGAAAATTCGATTTATACATGTGATGATGGTACATATGGTGGAGACAATTGTAAACTATCAACAAAGCCACAACCTCAATGGGATGACAACTGGAATTTTTTAAGCAAAAGAATTGAAATTTATGATTATTGGAAAAAACTTATTTATTTGAAAATAAATGAGCCAGTTTTTGAGGGAGAATATGAGCTTGGAGAAATTAGTGGAAACAAATTACTTCCAACAATAAACATCGTTAATTCCAATCTTTCTGGAGAGTCTTTGAAAAATATTTATGTGATTTCAAATTTTGATGTTTATAAAAAGTCATTGACTTTAGATTTGCCAATAAACGGTGAATGGAAAAATATGATTACAGATGAGTTAATTAATTTCGAAAGTAACACTGTCATTGATCTTGAGCCTGGAAAATCACTCATTTTAGGAAATTATAAAGATTGTGGATTAAATGATTTTGATGGTGATGGATTAGGAGATGCTTGCGATGATGATGATGACAATGATGGTGTTTTAGATTCTGTTGATTTATGTCCTAATACTCCACAAGGTGCTGTAGTTGATTTTAACGGTTGCGAGATCTTTACTTTACCGTTTGA
>Ga0233450_10001718_pt1 | contig 22414 bp, 18 predicted proteins | sample 011ome_30_FD_189956 | JGI IMG/M metagenome (GOLD analysis project Ga0233450, IMG submission 189956) | Coastal salt marsh microbial communities from the Groves Creek Marsh, Skidaway Island, Georgia - 011501CT (spades assembly) | ecosystem: Environmental > Aquatic > Marine > Intertidal zone >... | reverse complement strand
TCTGGTAATGATACTTTAAATGGTAATGCTGGTGATAATACTCTAGATGGAGGAGCGGGAGCCGATACTATAATCAGTGGTCCTGGCTCAGATACTATTGTTATTCGTTCCGGTGATGGTGGTTCCAATCAAAACGATGGCGATACTATCTCTGACTTTACTGATGGAACAGATTCTATTGGATTAGACACCATCACTTTTGACGATCTTACTATTATACAAATTGATAGTGATACTGTAATTAAAGAGGACTCTAATTTCCTAATGACCCTAACCGGTATTTTAGCAAGTAGTATTACAGCTTTAGATTTTCAATCAGCGTCAACAGACTCATTAACTATTGATGGAACATCTGGTAATGATACTTTAATAGGTGGAGCTGGTGATGATGTTTTTAATGGTGGGGCAGGCAGCGATACATTATTAGGCTGGGGTGGAAATGATACATTTAATATTAGATCTAAGTCTGGTGCATATGCCGATACTATTAATGGAGGCGCTGGAACAGACACGTTAAATATAAGTTACACAGGCGTTAGTGATCTAGGAGATTTTGCTATCTCAGCTAGTGGGGGTTCTATTATATTAACTGACAGCTCAGGTGGGTCCATCACCTTTACTGGAATTGAAACACTTATTGTAGGCAGCTATTCATACATAGTCGTTCAAACTGATAAAAACTTATCTGATCCAACTGATGAGAATGCATATTGGAATTCAACTGAAAAAGCTTTATATGCTTATGATGGTGCAAACTTGCCTTCTGCAATATGGAAGGATAATTATACTGATAAGTTAACTGGATTAACTCCAACTATGGATGTAACAATTTCAGGTAGTTCTGGGTCTGAAACTTTTAATTTAAATGTTGAAAGAGCTAGCCCGCCTGGGGATATAGATCAACCATATTCAGGTAATTGGACTATAGACCTTAAGGGTGGAAACGATACACTAAATTCAGCCAAACTAACAAATGACGATAGTGTTGATATGGGTGCTGGTGATGACTTTGTATCAATCATGTTGACTGGTAATGATGGAACTCCAACTATTGCAGACGCAAACCTCACTAAACTTGATGGCGGAAGTGGGACAGATACTTTATCCTTTGAAGAAGGAACACCAACAGCTGGTACGACCCTTTCTTTAACAACAGCTAATGCTACTAATTTTGAAAACTTAACTGGAGGCAGTAATGCCGAAATTCTGAACGGTGACAATAACGCTAATATCTTAAATGGTAAAGGTGGTGCTGACACGTTAAATGGTAATGGCGGTAATGACACTCTAAATGCTGGTGAAGGAACCACCAATGATAATTTATACGGCGGTTCTGGTAATGATACTTTAAATGGTAATGCTGGTGATAATACTCTAGATGGAGGAGCGGGAGCCGATACTATAATCAGTGGTCCTGGCTCAGATACTATTGTTATTCGTTCCGGTGATGGTGGTTCAAGTATCACAGGCGCTGATATTCTCTCTGACTTTAATAATACCAATGATATTATTGGAATGGATGGGTTAGAGTTTAGTGAACTAACGATAGAACAAGGCACAGGCGATTATGCTAATCATGTAGTAGTTAAGAAAACCGATACAGGTGAGTTCTTAGTGATTATTCAAAATACATCACTTAGCTCTATAAGTAATGCAGACTTCTCAGCTATTTAAGATTGCTTATTTGTATTGTTATAAAAGCTTAAGTTTGAATCTTTAATTGAAAATATTCTGACAGCGAAAATATCTTTTAGATAATTTTGATAGTTTTTCCATGGTGCTTTATTACCTTGCTTTGGCATTTGACTCAGACCTCTTTCAAAGTATCCTGAAGTAAAATCAATTAACCTGTCATCACCATGAGCCTCTTTATCGTCAATCGGTTCACAACAGCTCACACCTTTTTTATCCATTAGATTGATTAATCTACAAACATATTCACAAGTAAGATCTGCACGAAGTGTCCATGACGCATTTACATACCCGAAGGACATTGCAAAATTTGGAACTCCGCTTAGCAACATACCCTTATAGGTTAATCTTTCATTAGGAATCACTTTAAGGTTATCAACATTCACATCGATTCCATTGAGGGAATTTAATTCAATACCTGTAGCAGTAACAATAATATCTGCTTCAATCTTTGTGCCGGAATTTAAAAGAATTCCATCAGATTGAAATTCATTAATAGTATCAGTAACTACAGATGATTTTTTATCTTTAATTGATTGAAAAAGGTCACTATCGGGTACCAAACATATTCTTTGATCCCATGGTTTGTACGAGGGGGTAAAGTGTTTTTCAACATCATAGTCCTCTCCAAGCTCATCTCTAATCATATCTAGTATTCTATTTTTAGTAGCTTCTGGATATTTTCTAGCTATAAAAAAAGTCCAGCTTTGAAATAAAATATTTTTCCATCTAATTAAAAAATAGGTAAGTTTTACTGGAAGAAATTTTCTTAAAAATTTATTTATCACATCCTCACTTGGTCTTGATACAACATATGTTGGTGATCTTTGAATCATTACTGCATGCTCAGCTTCCTTGGCAATTTCTGGGACAATCGTAACTGCGGTAGCGCCGCTTCCAATCACGGCAATTTTTTTATTTTTATAATCTATTGAATCATCCCAAAATTGAGGGTGAATTATTTGTCCCTGAAAATTTTCTTGATTTCTAAAGTAGGGCATATGAGGTTTTGTATAACTATAATACCCGCCACATAAAAATAAAAAGTTGCATGACATCTTTTTATTAAGAGACCCATCATTAATATCCAGTTCCCAAAGCGATCTTTCCGAATTCCAGTTTGCAGAGCTAACCTTATGCTTGAGAAGAATATTCTTCATCAAATTATTTTCAGTTATTGTTTCTTTCAGGTATTCAAGAATAGATGGCCCGTCGGCTATAGATTTATCATGTATCCATGGTTTAAATCTATAACCAAGAGTATGCATATCTGAATCCGACCTAATTCCTGGATACTTAAACAGATCCCATGTTCCACCAATACTATCTCTGCCTTCAAGGATTAAGAAGGACTTGTTAGGGCATGATTTTTTTAGATTGTATCCAGCTGCTATGCCTGATATGCCTGCTCCCACGACAATAACATCTTTATGAGTGTTTAAAATAGTTATGACCTATATTATTTTTTCAGTTAAAATTTTTTTATGAAATATATATTACTATCTATTTTCATTTTTTCTAATTTTTTGTTTTCTTCTGAAGTCCAGCTAACTGGTTTGAAAAATAAAAATCCTGAGAGAGTCTTGTACATTGGTAATAGTTATCTATATTACAATGACAGTCTGCATAATCATGTCAGGCGCATGCTTGAAGAATTCTATGCAAATGAAATCGATACAAGCAATTACAAGCTAGTAACAATAAGTGGCTCAAGATCATGGCATCACAATATTAATTATCCCATCGAGCATAAAAATCTTGGAGCTGAAAAACCTTTTCAACTTGTTATTTTTCAAGGAGGTAGCGGGGAGACTGATACTGCTTCTGAAAGAAAGATTTTTGCTGATACCGCTAAAGATGTTATTAGTACAATTCAAAAATCAGGTGCGGAAGCCGCTTTATATATGATTCATGCATATGTAGAGCCACATAAGAATACAAACCCTAGAATGATTGAAGATATTAAAAAAATGTATATCGACGCAGGCAACGAAAACAACGCTTTAGTTATACCCGTTGGTATAGCATTTGAAAATGCGTATAAAGTAAAACCAGGTATTGAGTTACATAAACCATTTGATGGAAGTCATCCAAGTTTACTAGGAACATATTTAGCCGCTTGTGTAGTTTTTGCAAGTATTACGCATCAATCACCCTTAGCAATAAGCTATAACTACTATGATGAAATAAGTAATACCGATAAAGCTTTTCTTCAAGAAGTAGCTCATAAAACTGTTGAAGACTTCTATAGTATAGAACTCTAGATCACCATTTTATAAATCTCTATTTTCCTAGAATAAAAGTGTATAATTTTTACATGAAAATAGGTGTACCTAAAGAAATCAAAAATAATGAGTATAGAGTTGGACTTACACCTGAATCAGTAAGTGAGCTCATTAAAAATAACCATGAAGTATTTATTCAAAAAAATGCTGGCGCCGAAATAGGCTTTAGCAATGAGCAATATGAGAAAGTAGGTGCAACTATTATAAAAACAGCTGAAGAGCTTTATAAGAGTTCTGAGTTGATAGTAAAGGTAAAAGAGCCTGTGCCTGAGGAGTTTGGTTATTTAAATGACAAGCATACTGTTTTTGCATATTTACATTTAGCTGGTGATCCTAAAACTGGTATGGAGCTAGCATCCACCGGCATTACTGGAATAGCGCTTGAAACAGTTACAGCAGATGATGGCACTATGCCGTTACTTTCTCCTATGAGCTCAATTGCAGGCCAATTAAGTGTTGTTGTAGGCTCTTATCATCTATTAAAACCAAATAAGGGAATGGGAACCTTGATAGGGGCTATGGATGATGTTGATAGAAGAGTAGTTACAGTTATAGGGGCAGGAGTAGCAGGAACTACTGCTATTGAAAAAGCAATAAATAACAAAGCCTATCTTAAAATCATTGATTTATCCCAAAAAAGGTTAGATGAACTTCGTGCTATTCATGGAGATTCTAATATTGAATATATTTTATCAACTGAATCCTCCATCGAAGAGGCTATTAAAGAGTCTGATTTAGTAATTGGTGCTGTATATGTTATTGGCAAACAAGCACCAAAGGTTGTTAAAAATTCTATGCTTGAAAAGATGAAACCCGGTGCGGTTATGGTTGATATTTCAATTGACCAAGGTGGATGTTTTGAATCAAGTAAGCCCACAACCCATGACAATCCAACATATGAGCAGAATGGCATTATTCACTATTGTGTAACCAATATGCCTGGAGCAGTTCCTTTAACGGCAACTCAAGCATTAAATAAGGCAACTCTTCCTTATATTTTAGAGCTAGCCAATAAAGGTGTTGAAAAAGCTCTAAATGAAAATAAGCATTTAGAAAATGGCCTGAATATAAAAAATTCACAAGTTGTTCATGAGGGAGTCAAAGAAGCATTATTAGCATAAGCTATGAGTGTTCCAATTTATTATGTAGATGCTTTTACCGATAAGCTTTTTTCGGGGAATCCTGCTGCAGTAATATTTTCTGATATTAATGATGAAAATTTAATGCAGAAAATTGCTGCAGAAAACAATCTATCTGAAACAGCATTTATAAGAAATGATAGCGGAAATTATCATATAAGATGGTTTGCTCCTCTTTGTGAGATTGACTTATGCGGTCATGCAACGCTTGCTTCTGCATTTATATACTTCAAATATATAAATCAAGAAAGTTCTCAATTTGAAGTCCATTCATTAAAAAATGGAATTTTAAAAGTTTCTAAAAAAGATGATTTATTGATATTAGATTTCCCCAAGGATTCATTGAATAAATATGATGATGTTAAATTGATTGAAGAAATAATAAATATAAAAGTTCTTGATCTATATAAGGGAAGAGATGATATTTTAGCAATAGTAGAATCTGAAAAAGATATAAAGAATCTCAATATTAATTTTGACTTATTAAATAACCTGAGTGCCAGAGGTCTTATAGTTTCTTCAGGTGGAGATAATTGTGACTTTGTATCTAGGTTTTTCGCACCATCGGCTGGAGTAAATGAAGATCCAGTTACAGGTTCAGCTCACACAACATTAATTCCATATTGGTCAAAAAAATTAAATAAAACATCGTTAGTAGCTCAACAACTATCTGAAAGAGGCGGTGTATTATTTTGCGAAGACAAGGGTGATAGAGTTCTTATTGGCGGCAAGGCAGTAGAGTACTTAAATGGAAAGGTAAATCTTTAGATTTCTATAATCTGCTTTCCAAAGTTCTTTCCTGTCAAAACATCTCTTAATGCCTGTGGTGCATTTTCAAAGCCTTTTGTTATTGTCTCTCTATATAAAATTTGTTTATTTAAAACCATTAAAGACAATTCATTAGTTGCTTTTTCAAACTCATCCACCCATTCATGCACAACAAAAAATCTATGTTTAGGTTTTGGTTTTAACTTACCAAGAACATGAAAGGGTGTTTCTGCAGAAAGCATATCTTTTTCATTATATTGAGATATAAAACCACAAACTGGAACCCTTGCCCCATTATTAAGCAGTGGAGCAATTGCTCGGGTTACTGCTCCACCAACATTCTCAAAATAAATATCAATACCGTTTTTGCAAGCACTCTTTAGATCGTTTTCTAAATTGCCTGATTTATAGTCGATGCATTCATCAAAATTAAGAATATTTTTTACATATGAGCATTTTTCAGGACCGCCGGCAATACCTATTACCCTACATCCATAAATCTTCCCTAGTTGACCAACAACTGATCCAACTGCGCCTGATGCAGCTGACACAACAAGAGTCTCATTGCTCTTAGGTTTAGCTACTCTGTTTAAACCAAAATAAGCTGTTCTACCTGGCATTCCTAATGTCCCTAGATATAAAGATAGTGAATGAGAGTTGTTAGGGACCTTAATTAAAGCTAAATCAGTATCTTTTGCTTTTATGTATGTTTGCCATCCTTTATGCGCACAAACCCTGTCACCAACTTTATATAAATTGGAATTACTCTTAACTACAACACCAGCAGTTTCACCAGTCATAGGCTCGCCTAATTTTGCAGGAGCAGCATACGAGACTCCTTCATTCATTCTACCCCTCATGTATGGATCAATTGAAAGATATTTTGCTTCAATTAAAATTTCATTTTTTTCTAGGCTTTTAATTTTTTGATGATTTAGTTCCCAGCATTCATTGTCCGGCATTCCTACGGGTCTTTTAGCTAACAAAAATTGTGTGTTGTTATATTCCATACTTAAATTAATTTTGTTAATTTCCTGAAGTGTTTTCTGCATACGGGCATATAGATATCATTACCCCCGACTACAATTTTAGATCCCTCTGTAAGCACATTCCCATTATGGTCTTTTCTAACAACCATTGTTGCTTTTCTGCTACACAAAGAACAAATAGTTTTTAATTCAATTAAATTATCTGCTAATGCCAAGAGCTCTGAACTTCCTTCAAATAATTCACCTCTAAAATCAGTTCTAATCCCATAGCACATTACTGGATAGTTTAGTTTGTCTGCTACATGCCCAAGCTGCCTTACTTGGTCTTTAGTTAAAAATTGTGCTTCATCTATAAGAATACAACTCAAATTTTCTGTTTTGTTTTGTTTAATAAAATTAATAAAGTTGAAATCTTTATTGGTGATGACTGCTTTAGCTTTTAAACCAATTCGTGAAACAATTTGGCCTTTAGAAAGTTTACTGGTTTCATTGGGCAAAAAAATCATTGTATCTAAACCATGCTCTTTATAGTTATGGTTTGATTGAAGCAGGGAAGTCGATTTGCCCGCATTCATTGTTGAGTAAAAAAAATGAAGTTTTGCCATAAATTTTTATTTAAATTTTAACTAGGTAATAATAGTGCATGAATGTTTTTCAAGAAAGGGGTATTACGCATCTAGACCTTCATGGTGAAAGGCATTTTGATGTCCCAATGATTGTTTTAGATTTTGCACTTCAATACCAAAAAGAATTACCTCTTATAGTTATATGTGGTAACAGTAATCAGATGATAAATATTGTCACTTCAGAACTACAAAAAAACTCTTTTGTATATTCTTCACCAAGGTTTGGTATTATTAGAATTGAGGGGTTATGAGAAACATGAAAACACAAGATATTCTATTATTTGACCAACAATTATCTGAAGAAGAGATAAGCATTCAAAACTCTGCTCGTGAATACTGTCAATCAGAATTAATGCCAAGAATTCTTGAGGCAAATAGAAACGAAACATTCGATAAAAATATCTATAAAGAAATGGGGGAAATGGGTTTCTTAGGTGCACCAATAACTGGATATGGTTGTGCCGGTGTTAATTATGTTTCATACGGCATAATTGCTAGAGAAATAGAGAGAGTAGATTCAAGTTATAGGTCTCTTTATAGTGTTCAGACCTCATTAGCAATGTATGCAATTTATCAATTTGGAACTGAAGAACAAAAGGAATATTATCTTCCTGAAATGGCTAAAGGTAACCTTATAGGTTGTTTTGGCCTGACAGAACCTGATGCTGGCTCTGATCCATCATCCATGAAAACAAATGCAAAAAAAACTGATAATGGTTATGTATTAAATGGTTCTAAGACATGGATCACCAATTCACCCATTGCTGACGTTCTTATAATATGGGCAAAAGATGAGCAGGGGGTTTTAAGAGGCTTTATAGTCGATAGAGATTCAAAAGGTTTAACAACACCAACACTTGAGGGCAAGTTTTCATTAAGGGCTTCGATAACTGGACAAATTTTTTTAGATGATGTTTTTGTATCTGAAGATAAGTTGTTACCTGAAGTTCAAAGTTTTAGAGGTCCTTTCTCCTGTTTAAATATGGCAAGGTATGGAATAGCTTGGGGGTCAATAGGGGCTGCTGAATTTTGTTGGAATGCTAGCCTTGAATATACTCTTGATAGAGTTCAGTTCGGAAAACCCCTTGCTTCAAAGCAGCTTATTCAAAAGAAGCTTGCAGATATGCAAAGTGAAATTACGCTTGGATTGCAATCTGTTTTAAGGGTAGGGAGATTAATTGATGAAGGCAAAATGAAACCAGAGATGATTTCGCTAGTTAAGAGAAATAATTGTCAGAAAGGACTTGATATTGCGAGATCAGCTAGAGATATTTTTGGTGGTAACGGCATAGCCGATGAGTATCATGTTATCAGGCATTGCATGAACTTAGAGGCTGTAAATACTTACGAGGGCACAAGTGATATTCATGCCCTCATACTGGGTCAAACACAAACTTCTATATCTAGTTTTTAGTTAAATGCTTGGATAAGAACTCCTCATAATCTTTATAAAGTTCTAAATTAGCCACCTCGCTTCTAAAGCCATGGCCTTCATCACCTTTAATTATGTACTCATATTCTTTTCCGAATTTTTTTAACTTAGCAACCATATCAACAGTTTCTTGATACCTAACCTGAGCGTCCCTTCGTCCTGTAATTATCAATACTGGGTCATCAACATTTTCAACATGGAAAATTGGGCTATTTTCATAAAGATTTTTATAATCTTCAGGAATATCTGGATTGCCTTTTTCAATATATTCCATAGGCATTCCAGCTTTACTCCACATAAGACCCCTTAGGTCCTGTGAGGTTAAGTCAAAAGTACCAACATAGGTAATAATACATTTAAACATGTTTGGATTTTTAGTTGCAGCCTGCATAGCAGCATAACCGCCATAACTAGCACCTGAAATACAAACATTATCCATATCTACATAACCTTGTTCATTTGCCCACATTAAGGCGTCATACTTGTCAGTTTGCATGGTTTTACCCATTTGGTGATTAGCTAAAATCATTTCTTTTCTTCCATGACCAGTTGAACCGCGATAATTTGGTTGGATAACACCATACCCTCTTGATGCATAAAACTGAACTTCAGGATTATAACCCCAATAATCTCTTGCATTAGGTCCACCATGAGGATGAAGAATAAATGGGATTTTAGTACCTTTCTTGTAGTTTGCCGGAAGGGTGATATAACCATGAAGTTTTAGACCATCACGAGCTGTATATGTAAAAGGCTCCATTTTTGCAAGCTTATAATCTTTTAGCCATGGAGCATAATCAGCAATCAAAGCTAAAGATCCTTTTGATACATCAAACATATATGACTCTCCAGGGTTTGTATCACTGCTCACAGAAACTAAAAATTTGGTTAAATCTTTGCTCCAGTCTGAAAGCCTGACCCTTTGACCCGGAAATGCTGCTTCTAATGATTTAACAACTGACTGAAAATAACCATCGAAAAAAACATCAACTGGTTTATCAGCTACATATGAAAACCCAAATAAGCCATCACCTGTTTCATCAAACCATAAATTTAATGTGTAGTCTCCTTGAAGAGGGCTGGATACATCAAAGTCAGGATCATGATAGATCATCTCAACATACTCTTCTGAATCATAATCCATAGCCCATAAAGCATTTGTATCTGTTTCATTTAAAATTGATCCATCTTTTTTGACGGCTTGGCCAACTCCCAGAATAGTTTTATTATCAATATCGAAACCTACTGGTGTAAAGCATGCCTCCTGATGTCTACAGCTAGCAATTTTTTTATGATTTCCATTAGTATCATATTTATAGAATGATCTCACAACACCCATATCTGGACCTTCCATAACAAAAGTACTAAAGCCTTTTGGTTCGCCATTCCAATCAAGCAACCAATTTGTAACTGCTTCATCTTTTATATTAGGAACTCTTGCAACTAATTCAGTTTTTTTGGTATTTATGTCTAGCCAATATAAATCTCTAAATTCTCTAAAATTACTATTTCTGTTTATTGTAATAAGAATTTTATTAGGGAATTTAGGATAAATAGCATATAGACTTGGAACTTGAAGCCCTGGTTTATTTGTGAATGATTTCGCTTTTATAAGAAGCTTGGTGTTAGTGCCGTCTCTATCAATTGTATATAAACTTGCAGAGTCTAAACTAGCTCTGCCATCTCTTGATACCAAAAGTGTTTTATCGTTTAGCCAACTAAAACTACTTACAGCTGATCCAGCTGTTGTTCCTGAAATAACTTTTGGTGTCATTGTTGCAAGATCAGTTACAACCAGAACTCTTTTAGTAGACATAGCCTCTTGGTCTGTTTCATCTTTAATATCACAAACATTTTTATCAACAGGAACCATGGCTGCATAATATTCGCCTGAAGGTGATAAAGCCTGATAAGTGCCTTTACCATAACAAACAAGTTTTTCAATTGGTATAAGAGAGCTATCTTCTGCTTTAACAACAGAGGGTGAGTATGAAAATATTAGTATTAAAGCTAGGAAGCTAGAATTTGAAAGTTTATTAAAAAATTGACTCTGCATAAATTACACCTTTTTTAGATATTGTTATAAAACATAGATCATATAATCATAACTTACTCTTATAATGAATATATATAATTAAAACATTATATGTCAAGCATGCTTGACATTCTATAAAAATGATAAAAAATACTTTTTTTTACACTTAAATAAAAAATACTAAAGTATTTACAAAGAATAGGTATGTAGGTATTCTTTGCTAGTTAGATGCGCATAAATGCACCTATTTATTGTATTATCAATAAACATAATTAAACATTTAATAAAGGGGATTTATTATGTTAAACAAAAATATTTATTTTCTTACTGCTATATTGTCATTTGGCACACTATACGCAGACAACCCTGGAGAGGAAGTATCCTCTGAACCAGAAGTAACAAATTCTGCTGTCGAAGCTCCCGCAGCTGAGGAGCAAGTTGTTACAGAGGCATCAGTATCTCAAGATTCAAGCTCATCTGAAGAAGGTGTACAAGAATTAGGAAGAGTTAGTGTTACTGGTTCTAGGATTAAAAGAACTGCCGTTGAGGGAGCTACTCCTTTAATTACAATTACAAGAGCAGACTTTGAATCACAAGGATTTCAGACTGTTTATGATGCTGTTAGTAATTTAACTCAAAATACAGGTAGTGTTAATGGTGAAAACTTCCAAGCAGGTTTTAACAAAGCTCTTCAATCAGTTAATTTAAGAGATTTTGGTCCTGGTAGAACACTTGTTTTAGTTAATGGAAAAAGAACTGCTGATTATCCCTTCCCATATAATGGTGAGTCAGCTTCATTTAACTATGCATCAATTCCATTAGCAGCTGTTGATAGAATAGAAGTTCTAACATCAGGAGCGTCATCTATATATGGATCAGATGCTGTTGCAGGTGTTGTCAATATTATTCTTGTAGATGGCCTTGAAGATAAAACTTTTAGAGCTGTTGTTGGCGGCGGTGTCGGACAAGGAACTGGCGGTGAAACAGTTAACTTTGAATTTGCTGGAGGCGGTTTCACAGATAAGCTCTCTTACACATACGCATTAGAGTATAGAGATGAACAGCCAATACCTATCAAAAGTAGAAGTGAGCATGATTCTTGGGAAGACTCAAGTCGAAGCGTGCCATTATTATCAAGAGGGTTGCTTATTAGAGATCAGTATTATTATCCACTCCATATTCATCCAGGAGCTGGGTCAATTAGCACATTGCTAGATATGACAACAGGACTACCAGTTGACTCAACTTGTGAAGACGCAGATCCGGGATACACACTAGCTTCACCTGAAATGCATAGCTCATATGCCAGTTCATTTTACGGATCATATTGTGGATTTGATATGAGTTCTAATGGTACTTTAACAAATGAAAGAACAAGAACTTCTGCATTTTTGTCTGGTACATATCAATTAAATGATAACGTTGAGTTATATGCCAAAGTTGTACATCTAGAAACTGATACAGAAGGTACATTAGATAACTTGTTTACTCCATTTGTTTGGGTTGCTGGACCGCAAGCTTATGGTACACAGTATACACAGAACGGTACTGTTCCTGAGGGTCAACCAAATGCTGGAGCAGGATACTCAATGATGGATTACAGAATTCAAAAAATCTTTACTAACGCTGTTAGAGGCTCAAGTTATGAAGAAGAAACAACCACTATGGATGTTGGTATGAGAGGATTCCTTTCCAATGGTTGGGAATGGGATGTTTCATATACTGATAATACTTACGACACAGTTTCAACTGGTAGAAATTTCCTCGCATCAGCTCTTTATGACAAAATACATAATATAGGTGGTGTTGATGGATGGGGTAATCCTTGTGTTTTAGACACAAATGATTTAATTGATGGAGATCCATCAAATGGTGAAGTGGATGATGTTAGTGGATATTATGCCTATTCAGCTAGCTTTAGTCAGCCTAACTGTTACAACTGGGATTTCTACTTGTCAACGCAATCATCTGAAGATCTTGAAGCTTTAAGAGTTGATAATGTTCAGCCAGCATCATCATTCTCTGAGTTATTTCAAGCTTCTATAACAGGTGACATAATGCAATTACCATATGGTCCGCTTGCTTTTGCTGCTGTGTACGAAGAGCAAACAAAAGGATATGATGTTCAATTAGATCCTAAAAACAAAGCAGGACTGCTTTGGGGTGTTGGTGGAGTTGATGGTGGTGGTGAAAGAGATAGAACCGCTTTTGGTATCGAATTCTCAATCCCAGTTACTGAAAAATTCCTTGTTAATGTTTCAACAAGACAAGATGAATATGATGATGCTGTTGTAAATGTTGACAGAAGAACAATGGGTGCATCATTTGAGTGGAGACCTGTTGAGAATTTCTTATTCAGAGGTTCATGGTCTGAATCATTTAAAGCTCCTGATCTACCATATTCATTTGTTGGTGAAAGAAGATTCTATACAAGTGAAACTGACTTTGCTCAATGTTATGCATCTGGCGACTTTGGAGCTGTTGGTGAGGGTTGTGCTTTAGCATCTCCTGGGTATAGCATCATTAACATTGATGGTGTTACTACAGGTAACCTTAATCTGAAAGAAGAAGAAGGAGACTCATACTCAGTTGGATTTGTATGGGAGCCTGCTGACAGATGGGTTGTAACATTAGATGCTTTCCATGTATTACTTGGTGATATAGTTTCAACAAAAGATCTTGGAACTATCGTAAGGGACGAAGCTGTTTGTAGAGCGATTGAAGCTGGTGACTCTTCTGTTGCTGGTAATTTCCCTTCTTATCCATCATCATACTGTCAACAGGTTTACGCTTCTATTATTAGAGGTGGTAAAGACTTTACTGGGGCTGATGGTTACGTAAATGTTCTTCCGGAAGGATCAATTACTTCATTGCTTGAAACTCCAGTTAATATCGCTGGTCAAGAGTTTATAGGTGTTGATACTTCAATTAGCTATAATTGGGTAACTGATTCATTGGGTGACTTCTCATTTGCAATTTATAACACTAATCAGATTGATCTAAAAAATGCTGAAGATGTTGGTGATCCATTAGTAAGTTATATGAATAGCACTTATACTCCAAGATCAAGACAATCATTCAGAATTGGTTGGACCAGAGGTGACTGGAGTGCAAGCTCATCAACCTTAAGAATTGGTCATATGGAAGCTGGTGGAAGTCTTAAACTAGATCCATACTTTGAAACCAATGTAGCGGTAGCTTACACTATCACTCCTGAATCATTTGTTTCATTGACTGTTACCAATGTCTTTGATTCAATACCGGATACTGATCCTGAATATGACCAAGGAAGTTCATTCTATCCTTATGGATTCAATTCATTCAGATATCCTAGATTTGGACCAGAGGCTTACTTAACTTATCAAGTAAGATTCTAAGAATCTAATTATATAAAAAGGAGGCTTATGCCTCCTTTTTGTTTTAGAATAAAATCATGAAATATTTATATACATTAAGCACAATTCTTTGTGTCTCACTTTTTGCTCAAGAAATGACAAATGATAATGTTGTAGAAGATACAATTAAACTGTCAACTAAAAGTATTGAGAATTCTGGCCTAACTCAGGAACAAATTGTTAAGTTAGATGAGCAAACTCGAATTTTGTTAGCAGACTATCAGTCTACTTCAAAAGCGTATGACTCTCTTAAGTTATACAATGATCAAGTTCAAAAGATTATTAACTCTCAAATTGATGAGATTGAAAATATTATTCTTAAGATTGATGAGTTAGATCAAACAAATCAAAGAATTGTTCCATTTATGCTTCGAATGATAGATGGCTTAGAGAATTTTATTCAGCTCGATATACCCTTTCTAATGAACGAAAGAAAATCTAGAGTAGAAACTCTTAAGTCGACTATGGATAGGGGGGATATTTCAACATCTGAGAAATTTAGACTAATAATTGAGGCTTATAAGACTGAATTAGAATACGGAAGAACTATAGAGTCATACAGAGATAATATAGTTATTGATGGTGTGGAAACTAGTGCTGATTTTTTAAGAATTGGAAGAATAGCACTCACTTATTTAACAGTTGATGGTAGCAAGGGTGGATATTGGGATACAAATTTATCATCTTGGGAGAAAGCGTCTTCATCTATTAAAAGATCTACAGCTGATGCATTAAAAGTAGCATCAAAACAAGCTCCACCTGCACTTATTAAAATTCCTGTTTATAGGAGTGAAAATGAATAAAAATATTATTGCTTTACCTTTGCTTATGTTTGGGCTTGTTGCTCAAGAAAATGTCAGCGAAACACCTGTCAAACCAGTAATAACTGACCTAGATTTATTAGTAGAATCTGTTAAAACCACGGCCTCCATAAGGGCTGCAGAAGATAAAGATCGTTTAAATAAATTTTTATCTGACAAAAATAGACAACAATATCTTCTTAACCAAATGAAAAATAAGCTAAATGCTGAAGAGGATAGAAGTGAGAAACTTACCAAGCAATATGAAGATAACGATAAAAAACTTTCTGAGCTTGAAGAACAATTAACTCTAAAGCTTGGATCTTTTGGTGAATTATTTGGCATCGTTAGACAAACTGCTGGTGAATCAAAGGGTCAATTTTCATTATCACTCACAAATATCGAATATCCTGAAAGGATTGCTTTTTTAGGAAATTTAGCTGAGAGAAAAAGTTTAGATTTACCTACTTCTGATGAGCTTGACAGACTATGGTATGAAATTCTTAATGAGTTAAATGAAAGCGGTAAAGTTAAAACAGTAAACACTGATATATTATCTAAATCCGGAGAGTTAATTAATGCTGATATTGTTAGAATTGGTGTTTTCAATTCTGTTGCCGATGGAAATTATTTAAACCTTGTAAGTGAGCAAAATGTTCTTGAATATTTAGCTAAACAACCTGAGGGCTCAATTAGAAGAGCTGCAAAAAAATTACAAAATAATGATATCGAATATAGAGAAGTATTTATTGATCCTACGAGAGGGTCTCTATTAACAAAACTAATAGATAGAGCTGGCATGCTTGAAAGAGTCAATCAAGGCGGCTTTGTTGGATATGTAATATTGTTAATACTTCTTGCAGGTATTGTAATGGGTGCTCTTCAATTTTTATTTCTTAGAAATGAAACGCAGACTATTAATCAAGAGCTAAGTAGCGGTAATTTTTCTGACACATCAATTTTAGGAAAACTTAACAATATTTATAATTCTCATAAAGGGGAAAATCCTGAGGAGCTTGAGGCACAATTAGAAGATGTGCTTGCAAAAGCTTCGCCTGCTTTAGAAAAGAATTTAAGCATAATTAAGCTACTTGCGGCTGTTGCTCCTTTGCTAGGTCTTCTTGGTACAGTCATAGGAATGATTGAAACTTTCCAAGCTATAACATTATTTGGAACTGGTGATCCAAAACTGATGGCTGGAGGTATTTCACAAGCATTAGTTACAACAATGCTTGGTTTAATTGCTGCTGTACCTTTGTTATTTATACATAATCTTTTAGATTCTAGAAGTAGGGCTATTAGCCAGATATACGAAGAGCAAGCCATTGGCTTTGTTGCATCATCATCTATTAAATAAATGCTATATTATTTAACCCTTCCTTTTACATCCATATTGGATTTTTTTGATAGAGGTGGCCCTGTAATAATTGTTTTATTTGTTTTAGCAATAATTATGACTACACTTCTTATTGAAAGGTTAATATTTTTTATTTCTGAAATTAATAATCTTTTAGATGATGCTCAAGATGATATTGATAAAAACAAAACTACGAGTGAATGGCTTTTTAATAAGATAAAATTAAAAAACATATCAATTATTAATTTAAAAGCTAATAAAAATCTACTACTTATCCAAGGCATGATTGCGCTATGTCCTTTACTGGGATTGCTTGGAACTGTTACTGGGATGATTGAAGTTTTTGACATAATGGCTATTACTGGAACAGGAAATGCGAGGGCAATGGCGTCTGGAATTGCTAGAGCAACATTGCCTACAATGACTGGTTTATTTATTTCTATAGTTGGATTATTTTTACTTACTGGAATTAAGTCAGCTATTGATAAATCTGTACTTGAGATCAAGTATGACATTGAACAAATGAAATTATGATTAGAAGAAAAAATAAAGAAAGAGACGAATCCACTATAGATATAACGCCTATGCTTGATATTGTCTTTATCATGCTTATCTTCTTTATTGTGACCACTTCTTTTGTTAAGGAGACAGGTGTTGAGGTTAATAGACCCAATGCTGCTACTGCTGTAAGAGATGAAAGGGGTAATATACTTATTGCTATTACTGCTAATGATGAGATCTGGATAGATAAGAGAAGAGTAGATTTAAGATCTGTAAGAGCTAATGTTGAGAGATTAAAGGCTGAAAATCCAGAAGGCTCTGTAATTATTCAAGCAGATAAATCGTCTAAAACTGGCTTCTTGGTTGAAACAATGGATCAAGTTAGACTTGCAGGAGTTCAAAATGTATCAATCGCTGCTCAAAAAGATTGATTTAAAGAATAAAAATTCATTGGCTATAGCTGGTGGTTTTTTAAGTACATTCTTCATATTCTTAGTTATATACATAATAATCCTGCCCTCTGGTAAGGGTTTTGATTCTGTAAAAGATTCCAGCATGGTAGATTTTGTAAGACTTAAGAAGAATGACTTTTTAAATGAAAGACAAAGAGCTTTACCTGAAAAACCACCTCCACCAAAAAAACCACCTCCGCCAAAACTTGAAACACCTGACATTGTGGAGCCAGTTACACCTAACTTAGATATAAAATTTCCAGATATAAAAACACCTATAGATCTAAAAGGTGCAATGTTGCAGGGTTCGAACTCTTTAGCATCTAATAGCGCATTAATACCTCTTGTTAGAATAGCACCAAGATACCCAAGGGATGCACTAATGGCAGGTAAAACTGGTTATGTAACAATTCAATTAACTGTTGATGAAGAGGGTAAGGTAATAAACGCAGTTATTAGTGAGTCAAGACCTCCTAGGATATTTGATAGAGCTGCATTATCAGCTGTGCTGAGATGGAAGTTTAAACCAAGAGTAATTGATGGTGTTGCAGTTCAACAAGTTGGCTCAACTACAATAGAATTTAATTTATGATCAAAAAAATCTTATTAATACTAATAATACTTACAGCTAAACCATTGTTGGCTCAAGAAGCTATTCAGCAATGGGTCTATAACATGCTGGAACGTGCTCAAGCTAATATTGATAAGGGTAATATAGAACAAGCTGAAAAAACATATAAAGATTACGTAGATGACTCTTATTCAAGCAATTCTTATGATCATTTTGTTATCTTAAGAACTTATGCATATTTTTTATTATCGCAGGATAGAAATCAGGAGGCTCTGACATATCTTCAAAAAGCTGATATGAAAAGACGTATGCCTCCTTATGATGTTTTTATGCTCAAGTTTACACTTGGTCAAGTGCTTTATGTTGATGGTCAAAGAGATGCTGCAAAGAAAGCCTTTTTGGAATGGATAAGTATTGGGACTGAAAAACAATTTGATTTAAGACCAGAGGGTTACGCTACCCTAGCAACTATATATGCTCAAGATAGCGAATGGGATAATGCATTAAAATATATTACCTTAGCCTTGGAGAACTCTTCTGTTTTTGTAGAAAACTGGGCTCAACTTAAATTTGCAATACATACTGAAAAAAAAGAATACTTTAAAGCCCTTGAAGTTGCACAAGATTTGGTAAGAGTAAAACCTAAAAATAAGTCATATATCGAACAAATGGCAGGTATTTATAACATTATTAAATTTGAAGAAGAATCCTTAGCATCTCTTGAATTTAAATTACAACAAAACTTACTTCAAAAATCATCAGAATATATAAATCTAGCAAATTTTTATTTATTCAAAAATTTACCAATTGATTCAGCTAAAGTTGTAAAAAAAGGCCTAGCATCTGGTGTTTTAGAAAATAATATTAAACATAATGAACTTCTTAGTAATGCATTTATTGTTGCAAAAGATTTTGATAATGCCATCAAAGCACTTATCCAGGTCACAAAGTTATCTGATGATTCAAAATATGATTATCGTATCGGTCAAATATACCTTCAGAATTCAAATTACAAGCAGGCTATAAAGTTTCTTAAACTTGCAAGACAAAAAGGATGGAATAAGAGACCGGGATCATTAGAAATGCTTATTGGAATTTCATACATTGAATTAGATGATTTTGCTAATGCTAGAATTGAACTAGCCAAAGCTTCGAAGCTTGGAAAAGAAGAAGATGTTGAGCCTTGGTTGAGTTATATGAATTCAACTGAAAGTCTTAGAGCAGCAGCTGCAAACTAAAAAGGAAACTTTACACACTTATAACTGTCAAACATGTTATAAAAACAATTATGATTATTAAAACAGAGAATCTTAAAAGACATTTCCAGGTAGGCTCTGAAACAGTTGAAGCCCTTAAGGGTATTAATTTATCAGTTGAAAAAGGTGAGTTTCTATCCATTATGGGTCCGTCTGGGTCTGGAAAAACTACTCTAATGAATATTATTGGATGCTTAGACACACCAACTCATGGCAACTATCATCTTAATAACAAACTAGTTAATGATCTTGATGGTGATGCTCTTGCTTCAATTAGAAATAAAGAAATTGGCTTTGTCTTTCAATCTTTTCACTTATTGGCAAAAAATTCTGCTCTAAACAATGTTATGTTACCAATGAAGTATGCTGGTGTTTCTGAAAGTGAGGCAATTTCTAGAGCAAAAAATGTTCTTGATAAAGTTGGTCTTTCAGACAGAATTAGCCACAATCCTTCAGAATTATCAGGTGGTCAACAACAAAGAGTGGCCATTGCTAGGGCATTAGTAAATAAACCAAGCATAATCTTTGCAGATGAGCCAACAGGAAATTTAGACTCTCAAACAGGTGATGATGTAATGAATTTATTTAAAGAGTTAAATAATCAAGGCCAAACAATTATCCTTATCACTCATGAGGAGGATATTGCAAGACAAACACAGAGAATAATAAATATCAAAGATGGCTTAATTGAATCTGATTTGAATATATAATTAAAAGGCACGCTATGAAATATAAAAATTTTTTTTACATATCTTTAACAGCTTTTGTTCTAGTTTCCTGTGGGTCTAAAGAAGAGCCATCGCAGCAAACAACTTTTTATAAAAAAGAAAATGTTTCTTCAAAGCAGCTAGAGCTTTCTATAGAAGCATCAGGAGTTATTGAGGCCATATCTTCAGTAGAAATTAAATCCAAAGCATCTGGTGAGATATTGCTCTTAGGTGCTGAGGTTGGCGATACTGTAGAAAAAGGATCAATTCTAGGGCAGATAGATCAAAGAACGCCTAAAAATATATTAGATCAAGCTAAATCAGACTTAGAGGCATCTAAGGTAAGATTGGATAATGCAAAATCTCAATATGAAAGAGGTAAAGAACTTCATGAGAATGCTAGTATTTCTGACAAAGATTTTGAAGACATACAAGAAGGTTACGCTCAAGCTAAATCAACATTGGTTAGAACTGAAGTAACATATGAAAATGCAAAAATAGCTCTTGACGATACAATCGTTAGATCCCCAGTGCAGGGTACAATAATTTCAAGACCTGTTGAGGTTGGTCAAGTCATATCATCACCAACATCAGCAGTAGGCGGAGGCACCGTGTTAATGACGATGGCAGACCTCTCAAAAGTTAGGGTTAGAGCCTTGGTTGATGAAATTGATGTTGGCAAGGTTTCTATCGGTCAAGTTGTATCTATAAAAGTTGCAGCATACAGAGATAAAGAATTTTTTGGTGTTGTATCTAAGATAGAGCCTCAAGCAAAGATAGAACAAAATGTTACAACTTTTCCAGTTTTAATTGATATAGATAATGATGAAAACTTACTGCTTTTAGGTATGAATACTGATGTTGTAATAGAGGTGCTAAATAAAGAAGTTTCTCTTAGCGCTCCAACAATGTCGCTTAGAACAAGAAAAGATATTTATACTGCAGCCAGTATATTAAATATCTCCAAGGAAAAAATCGATACATTTTTAATTGATACATTAGAGGGTGAGAATTTTAATAAGTTTATAGTTATAAAAGATTCTAAAAATGGCCCACAGTTAACTTGGGTAGAAATAGGTGCTTCAGACTTATCCAATGTTGAAATTGTTAATGGATTAGATAAAGAAGATTCTGTATTTATTCTTCCTAGTAAAAGCCTTTTTGATTACCAAAAAAGATTCAGAGAAAGAGTTCAAGCCTCATTTAGTTTTGGATAATGCTATTTAAAGAATCCATAATATCAGCAATGACGTCTATAAGATCTAATATAGTTAGATCTTTTTTAACCACCTTAGCAATTATTATTGGAACTGCTGCTGTGATTGCTGTTATTGGGCTTGGTTCAAGTGCTAATAAAGCCTTGGACGCACAAATTGATGACTTTGGTCCAAGAACATTAACTGTTAGTCCTGGGCAAAATAGAAGAGGAGCAGTAACAAAAGGCTTTATCCCCTTAGATATACAAGATTCATATGCTTTGGCTAAAAATCAAGATCATGATTGGATGATATCCCCATACATCTCAAGAAATAGGCAAGTAAAATTTAACAATGCAAATATCAACCAAAGAATTAGAGGCAACTTACCTATTCATTTTAAAGTCAGAGGTTATGACATCGAATACGGAAGAATCTTTAATGAAGATGAGGATTACGGAAGAAAAAGGGTAGTGGTTCTTGGCTCTGCTGTCCCAAAAGAATTGAAAACCACTCCAAGAAATATTTTAAATAAAGAAATTCTCATAGCAGGTACAGGTTATAAAGTTATAGGTATTCTCGAGGAGGAAGGTAATACAGGTTGGCAAAGTCCAGACGAAGAGTTATATGTCCCTCTTATGACCGGTGCGCAAAGATTGTTTGGAACAAAGAACGTAGACTCAATAAATGTTGGCGTTAAAAATGATGCAAACGTTGATGAAATTATGATGACTATTGAAAGAATTCTCAGAGCACAGCATGATATTGGACCAGGTGAAGACAACGACTTTAATATAAATGACTATAGTCAATTTTCAGATTTAAGAAGACAAGCAACTGGTATTTTTACTGCATTGATTGCGGGCATTGCGGGTATTAGTTTGGTTGTTGGTGGAATAGGCGTAATGAACATTATGCTTGTTTCCGTTACAGAAAGAACCCGTGAAATAGGTCTTAGAAAAGCATTGGGAGCTACTCACAAAGCAATCATGTCTCAGTTTATTGTTGAGGCAATTTTACTCTGTGTTATTGGGGGTTGTGTGGGTGTTTTTCTTGGTACGAGTGTTTTATATCTGTTAGCATCACTACAAGATTGGCCTTTTGCCATGCCATTTAGCGCAATTATTGGTTCTATAACATTTTCAGCTATGGTTGGTTTATTTTTTGGAATTTGGCCAGCACGAAAGGCTGCAAAACTTGATCCAGCAGTATC